>Ga0209045_1001729_pt1 | contig 18315 bp, 9 predicted proteins | sample SaaInlLV_10m_DNA_4_FD_184664 | JGI IMG/M metagenome (GOLD analysis project Ga0209045, IMG submission 184664) | Marine microbial communities from expanding oxygen minimum zones in the Saanich Inlet - Saanich Inlet SI072_LV_200m_DNA (SPAdes) (version 2) | ecosystem: Environmental > Aquatic > Marine...
CTGTTCGGCGCCCACCTGAGACACTGCCAATATAGCGCTAACCGCCTGCGCCGCAACAGGTGCCATGGCATTCTGCCCGCTTAAGTTGACGGCATTGCGATGGAGGGAGAGACTCCGTCGAGCCGCCTCACGAGACCGAGGGGGTACGTTGGCCGTCTGGCCGCTGCTTGAACGCCTGCGTGATGGCAGCTATATTCAGACGTTTTCGTCCTGCCTGTCTATTGAACGCGCGGCGACCCGGGCCGTGCATTGTACTGTGCCCACCACCTGAGAAAGGACTTCCCCGTGGAAAAGCGTGAGTTTACCCTCATTGAGCTGTTGGTGGTAATTGCCATTATCGCCATTCTTGCCGCGATGTTGTTGCCAGCGTTGAATCAGGCGAAGGACCGGGCTCACACGACTGTCTGCATGAACAACATGAAGCAGATCGGGCTGGCCATGAACATGTACGTTCAGGACAGCGACTTTTACCTGACGGGGCGCGTGATGTGGGGGCGGAAGATCGAGACATACGTCGGGGATCTCAAACCGTTTGCCTGTCCCAAATGGGGCCAGGGGAAGCCGGTGCTCTTAGGGACGAACGCCGGCTACTGCCAACGGACCTACAATCAGTACCGGAACGAACGTGGGATTCGAGGCGGCTATGGGGTGGGATGCTACGTGACCGGAAGCACGAACGGTCGCAGGATCACCTCGATCACCAAGCCCACCAGCACCATCTGGCTGGTTGAGACGACCGGTGGTTGCACGTATCACTCCAACCCGAGTGCCGGCTGTGCGGACGGGCCAAGGGTTGACCCACGCCACAGCAACGGCATCAACGCGACGTTCGTCGATGGCCATGTGCAGTGGGAACGGACTCCAGACACGCGGCTCTGGACCTACGAGCCGTTCCGGACCTACCTGCGCTACAGCCAGTGATTCTTCGAGAATCATGAAGTCGAACCGCTTTAAGACGATCGAGGAACGGGAGACGTTCCTCGTCGCATCGCTCAAACGGGCGACCGACGACTTCGGGATTCTGCGTCCGGGGGCTCCCGTCGTGGTCGGGCTTTCCGGGGGACGCGACAGCCTGTGCCTGGTTCACCTTCTGGACCTTTACCGCGAACGCATCGAGCCTTCTCTCCAGCTGATGGCTGCAACCGTGCTCTCCCACGTTCAGAGAATTGACGTTGAGCCCGTTCGGAACTGGCTCAACTCGATCGGAGTGGAACACCGGGCGATCGAGGCCGGGGAGATTGAGGAGGAGCTTCGTGCGAACGGGAACCGGCATGCGTGCTACCTGTGTTCACGTCGTCGTCGTCAGAAGCTCTGTGAACTGAGTCAGGAGGTCGGGGCTGCGGAGATCGCACTCGGGCACCATCGATTGGACTTCCTGGAGACGTTCCTGATCAGCGCGTTCCGGGGAGGACGCCTGGGTTGCATGAGTCCTGCCCAGAAGATCTTCAAAGGGCTTTTCCGGATTGTGCGCCCGATGGTCTACATCGAGGATGTCCATCTTGCCGCTCTGGCTCAGCAACGGGAGTTGCCGATCAGCAAGCACGCCTGTCCCTTCGGGGATTGCGGGGATCGGGTTCAGTTCCGTGAGCTTCTCCAGCGCCTGGAGAAAGAGCATCGTGGCACGCAGAATTCCCTCTTCTCCGCCTTGACCAAGCCGGCAGATACGCCAGTGATCTTCCCCACGAGGAAAGACTGATCTGGTTGCGTGGGCCAGCTGTCAAGGAGGGTGAGAGAACGTGTTTGAAGCGTGGGATGAAGGCCTCCGACGGGGCATGTGCCGCGCTTGTCTCCTGCAATAAGGGACTGAAGCGATGACACTCAAGATCCGTTTGCTTCTCGGGGCTTCGCTTGTTGTCTGCGTTGTGCGGGGGCAAGCGCCGGCAGAAGGGGGAAGCGTGGAGGTAGTCCTGCCCGAGTATTCGGCTGAGCTTCAGGCCTTTGACCAGCCGATCCGTGAGCCTGTTGAGTGGCATCGACACATCGTCAACGCCGGGTTTGGGGAAGGCAGAGGCGGGCCGGAGCGGAAAGGGGGCTGGCTGGCTGAGAACTACGTGCTCATCGATTACCTGGATCGCTCAGGGGATTACGTTTCCCACGACTGGCTTACGGGCCGAGGCATCTGGCATGAGGTCTACGGCAGCAACGAGTATCAGGAGACGATTCACTTCCACGAGAAGGGCGCACGAGACCTGTTTTGGGACAACGGGATTGCTCGTGATATGCTCGGCGAACGAACCGTGAGTGAGCACTACAACACCAGCCATGCGAGGTGGAAGAAGAACGTTGGTTGGGACGCATTCATTGTCTGCAACAACGCCCCGCGCTGGTCTTCGGTGATCAACTATGATCTGCTCACCAGTCCCCTCTTCGGGGATTCGACCAGTCAGGACAACATCGGTGGGCCGACCAGCCGCATCGGGGCAGGGGCACACGGGCGTTACTGCGACCACTGCAACCGGAAGTTCTTCCACCACCTTGAGACGACGGGCCGTCTTCCCGAGTTCCGTCAGAACTATTCCCACATCCGCGACTACGTGCAAGAGAACCTGCTGGGCCTGGTCAGGGCCCTGCCGCCGTACTCAAGCAAGGACCGCTTCCAGGAGAGCGAGGCTGAGAGGATCCATGAATTGGGATCGGATCCGGTTATGGCGGAGTATGTTCGCTTTCTCTACATCTCACACATGCACAATATGATCCGTTACCTCAGGGACCAGCGGAGCGTGGCCAAGCGGCTTGGGAAGCACTACGACACCCATGGGAATATGGGGGGCGGCTTTGTCGGAGGGAACCCCTACCAGGTGGCGCTCGCGGACTTCGTAGACATGGTGTGGTTCGAATCAGCAGGGCAGTCCACCTATGATCTGTTCAAACACAAATGGCACAACGCGTGGGGCTCGTTCAGGTTTGTTCTCGGCAACGCCATGCTCCGTGGACAGAAGCCCTTGCTGTGCATGAGCAAGTTCCACAAGTGGGAGCCTGATTTGGTGGCCCACGAGCTGGCTGAGCAGTCTGCGGGAGGGGCAGTCCTGTTCGTGGCTCAGCATGCATTCGCCAAACGTCCGGAGCTCTTGGAGCTGATCCAGGGCTTTTTCGAGCTCAGACATCGGCATCGAGCGATTTTCGCCCCCCATCGGAAGCGTCGCCATTGTCAGGTGGCCATGCTCTACTCGGTCCCCACGATGATGCCCTGGAACTACATGGAGGCTGTCGCCTGTCCGCCTGCCAAGGCCATGATCGGGTTGGCACGCGGCCTGGAAGACGCGCACATCCCCTTTGATGCGGTGATCTTCAACCACCCGGAGATACATGCGGATTTCGCGACCCTGGCGGACCTCAAGCGTTACCGTCTCCTGCTACTGCCGGTCATCGAGTGTCTTTCGGATGCACAGGTCGAGACGATTGGTTGTTACCTGGACGGCGGGGGCGCGGTTGGGACTGTTGGCGAGGTGGGTGTCCGCGATGAGAACGGTCGCTTGAGAGAGGAGTCGGTCATCGCTGCCTGGCGCCGCCGAGGCCGGGTAGTCGATGTGAGTCCCACACCGGACTTCCAGCCGCCGCGAGGCCACTCCCCGGCACTGTCTCGACAGGCGACAACGGATGCTGCTCAGCGGACACGGGAGGCCCTGGGGCAGGAGACGATCTTGACGGGGGAACTGCCCGAGACGCTTTGGGTAAAGACATGGACGCATGATTGTGGGGTGTTGTCGCTGCACTTCGTCAACTACGATATCGATTTTGAGTCTTCTCAGGCAACACCGACTGCTCCCGCTGTTGTCTCCGTTCAGTTGCCGGCCGGTATCGTTGCAGAAGAGGCCCAGTTCCTGTCTCCTGGGGGTGAGCCAATTCCGCTTGCACTCACGCTACGAGGCGCGAGGCGTGTTGCCTTCGAGTTACCCTCTGTTCGTGTCTACGGCATGGTCTTGATCGGAGGGAGTGGGCTTGACCGTGAGACCAGCGAACGGGAGCTTGGGGACGCATTGATGGCCCGAGCATCCTATGCGTGTGCCGGTGAGTGGGGAGAGTTGGCTGAAAGGGCGGCTTCCGTCAGGGCGATGAGGGAGACCTCCGTTCACTATGCGAGCGCGGCCGAGAGGCTCCTGCGGGATGTTACGAAGCGTGGACAAGCCTGGCTGATCGATGATGTGACATCCATGTCTGACGCGGAGGGGGCGGTGCTGGCCTTGGACTTCGGTGGTGAGCAAGATGTTACCGGGTGGAAGATGGTCGCTTCGGACACGACCTACTCAGCACAGACGGGCTTCGGTTGGTTGGCACACACAGACACGTCCACACCCTCACCGGAGGAGATCCACTATGCGTTGGCGGCCAAGTATCATCGGGATATGCCTTACTCAATTCAGCGTGGGCCATACGTCATGTTCTGGCCCTACAAGCCTGCCCCACCTGCTCCACTGCGGTATTCGCTGTGCTGTGGTGGTCCGCGGCAGTTCCGCATTGATCTGCCCGATGGCCGTTACGGTGTGCGCGTTGTAACGACCATGCCGTCGTGGCTGTTGCGCAATTTTCTGGTTTCGGGAATGGTGACGGCGAACGGTGCCCCAGTGCTGCTGGATGTGCCCATGTTCAAAGGGGGTTTGGCTGCGAGGACATTCACGTGCGATGTGACAGCGGGAAGACTTGAGCTGACACTTGGCGGGCCAACCGGTTGGGCTGTGTCTGCTCTTGTCGTCATGCCGACCCAGGAAGCCATCGTGGATCCTCTCGCAGCCGGCGCGCTACGGCGATGGCGAGTGAGTTCGCGCTACACGAACACCGACTGGTACCCCGTCTACCAGATACGGACGCCGGTTGAGGAGAGCCTGCGTGCACCGGACACGACATCCTGGCGGCTCGTTCACGCTCCTGAAGTGGGGATCGGCGTGATCGACCTCGGAGCCAACAGTGAGACCGATGTCGGCGATGTGGTCTATGCCGTCACCACCCTCAACTCAACGGCGAGGCGAACGGTCAAGCTTCACCTTGGGGCCTCCAGTCAAGCCGTGGCCTGGGTCAACGGCGAACGAATTGCCTACCTGGCCAACGTGAAGGGGGTCGAGCGCGATGAGTTTGTGGGGGAGATATCCCTCAATGCCGGTGAGAACACACTCGTGGTCAAACTGTGTCGCTTCTGGGAACGTCGCTGGCAGTTCTACGCAAGCGTGACTGAGGAGTAGGGTCACGCGACCGTTGCGGTCCAGATCTGGTGCAGGTCAGTGTCGCCTTTGAGCACTTTTGCCAGTCCATCCTGCCGTAGTGTTCGCATCCCTTCAGAGATGGCCGCTTCCCGCAAGTCGGATGCCGGCGCTCCCTGAATGACCATTTCCTTGATGGCTGTGCTTCCCACCAGCAGCTCATGGATCCCCAAACGTCCGCTGTAACCCGTTCCCCGGCATTCGCCGCAGCCCACCGCGCGGTACAGCTCGACACTATCCCTCGAGATTCCCAACTCATCGAAGTGCTCTTCACCGTAGGCCGTGACGAAGACGTCCAGTTCATCCGGGGTTGGCGTGTAGCGTTCCCTGCAGCTGGAGCAGAGGCGTCGGACGAGTCGTTGGGCGAGAACGCCGATGAGAGCATCTGAGAAGCTGATCGCATCGATGCCGATATCGACCAGACGGGTCAGGGTTTCCGCCGCGGAGTTCGTGTGCAGGGTGGAGAGAACCAGATGCCCGGTGAGCGAGGCCTCTACGGCGGCATGGGCTGTTTCCAGGTCGCGCATTTCGCCGATGAGGATGACGTCCGGGTCTGAGCGCAGGAAGGAGCGCAGTGCGGTCGCGAAAGTGAGGCCGATCCGGGGCTGCATCTGGACTTGCTGCAGGCGTTCCTGGCGAATCTCAACGGGGTCTTCCGCGGTCCAGATCTTCTTCTGGGGCGTGTTCACATGTCCGAGTACGGCGTGGAGTGTGGTCGTCTTTCCCGACCCGGTCGGCCCCACGACGAGGAAGATGCCATGCGGCCTCTGCACGAGCTGGCGAATCGTTTCCTCGTTGGCTGGGGACAGCCCGAGCTGGGCCAGATGCAGGAGATCTCCTCCTGCAAGGATACGCAGGACGGCACTCTCTCCTGATACGGTGGGGACAGTCGCGACACGCAGCTCAGTGACTTTCTGTTCGTTGCGGACGGTCAGCTTGCCGTCCTGCGGGAGGCGCCTCTCGGTGATGTCCAGATCGGCCATGACCTTGATCCGGGAGAGGACGGCCCGCATATGCCCGGCAGGGATCTCCAGGACGTCGTGGCAGATGCCGTCAATCCGCATGCGGGCGATGCCGGGGCGACCGTCCATTCCCGGCTCGATGTGGATGTCGGACGCGTTCTCCTGAATGGCTTCCGCGATGAGTCGGTTGACAATCTGTACGACCGTCGGTGCGTCCTGATCCAGGAGCTCGGTGGCGTTTGATTGAAGCGTGTTTGCGATCCCATCTTCGGTGCGCAGGTCATCGATGAGCTGGTCGAGACCTGAGCCTGTCGGGGCGTCGTCTTCCTCTGGAGGGGGGGGCTCGCGGTGCTTTTCCGGGTAGATGAAGCGGTGGATGTCCTCAGGAAGGGCCATGCGTACTTCGCAGTCCTGAACACCCAGTACCTTGGTGATGTCCAGCACTCGTGCTGCGTCGTTAGGGTCATCAATGAGTATGATGGCTTGGGTTGCGCTTTTGGCGAGAGGGAGCCAGCACCGCCTGGCCAGGAACTCCCGGTTCAGCGATTCGAGCAGTTTCGAGGGAATCTCGATCGCCGGGTCATAGGTCATGAACGGGACATTGTAGTAGTCTTCCAGGCAAGCCCCGACCTGTTCGATTGTGAGGTCGGCCTGGGCGATGAGCAGGCGGCCGAGGGAGGCCTGCCCGGGCCGGGCCACTTGACCGAGACGTTTGAGCATGTCGGCGGAGATGAGGCCGTGCGAGACAAGCTCTTCGAAGGGGGCAGTGATCCCCGTGGCGACCTGTGCCTGGGGCGCATCACCGTCCTCCGGAAGCGACGTTTCCGGTGGAGCGGCTTCGGGGGTTGGGGGGCGGACCGCTGCGAATGGCTCAGCAAACTGGTTCGCCAGTTGGCGGACGGCTTGGACGTCTTGGTCAGAGAAGCGTCCGCCCTCATCGGGTCTCAGACTGTTGACGACGGTGACTACGCCCGAGACTGTTCCGCTCGAGGCGATTGGACAGGCCAGGATGGACGTGATCTGCGGGGGAGGGGTGAAGGCTGTCTGAAGGTCCAGGCCCGGATAGGCAGCCGATGCCCCAGCTGTTGGATCAATGCGGTCGAAGCGAACGGTGCGGCCCTCTTCTGCTACGTAACCTGCAACGGAGTCGTGCGAAACCGGGAGGTCCTCCGCGGGCGCCCCTTCGGTCGAGAACCAGACATCGAGACTGTCGCCCTCCGGTGAGACCGCGTAGATGGTCAGGGCTTGCACCGATATCAGGTTGAGGAATTGCTCTGCGAACCCGGCGAAAGACTCTGGGGATGTGAACACCGTTCAGGTCTCCTCATTGCAGCTGGTAGCGCCGTCCCCCGGCGCACTCACGGGAGCATCGTCGCCGCTTCATCCGCAGAGCCGAGCCTGCGAGATGGGCGACATCGACCTCGCTGGAGGGGGACAACCCAATGGTATTGACTTTCTCCTGCCACTGCACTGGTGGAGAGGTCGCCGGATGGCACCGCCTCCCACATTGTCTGCTCTGCTAACGTGTGAGGGTGCCACGCCGCGACCCCATCTCCGAGAGAGTAAACAGCATTGGGGGGGGGGGCAACCGCGCGCTCTTCGCCCAGACCTCACGCGTTCTCGGGCTACGCCTTCTCCAGGAAGTACTCGATCCAGGCGGCCAGGCCCTTGTTCCCGATCGCGTCGTAGTTGGCGGGATCAATGCAGGTGGACTTGGCGACGGCGACAAGCGGTTGGTACTGGCGCTGCGTGGTGGCGACGGTCTTGCGCCTGAATAACGTGCGCTTTTCGCCGTCGGTAGAGGAGAGAACGATGACGGGGATTCCCTGGTCAGCACCTTTTGCCCGGTACTCCTTGCGCAGTTCTTCCACAAAGCTCCACCCGTCCATGACCGGCATGTCGAGGTCGGTGATGATCAGCATGGGGTCCCGGCCCGTCGTCTCTCGGATCCAGGCCAATTTCCCAAGTGCGTCTTTGCCATCCTCAGAGGTCACCACCTTCACGAGTGGGGCGGCTTGCACGATGAATTCCGAAACGAGATCGCGCATGAGTTTGGCATCATCGACGACGAGGACCGTGTTGGAGTCACTGGAATCCATGTTCTCTTTGAGTGTCGCCACAAACTGCGAGAACAGAGCCTGATCACCTTGCTCGTCTTGGGGGATGGCTGTGTCGGCCATGGGCCTCTCCGTCGGCTATGGGGTTGCAGGTCCGTGTCTCAGAGGAGCACAATTGGCCTAACCCAGGCTGAAAGAAGTGGGGCTGTGTTGGTCTGGTCGCTGAGTAATTATACGCCAGTCACGACAGGAGACAAGCGCCAGCCGTCGTCGTCGCTTGACAGTACGGGGTAAGACCGTTATCTCACTAGAGAGCTGACCGTCTCCCGGTGTCCCTGAACCGTAGGGAGTGACCATGCCTGAAAGCCCTCCTCCTCCTCCTGACTCAAGGCCTGTTCTCAAGCGCCTGCTCCTGCCTCTGATGTCCGTGCTTCTGGTCTTGCTGGGCGCTTTTCTGGTGCTCGAAATTGTCCAGCATCGAGGGGCAATAGTGTCCCGTTTGTCCCGGGAGTTGGCGGAAGTCCCGCATGATTTCCGGCTCGTCCTCAACCAGCAGAGCGATGCTCTGGGAGTCGGTACCGTTGCTGTTGCCCAAAACCAGGCAATAGTCAACGCGCTTGCAGCCGGTGATGTCGAGGGGCTCCTTGCGTCAAGCCGGTCGCTGTTTGAGCGACTCCGACACGAGTATGGTGTGACCCACTTCTACTTCCACGGACCGGACCGGGTCAACCTCTTGCGCGTGCACAAGCCCAGCAAGAGTGGTGATCTCATCAACCGGTTCACGACGCGCGAGGCGGAGCGCAGCGAGGCGACCTCAAGCGGGATTGAGCTTGGTCCACTGGGGACGTTCACCTTGCGAGTCGTTCGCCCCATTGTCCGGGGGACCGCGTTGATTGGCTATGTGGAGCTGGGAAAGGAGATCGAGGAGGTCCTTGCGGGCCTGCACGAGCGGCCCGGCATCGAGCTTGCTCTCCTTGTGTCGAAGGATGCCCTCACCCGCGCTCAGTGGGAGGACGGATTGGCCATGTTGGGGCGTGAGGGAAACTGGGACCTGTTCCCGAAAGACGTCGTCATCTACCAGTCCGGCGGTTTGCTGAGTGAGTTTCTTGATCGCCGTATTTCCCACGGGATCTCGTTGGGAATGGAAGCGGGTCATTTCCGTGCGGATGGGCGCGACTGGCGTGTCGCGGTCGAGCCCGTTCTGGATGTTTCCGGGAGTCTCGTTTCTCGGATGGTTGTGGCGCGCGATGTGTCGGCGGAAGAGGCCGGCTTTACTCGGTCGCTGGTCCGGACGACGCTGACGGTTGTGGCCATTCTGGCGGGGCTTTTTGTGTTCGTCTTCGTGTTGCTTCGACGCGTTGACGCGGGGCTCGCCGAAAAGGACCGCGTGTTGGCTGAAAGTGAACAGCGATTCATCGACATTCTGTATGCGTCCGACGATGCGATCCTGCTGATCGATGGCGAGACCTTCGTTGACTGCAATGAAGCAACGGCGACGATGCTTGGCTACGACGCCCGGCCCGAGTTCCTGATGCAGCATCCCTCGGCCCTCTCACCCCCGACTCAGCCGGACGGGCAGTCGTCTCTCGACAAAGCAAATACCATGATCGCGACAGCCTTTGAACAGGGCTATCACCGCTTCGAGTGGCAGCACCGTAAGGCGGGAGGCGAGGATTTCCCAGTGGAGGTCTCACTGACCGCCATCACCTACCACGGGAAGCAGGTTCTGCATTGCCTCTGGCGTGATCTGACGGACACGAAACGAGCGGCCCGCGAGCTTCTGGAGAGCGAAGAGCGGTTCCGCATGATCAGCACCGCTGCGAGTGAGGCAATTGTCATGATGGACGCAGAGGGAAAAATCGCCTTCTGGAATCGCGCGGCCACCGACATTTTCGGCTGGTCGGAGGACGAAGCGATGGGGAAAAACACGCATAACCTGCTGACCCCGAAGGTTTACCGGGAAGCCCAAGAAGAGGGGCTGGCCGCATTCCACACGTCTGGGCAAGGGGCTGCCATTGGCCAGACTCTGGAGCTGGTTGCACTCCGCAAGGATGGGACGGAATTTCCTATTGAGATCGCCGTTTCGTCCGTACAGATTGACGACGCCTGGCAGGCCATCGCGATTATCCGTGACATCACTGAACGGAAGGAAGCGGAGCGCGCCCTTGAGGAGCGAAACGAGTACAATGAACTGGTCATGGCGACGGCAGCCACGGCCATCTTCACGATTGGGGTGGACCGGCACATCGCGACGGTCAACGATGAATTCACGCGCGTAACCGGATTCAGCCGCAACGAGGTGGTCGGTCAGCACTGCGATATTCTGCGGGGAACGCCCTGTTGCTCATCGTGCGGTGTATTCGCCCTCAAACAAGGCGAGTCCGTGTCCCGGCGCCAGTGCACGATTTACGCGAAGGATGGGCGCCTCCTTCATCTGATCAAGAACGCCACGCTTCAGTATGATGCGGACAGGAAGGTGGTCGGGGCTATCGAGTCGTTCGTGGACGTGACCGAGTTGACCGAGGCCCGACGCGTTGCTGAAGAGGCCAGCCGAACCAAGAGCGATTTCCTCGCCAACATGAGCCACGAGATCCGCACCCCGATGAATGGGATCATCGGCATGACTGAGTTGGCCCTGGATACCGAACTCGAACCGGGGCAGCGCCATTACCTGGAGACCGTTCGCTCGTCCGCTGATACCCTTCTGCGGTTGATCAATGACATCCTCGACTTCTCCAAGATCGAGGCAGGGCGGCTTGAGCTGGAGGAAATCGATTTTGAGCTTCGGGACAGCCTGGGAGAGACGCTTCACACGTTGACTGGGCGGGCTGCGGACAAGGGGGTTGAGCTCTTCTGTCGTGTGTCTTCTGACGTCCCGGATGTGTTGATCGGCGATCCGGGGAGGATACGGCAGGTCGTCATCAACTTGGTCGGGAACGCGGTCAAGTTTACCGACCAGGGCGAGATCGGCGTGTCTGTGGAGCTTCAGAGTGAAGATGCTGATGAGGCGGTACTGGCGTTCAGCATAAGTGATACCGGTGTGGGCATCCCGCCGGAGAAACAGCGGAAGATCCTCGAACCGTTCTCGCAGGCTGACACGTCAACGACGCGCGAGTACGGAGGAACGGGACTTGGGCTCACTATTTCTCTTCAGCTGACTGAAATGATGGGAGGGACATTCTCAATCGAGAGCCCGAATCCCGCGGCGGTCGGCGGCGGCCCAGGCAGCGTGTTCCGCTTCTCCGTGCGGCTCCGGCGCGGGCAGCAGGATTTGGCCGTCGAGGACAGCGCGCGCATGATCCCGGAGCACTTGGCCGGGGTGTCGGCCCTGATTGTGGATGACAACGCGACGAATCGACAGATCCTGCGGGAGATTGTCACGGGATGGGGCATGGAATCGGTGGAGGCCTCGAGCGGCGCAGCGGCGATCGTTGCCGCAATGCGCGCTGCCCAGGACGGAGAGGCCTTTCCCATCGTTCTTCTGGACTGTGACATGCCCGGAGCCAACGGGTTTGACGTGGCAAAGCAGTTCCGCGGTGAGCCCTGTCTGGCTCAGACGGATATCATCATGTTGAGCAGCGCATCACGACCGGGCGATCTGGCCCGGGCCAGGGAACTTGGCTTTGCCGGCTACCTGATGAAGCCTGTGAAGCAGTCGGAGCTGCTGGAGTCCATCCTGATGACCCTCGGGACGCGCGTCCTGACCTTGGTCAGCAGCGCCCGGGACAAGACGAGTGAGGCGGCTGTGGATGTCGTTGCCGCGGAACCGGAGGCAGCCGTTGCGGTGGCGGGACCGTTGCGTGTCCTGGTGGCTGAGGACAATGCGGTGAACCGCGAGCTTGCGATGCTGCTGCTGGAGGGGCAGGGACACACTGTGCTGCTGGCGGAGAATGGGCAGCTCGCCCTTGATGTGCTGGCTCAGGAGCGCGTCGATGTTGTCCTGATGGATGTACAGATGCCGGTGATGGATGGGTTCGAAGCTGTCGGGAATATCCGTGACGCGGATTCTGCTGTCTTGCAGCACGATGTCCCCATCATTGCCATGACGGCCCATGCCATGAAGGGGGACCGCGAACGGTGTCTTGATGCGGGCATGGATGGGTATGTGACCAAGCCACTTAGCAAGGACAAGTTCCTGGGCGCCATCGACGAGGCCATGGGGCTGCGTTCCGCGGATCCCTCCGCCGCAGCAGATGGTGGTGAAGCAGAGCCCGCGGATGAAGAGCCCGTTGTTGACCGGGCCAAGGTGCTTGAGGCGACGGGAGGAAGTGAGATGTTCCTCCGCCGGATTGTGGGGATGTTCCTGGGCGACTATGACAAGATGCTCGGGGAGATCGAGAAGGCGGCGGCGGACGGCGACTCCGAGACGATGGGACGGGCTGCTCACACGTTCAAGGGAGCCCTCTCCATCTTCGGTGATGACGCCTCCCAGGAGGCGGCGTTCACGCTGCAGGAGATGGGCCGCAACAGCGTGGTCGAGGGAGTGGAAGAGGCCCTGGTCGATCTGGTGGCGAAAGCGGGTCGCCTCAAAGCAGAGCTGGCCACATTCGTGAGTGATGATTAGGGCCGGCCCGGGGATGACTTTATCCCGCGACTGTCGGGAGGGGTTCCCCGGGGCAGTGCCACGCAAGACCGCTCCCGTAAGTCGCGGCTCTGACGGACAGCCCAGACTGCGATTCGTGCCGAAGTTACACACGAGCGGAGGCCCCCACCGAAGGTCCGGTAGTCATATCGGAGAGTGTAACTGCCCCTGGTCCGGCCGACCATGTTTGGAGGGCCGATGTCCCCGGCGGCCGTCTTCGGAGACCGCCGGTCTCTCTCAGCTGCGGTCGTCGAGGCTTGCCCTGCTGAAGAGAAGGGACGCCGACCCTCCAGGGGGCTGAGTTGACGCCCATGGATCTACGTCGCACAATATTTCCCCCGTACTCAAATCGGTGTAGTTACAGACGAGACTGAGGGAGCACGTGGTGCTTTGGCGCTCTGGGCGACAGCGCTGGCTTGGTGTGCTATAGTGTGGGCTTTACGTTGAGACACGAGCCATTGCGTAATCGATGATCGCTTGAGTTGGATGTGCATTCAATACATCCGCTTCCGCCATTTTCGGGTCGCGACGTCTGCCACAGCCGGATTTCCCCGGCCATACATTGAGACACGGCAGAGCGTTGTTGATCTCCCGCCTTTCCGGGAAAACCGCTGCCCATCAGGCAGTCCACTCACGTCACTGGCCACTGTCCACATCGCTTCTGCCGGCCCCGAGTTTTCGGCCGCAGACCGCGGACAGTGCAGGCGTCTCCCCGCCCCATGACTGCCAGTGACGGCGGAGTACCCAATTCATACGGCAGAGTGTGTGCCGCAGTAATCCCCTTTCAGGTCCGTCGCTGATGCGCGGATCGGGCTGGTGGACCGTTTCTGCGCACTGGGAGTTTCCATGAGTTTTGATTCGTTCCAACTGCATTCACGCCTGAATGCCAACATCCGAGCCCTTGGCTACCGCGAGCCTACGCCCATCCAGACCCAGGCCATTCCGGTGGTGATGGAGGGGCGGGATGTTCTTGGTCTGGCCCAGACCGGTACTGGCAAAACGGCCGCGTTTGCGTTGCCTATCCTGAATCGTCTTCAGGAAGGCCCGGGGAACCGACTTCGGGCATTGGTTGTCGCTCCGACCCGTGAGCTGGCTCAGCAGATCTACGATGCCTTCGGGGAGTTCGGTCGCGGGACTGGCTGCCGTGGGGTGACGTTGTACGGGGGCGTTGGTATCAACCCCCAGATTCAGAAACTGCGCCGTGGGGTGGATATCGCGGTGTCGTGCCCTGGACGTCTTCTGGATCACATGCAGCGGGGTACCATCAACCTGCGCCACATCGATACCCTTGTGCTCGATGAGGCCGATCAGATGTTTGATATGGGATTCCTGCCCGCCATCCGCAATATCGTCAGGCAGCTTCCCAAGCAGAGACAGAACCTCCTGTTTTCAGCGACGATGCCCGATGACATCCGCGGGCTCGCCAACGAGATCTTGCGGAATCCGGAGACCATTCGGGCCGGTTTCATCGCTCCGGCGGAGACCGTGTCCCACGCGTTGTATCCGGTGGAGCAACACTTGAAACGGGATCTGTTGCTGGAGCTCCTCAAGCACACAGACACCGAGTCTGTTCTCATCTTTACCCGGACCAAGCACCGGGCCAAACGCATTGGCGAGCAGTTGGAGAAGGCGGGGCACAAGGCGACATCGATCCAGGGAAACCTGTCGCAAAATCGCCGCCAGGCTGCCATGGACGGGTTCCGCAACGGGCGATACCAGATCCTGGTGGCGACAGATATCGCCGCCCGTGGTATCGATGTATCCGGCATCTCTCATGTGATCAACTTCGACATCCCTGACACCGTGGACGCCTACACGCACCGTATCGGGCGCACTGGGCGGGCGGCGAAGACCGGAGACGCCTTTACCCTGGTGGCTCGCGAAGACATGGATATTGTTCGTCGCATTGAGCGTGTGTTGGGCAGTCCCATCGAGCGGCGGAGGATGGAGGGGTTCGACTACAACGCGCCAAGGCCGGCCCGTTCCGGGTTCGAGCGTGGGCCTCGCACGCCTCGGCGCAGTGGGGCTCAGAGAGGGCCTTCCAGCCATGATTCAGGCCGGAGCCGTTCGTCGAGTCAGGGCAATTCATCCTCGGGCACAGGTGGCGGACGTCATCCCCAGCGCCACAGGACCTCTTCCCCGGCGAGCCGCGACCATGGCTCGAGCTCGCATGGCAGCTCGTCCAGCCGTTCCCGCAGCTCCCAGGGGAACCGACCGCCTCGAACGGTCTACTCCTCGCGGTAGAGGCGTCCTTGGAGAGCGGCGGTCGGGGACGACACGCCCTCCAGGAAGACCGTTCCCCCTTGGAGGGTCGATGTCCCCAGCGACCGTCTTACAGGCCGGGATCTGAGGCACGGCGGTCGGAGACGATTCTCCCTCCAGGAAGACCGTTCCTCTTGGAGGGTCGATGTCCCCAGCGACCGTCTTACAGGCCGGGATCTGAGGCACGGCGGTCGGGGCTTGCCCTGCTGAACAGAAGGGACGACACGCCCTCCAGGAGAAACACCCGGAGCGGAGACTGTGCTGGGCCCCGGCCTCTGGCGAAGGCTGATTTCAGCCGTGACCCCAACCTCCTTCCCAAACAGAACCGCCGTGCACCAGCCTTCGCCAAGGCGCTACGGCCTGGCCCGCGGCGGCTTTCCAGGAAGCGGCTCGGAGTGGATCCACTTGCGCTGTCTGCAACTCTGTTCTACGCTACACAGCAGAACGACCCTGATGTGTGGCGACGACTATGGAGGCAGGCAGCGCTATGGAACAGATCGTGCATCCACCGTTTGAGACGATGCGGCCAGTCCGAGCCCGAAGGGGTATCACCGTCAGCGTGGGCGGGGACGGAGCGGATTTCGGGGGAGGGGACGACAAAGCGATCCAGGCGGCCATGGACTACGTGGCCCGCCTTGGCGGGGGAACGGTTCAGCTGCTTCAGGGGACGTTCGTGTTGCGGAACGGGCTTTTCCCGTCGCCCCACCTCACGCTCCGCGGGAGCGGGGACGCCACCGTGCTGTGCAAGGACGCAGGAACGACGACCGAATTGGTTCGCGAAGCGGATTGGTTTGAGTACTGCGTCCAGGTTCAGGACCCCGCGGGATTCTCCGTCGGGGGCGGTCTCGCGCTGAGCAGTGGGAAAGCCGAGTGGCCGCAGACCAAGCTCTTCACCATCACCGCCATCGACGGGAATGTGCTGTACCTCAACGCGAGGACAGAGAAGAACTTCTACATGTGTGAGGCCGCGACCGCGCAAAGCGCTCACAGTCTGATCCACGGGTGGGATGTTGACGATTTTACCGTTGAGGATCTCGTGCTGGACGGCAATGCGAATGAGAATCCCAAGATGAATGGGAACTACGCCGCCGGCGTGTTCATGCAGTACTGCAATCGCTGGGACTTCCGGGGGGTGACCTGCCGCAATTACAATGGTGACGGATTCAGCTTCCAGGTCTGCGACGACATCCATTTTGAGCGCTGTCGGGCGCTCGACAACGCAACGTTGGGGTTCCACCCGGGCAGCGGCTCGCAACGTCCGACTTTTCATGATTGTGAATCGCGTGGCAACGACCAGGGGTTGTTTTGGTGCTGGGGCGTGTGCGACGGCGTGGCGGAGCGGTGTGTGCTCGCGGACAACCGGAAGTATGGGACCAATCTGGGGCATCGCGACACCGATAACGTCGTCCGGGACTGCCTGATCGAGAACAATGGTGATGTCGGCGTGATCTTCAGGAAGGAAGTGAACGAGTTCCGAACCCCCGACCGTAACCTGATCGAGGGATGCACGATCCGGGACAACGCCAACCTGGGGGTTGACATCCAGTGGGCGACTCAAGACGCTGTCATCAGGAACTGCCGGTTTGAGAGCACTGCGCCGGAGCTTCAACCAACGGCCATCCGGATCAGCGACAGTGCCGGGGCGGTGACGCTGGATGGGAATGAGTTTGACGGGGGAAACGCTGAGGTCGAGGACTTGCGGTGAGGAGGGCCGCTCTCCGAACGGAGCCGCGCACAACGTAAGCGGTCTTCCGTTGAGATGCCCCCTCCCGTTGGTCAGGGCTCTGTCGGGCAGGCCACTCTCCGAACGGAGCCGCGCACAACGTAAGCGGTTTTCCGTTGAGATGTCCCCTCCCGTTGGTCAGGGCTCTGTCGGGCAGGGATGTCCCCTCCCGTTGGTCAGGGCTCTGACCGGCGGGGATGGCTTTTCCCGTGCGTTCTTAAAGGGCTGGCGCCTCAGCCTTGCCCGACCCGTCTGGCCAGCTCATAGGCGGTGTCGAAGGCGACCTCAAGCTCGTCCATGCTGCAGTGGTCCTGGACGTAGTGGGTTGTGCAGAAGAGCAGACCACCGTCGGCGAAGAGGCGCATCACCCGCTCGATCTCGCTTCTGAGGTGATCCAGATTCCCGAAACCGATGGTCGTCTGGACATCCAGGCCACCCATGACAACGAAATCTCCTGCGTACTTCTGCTTGTAGGCTTCAAGGCTCATGCCTGCCGATTCCTGCCAGGGATGCACGACATTGTAACCGAGCTTGATGATGCCATCGATGACTGCGTTGACATTCCCATCGCTGTGCACGCTCAGGTACCCTCCAGCTTTCCGGACGGCATCGCAGGTGATCTTGTGGTTCGGGTAGATCAGGGACCACCAGATGTCCGGGCTGAACATCAGGCCGTTTTGTGCGCCCCAGTCGTCCGAGACGTGGACCATGTCAACGCCCAGGTCGAGGCAGTTGAGCGCGAACTGGCGGTTCCATTCAGCCTGTCGCCGGTAGACCTGAGCCAGGTCTTCAGGATAGAGTGCCAGGTACATGAGGTGGTTCTCGATGCCGAACGGCCGATTGAGGCACTCGAAGATGCCCGGCGTCTGGACATAGGCGAAGCGCCCGCGTTCTGTCTTGTGGTGCTGCAGTTGAGCGATGATGTCTGCATAGGTCGTTGACTCGTTCGGGTCGCTCAAGGGGAAGTCGAGGAGATGCCGCGGCTCGACCAGGCCCCCGACATGTTGCTGAAGCGCGGTCAGCGCCTCTGGCTGGTACGGCGCAGGGCCACCGAAGATGTGGGTGAAGTCGAACTCGTACTTGTCTTCGAACGCGGCCACCGACCCGAATCGTTCCGTGATCGGGTCGGCCAGGTTTGCCTTTACCCATCCGTAGATGGGCACCCTGTCTGGTTTTCCATGCTCGATCGTCCGTATGACGCGCTCGCGTGAAGTCATGTTTCTTCATCCTCGGCTGTGCTCATGAGCCTGGGCGTAAGGAGCTCGGAACCTATGAGGCGGTCGGGTTCGCCACGAATGGACCGCCGCGGCATTCCTTGAGATAATTCAGACCACGCACTTGCCCTGTCATCTCCAGATCAGCGCGGTACACGGGATCGTGCCAGCCTTCGATGTCGACCGTGCCCTTGAAGTTGTTTTGGCGCAGAATAACGCCGTTCACGAGCGGCTATCAGCCGTCGCGTGGAACGGCTGGTTCGCTGAGCCTTACGGCTGTTCCGTAAGCCAGAAACTCAGCCGCACTGCCCACGACGCTGGTG
>Ga0209045_1001730_pt1 | contig 18281 bp, 12 predicted proteins | sample SaaInlLV_10m_DNA_4_FD_184664 | JGI IMG/M metagenome (GOLD analysis project Ga0209045, IMG submission 184664) | Marine microbial communities from expanding oxygen minimum zones in the Saanich Inlet - Saanich Inlet SI072_LV_200m_DNA (SPAdes) (version 2) | ecosystem: Environmental > Aquatic >...
TCCAGCCTGAAGTGTCCCTAAACCTAAATTTATTCCCATAATGTGAAATAATGGCAAAATATTTAAATAGGTTTTGGTTTTATCCATTTTGAAAGCATTAATAATTTGCTGATTTGATAAAATAATGTTTTCCTGTCCAAGAATAGCACCGCGGGGTTTGCCTAACATTGCCGCCGTATGAATAATTACAAAAGGATCACTTGGCCGGTATGGTACTATTGCCTTTAAAGGAGAGTTGTCATAGAGATTAGAAAAATCATCATCATCCCCATCAACAACATAGCAATGCTTGAGACAGGAAAATGATGCAGCAAGAGATTTAGCCTGATCAGCCATTTCTTTATCACAAAAAATGACAGAGGGGGTTGTGTCCTCAATAATATAATTTACTTCATCCTTGCTCAGCCGTCTGTTAATGAGGACAAGTGCAAGGTTGAGTGCTGATGCCGCTCCAAACAGATGAAAAAAGACAGGATGGTTTTTACACAAGACAGCAATTCTGCTGCTTTCAGGAAGATTCAGACTTTTAAGGCCGCTGGCAAGTTTGGCTGTCTGCAAAAAAAGATCGGAATATGTGATATCTTCGGTTTCAAAATGAATGGCAATGGATGAGCCTTTGAAATTTGCATTTTTTTCATAAATGTCAAAATAGGTCATGTTGTGAAGATAATTCATTTAAGCATTACTCCTTATAATAGCGTTCTTGAATTCTTAACAATGATGAGGCTTTGATACAATCGGTTGAAAGAGGGTATTGATGAGGCTGATAATCTGAGGGGGTATAGGTTCTTAACCTAGAAAATTTTCATTTTTTCATTTTTTGAGACCAAAAAACAGCAAATTTTACAAGCTCGGTGTAATGTTTTAAATTAAATTTTTGTTTAATGTTTTCGCGATGGGTTCCCACCGTTTTAATACTTAAATTAAGGCGCTCTGCAACTTCTTTTGATTCAAGGCCATCTCCAATTAGTCGAAATACTTCCAACTCTCTGTTTGTTAATTTGTTCAAAAAAGATTTATCATCATGTTTGCCCGAAGATACAAGTCTGTTAAACACTTTGTCCTTAATTTTCTGACTTGCATAGACTTCCCCGGCCAATACCTTACGCACGGCCTCAACCACTTGTCCGATAGCTTTTTGCTTCATGATGTAACCACGTGCACCTGAAACCAAAGCCCTTTCGGCATATAGAGATTCATCATACATGGAGAGCACTAAGGCTGGCAGATCCGGATACTCCTGTTTGATTTCTTCTACTAGATTTATTCCATTACTTTCTTTTAAAGAAATATCCACGATTACAAGATCAGGTTTATGTTTTTTTATTGCATCCCAGGCTTTAGGCGCGGTACTTTCACTTCCACAGACAACAAGGTCAGTCGCTTTATTAATTAATTCCGCCATCCCAAGGCAAAAGATAGGGTGATCATCCACAATCAAAATTTTATGGACTTTATTCAAAGGCTTCTTCATTAAATCACAGATTCTCCCTGAGCAAGTGTAAATGGATTTACTAAATATATGTCAATACTTGATCCATGTTTGTCTGTATTAATTGCAAACCTGCTATCAATGATTTTTGCACGATATGCCATAATCTGCAAGCCAATTCCACGTGTTCTCATTACAGTATCCATTCCCTTGCCATTATCCTGGATGCAAAGATGAACAGATCCGTTTTCCTTTTGCATAAAAAGATTGATCTTATCGGCTTCCGAATGTTTTACAGCATTATTTACTGCCTCTCTGGCAATATAATATAAATGGGTTGCAACCGTATTATCATGAAATTCTATTGAATCATCTACTTGAATATCAAATTTTACTTCCCGAATATATTCAAAATATTGTATTAACTCTTCCAATGCAGCACACAGGCCATGAGAGACAAAATGGACCGGGCATAATCCCCTTGCAAGGATCCGTGTCTTACCAATTGCATCATCAATCAAATGGACAACTTTATCCGCTAAAATAAGACTTTCCTGATTCGCCGCATCAAGGTCATCCTTTAGCACAGTTACTAAACCTGCAATCCCTATCAGGTGTGGACATAAATCATCATGTAAATTCTGGCCAATCTCCTGCCTTTCTTTATCTCCTACTTTCATCAACTGCTTTTCCAGTAGCTTTGATTTGGTAATATCTCTAAGCACAATAATCGTTCCGGATATTTGCCCGTTTTTATCCTTTGTGGGCGCACCACTGATACTCACATAGACAATTTCTCCATTTTTTGAAAATCTTTGGGTTTCGATATTATTAACAGCCTTACCAGAGAGAAGTATCTGGAGGCCGGCTTTTGTCTCAATCCAGTTTTCTTTAGGTACAAAATGATCCATTTTGTGTGTAATACATTCCTGGGAAGTCCATCCGAAAACTTTGGTAAAAGCCGGATTAACATAAACAGCATTACCATTAATATCATAGGTCACAATGGGATCCGGAGCAGACTCCATTAATAAGAAGTATCTTTCCTGACTTTCTCTTTGTGCCTCCTGTGCATCGATCCGCTCCTGAATTTGATCCTGCAATCTTTTGTCATAGCTTTCAAGTTCGACCATAAAACGATTAAAATACACAGCCAGCTGCCCCACTTCATCATTGGATTCACTTTTCATTCTCATTGAAAAATTTCCAAAGGATGCAACCTCAAAACGATCCATCATTTCATGAAGCGGATTGGTGATGGATGAGCTGATTTTAAAAGTGATAAATAACATCAATGTTAAAAATGAAAAGGATATCCCTATAATAAAATTTCGAACGGTTTTAAGCGGACTGTAAATTTCATCAAAATAACATGAAGATGCAACAATCCATTGATATTCAGGAATATAATTGAACACCACCAGTTTTTTCCTGGCCACGGATTCATCTGGATTTTTCCAAAAATATGTAATTTTCCCTTTTTTTCTTTTCAGCATATCTTTCAGAAATTGGTTGGGAAGCTCTTTTTCACTTAAAATATTAACGCCTTGAAGTTTTGGATGAATCACGGCTTTTCCCGTACTGTCTATTACATAAGAATATCCAGTTTCTCTAAATTTCAAAGACAGCACACTTTTTTGAAAATCTTCCACATTGATAAGCTTATAGAATTCATTTCGATAGCTGCTGGCAGAAATAATCCAGTCCCAGGGTTCAAAATAAACCATATAAAGTGCTTTGGGAAGGCGCTTGGTTTCTCCTGGGTTTTTCCATTCATATTCAAAATAGCCTTCTTTGGATTCACTTGGATCTTGCCATTTATATTCAAAATAGCCTTCTTTGGATTTTATCTGCCGGGAGACAAACCTGTAATATTCTATATTAGAATTGATAAGGCCGGATTGGGGATGGACAACCACTGTTCCAGAGCTGTCAAGGCAATACACATATCCTGATATCCCAATGGTCTGACTTAAAAGGATTGTCGCACTTTGCTTTTTCGCTTCTAAGACAGTCATTTTTCCCTCTAATGTTAATTGGTAGAGGCTTCGAATAATTTCTTTATTTTTTTCTGCAATCGCCCGCAAGTGATTTTTAATAGAAATAGTAGCGGATGTTTTTACCATATTGTGAATCATCTGTGTTGTATTGCTGAGTTCATTCTCAATATTTTTTTCGATATTATTTTTTATAAATATATAAATAAAAAGGCTGAAAAACAGCATTGCCATAAAAAAAATTATGAAAAAAATGGCAATAAATTTATAACGGATTTCAAAGGATTTAAACTTCTTATAAATTTTTTTTGCTGCGTATGTGATCATGCCAATTAACCGATTTTATTTTTTCTTAAACGGGAAGAATACTGTAAAAATAGAGTGTCCGGAATCAATGCAATCTTTAGTGCTATTGCAAAATTTACATTCCCTTATATCTCCCGGACATGTAGCCTCTTTGTCTTTAAAAAGGAAACAACATCTTTGGGATTCCATTTTCATGGTAAAACCATGCCGGCCTGAAAATATTTTCATCCTTAACAAATCTGCGCCTTTTCCGCCTGCATTAAAGGCAAAAGGTGTTTTAGTTGAATATAATAATGTTTCCTGGGTGGAAAAAAATCCTTCAAAGATTCTTTTTTGGGCATCGGCTTCAATCCCTACTCCAAAATCATGAATACTTAAAAGAACACCTGAATTTTTTGCTTTAAAGGAAATATGAATTTTACCTTTATCAGGGGTGTTTTCAATGGCATTTTTAATAAGGCCGCCAATCATTATATCTATATGTTCTTTGGGCAGCACAATAGATGGCAGATGGTCATCAAAGGATATATCGAAGGTAATTTGTCTGAAATCAAATTCAGGCTTAAGGGAAGTGTAAAATTTTCTGAAATATTCAGAAAAATTAATAGATATGGTTTCAATGGATCTTGGACCGAATTTTTCATCAATCAATTGGCTGATCGAATGTTCAAGTTTTTCAGCAGAAAGGCTTTGCTGGATTAGTGTTTCCAGCTCGTCCTTACAGGCTTCAAACATTTTCAGTAAAAGTTTTTGAGCCGAATAGGTCTTATCCTCCATGATATCGGCCACTTCGTCTTGAATATCAACAATCCTGTTCAGGTTTCTTTCAATCCTGTTCAAAGTGGCATTGACATTTAAACCGGGTATTGACTCAAGTTTTATCTTTAAGATCTGTAAAGAGCCGGTAAGGACTGCCACAGGTGTTTTTAGTTCATGAGAAAGATGGTTGATGGCTTTGCCTTTAGCCCGGTTCATGGAAGCCACATCTCTGTATGCCATCCTGACTGCTTCTGAAAACCTTGCGTTTTCAATTGAGATGGCAACGGTTCCTGCAATCATCGTCATCAATTCCATATCACTATAATCAAATCGATTTTGTTTTTTGTTAATGGCACAAAGAACCCCGATGATTCTGTCTTCACTTTTAATGGGCACTTCCAGAAGGCTTTTGGTTTTATATCCCAGGGTATTATCTCTTTCAGGATGATCGTTGGCTAATTTTTCAACATCATTTACCATGGCATATTCACCGGTTTTAATAATTTTACCGGCCAGCATGGTATCAGCAGGAAAACGAAATTTTTTTGCTCTTTTTTCTGTATCTGAATTATCATAGGATGCTCCCGTGAAAAACAATTCATCCGTGATTTCATCATATAATAGAACCATGGCGCCTTCTGTTTTTAACAGTACTTTAACCTCTTTTGAAATATAATTCATAAGATCTTCAAGTTCAGGATATTCCGGTAGAAGAGCAGAGATTCTCATAATAGTCTTATTGTTTGCTTCAAGCCTTTTTTCTTCGGTAATATCCCTTAAAATAACAAAGTTGTCTGTTAAACCTGTTTTAAATCTTTCATGGGATGCCGCCCAGATCACAACATCCAGAACCTTGCCATCCCTTGTAAGGCGTTGTGTTTCGTAACGGGCAAGGGATTTGTTCTCTTTGAATCGGTTCAGCATGTCATTGGTTTCGGTTTCAAGTGCATCAGGTACAAAGGGAACGGGTTTGCCCTTTAAATCTTTAATAGACCATCCAAAGGTTGTGGCAAAAGAAGCATTGATATAGGACACTAATCCATTGTCATCATAAACAACAATGGGATAAGGGACAAATTCCAGGATTTTTTCATAGTTTTTGTAAAGCGCTTTTGTTTTTTGTCCGGCAATTTTTTCTTCTGATACATCCTGCAGGGTTTCAACTGCACTGATGATATCACCATTTTCATTGGTAATAGTGGAGGCGCAAAATAATAGCCATTTACCAGCTTCACCCAGATCCGAAAAAAAATCCGTGGCTGAAAAAAGTTCTTTGGATTTGGCAGATCTATTGTATTTGGAGCCATAATGTTTCACAATCTGTTCATCGGATGATCGGTCGATTATCAGATCAGCCATAACCGGACGTCTTTTAGAATAAAAGGCTTTCCATTGGTGATTGGTTCCAATCATTTTCTTTTCAAGAAGACCGGTTAATTCTTCGCACGCCTTGTTAAAATGGGTTATTTTATGGTTGTTATCTATAACAAAGATGGGGATCGGAGCATTATTGATAATCTCATGAAGTACTTTATTTTTTTTTTCAAGCGCTTTTATTTTTTTTTCAAGTGTTTTGATATCATTGGCATCTTTGTTCATAAATAAACTCCATAAAGACTTTACAAGATTAACAGATCCTCGTATAACCTAAAGGTCACACGTAATCTGAAGGTCACGCGTAACCTGAAGGTCACACGTAACAAAATGTGACTTAACAGATCTTAATAGTTTATTAGAAATAATGTAGTCAATTCATAACAATCGGCTACAATATATAAAATCCTTGATTGATATTGCAAGGATTTTAAAAGGTTTAAAAAATGCCGGATACCATCATTAAAACAGAAATCCTTATTCATGATCTAAAAGTCCCCATTTCAGTAATAGATGCCGGAGCAAAATCACTTTTGAATCGGCGGGATTCTTATGGCCCTCTCACAGATAAACAAGTTAAGGTATTAAAAAGGATCATAAGAAACACGCTGACAACCCAAAGACTTGTGAATGATGTATTGGAGCTTGGAAGATCCAGAGAGGGCGTTATGATAACCTCTGATTTTCCAGTCTCCGCCCTTGTGACATCTGTTATAATGGAGATATTTGATCTTTATGATCCAGGTGTGACAGAGATCGTTCGAAAAGTTAAAACCTATGAAGAGCTTGAAAAGGCAATCCAGGAAAGTGGTGCCAGATTGTCGTTTGATGCAAAAGTATGGAAAACAATGCTCCATCTTGATGAGGCAAAGGTGAGGCAGATCCTGAGAAATCTGGTTACCAATGCAATTAAGCATCGATTGTCTTTTGTAGAGATTTCAGGAAAAATCAAGGGAAAACTGCTGATTCTAAAAGTAAAAGATGATGGACGGGGCATTGCTCCTTCTGACCATCAAAAAATTTTTGAAACATATTTTACAACGGGATCATCAATTGAGAGTGCCATTATGAGCCATGGCCTGGGACTTGCCGGGGTAATGGTGTTATTAAAGGATATGGGCGGAACACTTACCTTAAATTCAGACCACGGCAAAGGGGCGGAGTTTACAGTAACAATCCCAATATGACCTATCAGTCTTGTTATACCTCCCAGTGAAAGGGTGATTGCCTTACGGGAGCATTATGGATCATGGCTTACAAATTCTTGATTGCCGTAGCGGTTAAGCCGCCATGGTGTTTGAGTGAAGAATGAGCGAGTTCATGGTGGTCAGTAGAGGTAATCTTACGTGTGACCTTCAGGTTAGAATTTGTTACCATATCCATCCAGCGGACGTAAGGCGACCAGCCTGGAACGGGTTAGGTAAAATTTTTTGTGGCAAATATCCAAGGGTGTTATTCAAAAGTATTCAATAATTCAATAACATATTCAATATCTGCAGAGGTATGGCAGGCATTAATCTGAAATCTGATGGTCTCATCTCCTTTTGGCACAACGGGAAAGGTCAATCCCACAACCAGCACACCATGATCAAATAAATATTTTACAAGGGCATGGGTTTTTTTTGTATCCCTCACCATTAGCGGAACAACGGGATGAGGACCTGGAATGGATTCTTTTCCAAGTTGGTCAAGTCCTTTTCTAAACTGGGCCGTTCTTTCTTTTAAATTCTTTAGCAGGGCAAGACCCTCATCATTGTCACAGATATCAATGGCTTTTATGGCGGCAGCACAGTCAGCAACACTCAAAGGATTGGTATAAATATAGGTATCTGCTTTTTGTCGAATAGCTTCAACAAGGGCTGTGCTTGCTGCTATAAAACCACCATTCACCCCAAAGGCTTTTCCAAATGTTCCAACAATGATATCGGGCAGGGCTTTGCAAAACTGGGCCGTTCCCCGGCCGGTTTCCCCATAGGCACCCATCCCGTGTGAGTCATCAACAATAGTAATTACACCATCTTTGAATTTTGAATCATATGCATTGCAGATCGTATTGATTTCATTTATAGGGGCATAATCTCCCCGCATGCTGAAGATTCCGTCAAATATTACCACTACACGTTCGATACCCTGGGGAACTTGTTTAAGGCAGCGCTCAAGGTCGGCCATATTATTGTGTTTGAAAATGCCCTTGTTAGCGCTTGGGATATTACTGATCCGCATGGCTCTGATAATACTGTTATGGTTGAGCTGGTCTCCAATCCAATGGGTTTTATTATTGGAAATAGTGAGGGCCAGTCCGCAGTTTGAGGTATAGGCAGAGTTAAAAATTTTGGCAGCCGGTTTTCCAACAAATTCGGCCACTCTTTTTTCAAGCTGGTCATGATGGATAAAGGTTCCATCAATAAATCTTACGGCCCCGGGCCCAACTCCGAATTTTTGGGTTGCTTCATCTGCCGCAGCTGCAAGTTCGCTATGATTGGAAAGGGACAAATAAGAATTGGAATTCAGCCTTATAAATTGCTTATCACTTCCGACAAGTTTATACCTGGGTCCTTTTTTGCCCTCTGGGGGGATATATTGTTCAATTATTCTTTCTGGTGCTTTAGCTCTTCCTTCTTGTTTTAAGGCTTCCAATTCTCCTGTCAGGGATATATCAAGTTTGTTGGTGGGCATTTTGTTTTACTCCAAAAAAAAATTAAATAGTGTTTGAACGAAAACTCACCCATCTGCTGCGTTGCTGCAAAATTCTGCCAAATTATAAATCGGGCCTCATGTACTACAGTACACTCCGGTTTCAAAATTTCTTGCGCCTTGCATATGGGCAACTTTTCGTCCAAACATGGGTTTTCGGTCAGGTACTAAATAGTGCCTGAGCTAAATTTGGCTAATCCCAATCAAGAATGACTTTCCCTGATTGACCTGATCTCATTACATCAAATCCTTTTTCAAATTGGGTGTAATGAAATTTATGGGTGATTAAGGGGGATATATCAAGGCCGGTCTGGATCATACTGCTCATCTTATACCAGGTCTCATACATTTCCCTGCCATAAATACCTTTGATAGTCAGCATGTTAAATACAACCTTATTCCAGTCAATATCCGTATTGTCGGGCATAATGCCTAGAAGGGCAATTTTCCCGCCATGACACATGTTATCAAGGATTGATCTTAAGGCTGTAGGGTTTCCTGACATTTCCAAGGCCACATCAAATCCTTCTTTCATACCCAGTTTTTTTTGGGCTTGTTCAATGCTGTATTTGCTCACATCAATGGTCAGGGTGGCACCTGCTTTTTTGGCAAGGGCTAGTCTGTAAGGATTCACATCTGTTACCACCACAAACCTGGCTCCTGCATGTCTTGCAATGGCAGCAGCCATACATCCAATGGGACCGGCACCGGTTATAAGGACATCTTCTCCCAGAACATCAAAAGAAAGTGTAGTGTGAGTGGCATTTCCAAGGGGATCAAAACAGGCCAGCACATCCAGGGGAATATTTTTATCACAATACCAGACATTGGTTACGGGTATAGCAAGATACTGGGCATAGGCCCCCGGTCTGTTTACACCCACCCCTTTTGTGTTCATGCATAAATGCCTTCGTCCGGCCAGACAGTTCCTGCAATGGCCGCAAACCAGATGGCCTTCTCCTGAGACCAGGTCACCAGGCAAAAAATCCTTTACATGGGAACCTGTTTTTTCAATTATTCCCACAAATTCGTGGCCAACGTGCATGGGAACAGGAATGGTTTGCTGCGACCATTTGTCCCAGTTATAGATGTGAACATCCGTACCACAAATGGCAGTTTTCTTAATTTTTATTAAAACTTCATTGTGGCCGATGTCCGGGATGGGAACATCCTGAAGCCATAATCCTTTTTCAGATTTTGCTTTGACAATTGCTTTCATTGTTTTCATAGTATTAATCCAATCGATTTGTATAAATACTAATATTTTTCCATACCATTTTTATAACACAGATGGGAAATAAATACTATCCGCGGAGATTCAAGCCCCATCAAAGCACCTCTTCCTACAATAAATTATAATTTCATAAAAGCTGAATAGTTAATATACCTTTACAGATATCAGAAATATTGATACGAAATTTTTGATACATATTTTTTCTCTAAAATAGTACTGGAGATTTTGTTTGTAATGAAAAGAATATTGGCAGGTCTGTTTTTTAACTTAATCTTTCTTAGCATTGCTATTTTTTCCACAAGACTGATCCCGCAGATATCTGCTCGATATCTTCCAGTATTGGAGTTATTACCTTTTATGCTGATGTTAATTTCTTTTGTAATGGGTATAAGATTCAACCGCAGTCTTGTGATCTTTAGTACAATCCTTTTTTCACTGGTTTATGCTTATTTGTTTTGGTTGCCCGTGATAGGTGGCAACAATAACGCTCTGATCCTGAACACTATTGTAATATTTCTTGCCCTGAACATTGCAGTGATTTCTTTTTACTCAGAGCGTGGGATCACTACATTGACGGGTTTATCACGGCTTGCCTTTATCGCTTTCCAGTTAATTCTCCTGGTCTGGTTGATTAAAACTAAAAATCCTGAATGGGTTCATATTATTAATATGGCACTTTTCCCCGAGTTAGAGGTTAAACTGCTGTTTTTTTCACAAACCGCCTTGCTTTCTATTTTGATTAGTCTGTTTATTGTGAGTCTTTCTTATCTGTACCGGGCTAATCCTTTTCGCAGTGCTATTATAACAGCCATGATTCTGGTGCTATACGCGATAACATTTCCGGCAAAGGACCTTGTAACGATAGCGATTCTATTCAGTTTTGTATTGTTACTTCCTTTATTGACACTGGTAAGTGAATCATATCGCATGGCTTATCTTGATGAACTGACCAATCTGCCGGGTCGAAGAGCACTGAATGAAACATTTAACAAGCTTGGAAGCAAATACTCTATTGCCATGGTGGATGTCGATCATTTCAAAAAATTTAATGATACCTATGGCCATGATGCAGGCGATGATGTGTTGCGCCTTTTATGTAATAAATTAAAGGCGGTCACGGGTGGCGGAAAGTCTTTCCGATATGGTGGAGAAGAGTTTACAGTGGTATTTTCCGGTATGGCTGCCTCTGAAGTTAAGGTTCATCTTGAGCTGTTACGGGCAAATGTTGCGGACAATCGGTTTATGTTGCGAAAACAAGAAAGACGGGTAAAAGATAAAAAAAAGAAAACAAAGAAGAATAATCGTGAGGTGGAAGTCACAATTAGTATTGGGTATGCTGAAAGAAATGAAAAGGCTAAAACACCTGACCAGGTTTTAAAACTCGCAGATAAGGCCCTTTATAGAGCTAAAGGGAAAGGGCGAAATTGCGTCAGCAAATAAAATAGTGTTATAGTGAAGTTAAGCGTTTTCATTTTTCTTGCGTTTATGAAAAATACACCCCAATCCAGATTTCAATGTTAGATCAAGACATTTATTGCAGGATATGCAAAGGGCTGTGGAAAGATCTCCATTTAACCATCTATTGGCTAAATCAGGTTCTCTGATAAAAGGCCGGCTCATTGAGACGGCATCTATTTTTTCTAAGGTTTTTGTAACTTTCAGAGGATCCCGCCATCCTTCCACTGAGATAACAGGGCAATTGACCTTTTCTTTGATCTGCAGGGCATATTTGAGCAAAGAGCCTTCCTTGAAAGGCGCTGGAAGGATATGATCCCAGCCGCCTTTTTTAGCACCCTCGGGGGTGCCTGCGCTAACCTCAATAGCATCGATTCCCATGGCATCCAGATCCGAGGCTACCTGGACTGCATCTTGGGGCATAACGCCTCCGTGAAATCCGTCATAGGCGCTCATTTTGATAAAAACGGGGAAATCTTTGCCCACCTCCCCCCTGACGGCTTCATAAACGTTATACAAAAAAAGGGCCCGGTTTTTTGGTGATCCACCGTATTGATCCTTACGCCAATTTCGTGATGCACTTAAAAATTGATTGATCAGATACCCGTGGGCCGCATGGATCTGAACCGCCTGGAATCCTGCTTTTTTTGCTCTCATAGCAGCTTTTGCATAATCATCCACAATTTTTAAAATATGGTCTTTGCTCAATTCCAGAACCCGAAGCCCGGAAACAGGATCATCCATCTTAGAAGGTCCGAAAAGAGATTTTTTTTCATGCAGCATTGTTGGATTTACAGTGGACCCACAATGCAATAACTGGGCTGCAAGGATTCCTCCTTTTTTTTGAACCTGCCTGCACAATAGACTTAAAGGTTTGATAAGTCTATCATTGTCCATTCCAGTGCCTGTGTTTCCCCATCTGCCTTGGCGGCTGATATAGGCTGTTCCTGCAATGATCAACCCCACACCTCCTTTTGCAAGTGCTGCAAGGACATTAATCAGTCTTTGAGTTGGAGCTCCTATTTCAGTAGACAATCCTTCATCCGTGGCACTGCGCACCAAAGCATTTTTAATTTCAAGTGTTCCCATTTTCCAGGGCCGGTTCAAAATGTTCATTTTATTATTTATGCCTATTTGTTTTTATTCTTATGATACGTATTGCCAGTTCAAGGGAAAATCGAAAGTTCAAATCCAAGGTCTTAGTAAATTCCCGGTATAAATTTTTTTGTTTTTTCAGCATATTTTTTAAACGCTTTACCATATTTATTTGACAGATAGGTATCGAGTCTGGGGATAATAAAAAATATAAAATTCAAAGCCATGACAAGGGGAATGACCACCATTGACAAATGGCGAGTAAGCATAGCAAAACCGATAAAAAGAAGTATATCACCGAAATAATTGATATGCATGCAATATTTAAACAAGCCCTGGGTATAGAGGTGCCCTTTATTTTTATCATGGCTTTTCCACAGATATCTTGTGTATTCAGAAATTGTATTCAACCATGAACCGATCAGATATAATAGTATGCTAAAATAATCCAAAACTCCAATCGGTTGATAAGAGTTGCCGCCCACTTTGACAAATGAAAATAAGGCAAAGGACATCAGAGTTGAAACAAAAAGCATTTCACTCCAGGCCATTTTTCGTTTTAAAAAAATAAATACAGTGACAATTAATCTTGAAACATAAAATACTAAACAAAACATCAGAACAACCTGGCGATTAAAATCACCGTTTATGGCATAGGGTTTTAAGAAAGAAGACAACTCATCTATATCGTTGAACATTAAATGGCCGGCTAAAAGAGTTACAAAAATAATGGCGGCCAAAAAAAAACATTTTGGAAAAAGTGAAAACTCATTTTCATCTTTAAATAGCATCTTTAAGCTTCATTATATTTTTTATCCAAATTATTATAGGAATCCATTTATTTTTTTTGTTGCAAAAAAGTATACCAAATTATACCACACCATGCGAAAAACAATGCCTCATGTTTCTATGATAAAAGTTTATATATAATAAGCTCATCCTCCTTGCCCTTAACTCTTACCGGAGCAAGCTGCTGTGTTTTATAGTATCCTGTTAAAAGATTGTATGTGGTCTGGCTCAAAATAATATCACACCCGTAATCTTTAGTAAGCCCTTCAATCCTTGATGCTGAGTTAACAGTATCCCCCACCAGCGAATATGACATTCTCTCAGTGCTTCCAATATTACCCGCAAGCACTGCACCTGAATGGATTCCGATACCATGGGCCAGGGGTTCAAAGCCATCCTGCTCAAGTTTTTTATTTAACAGGGCAAGCCTGTCTCTCATTTTAAGTGCTGCTTTTACAGCCATTTCCGGATGGTCATCAAAACCGATGGGTACACCAAAAGCCGCCTCTATTTCATCTCCTACATATTGAAGGATAAGACCTTTATGTTCTTTTACTGCTAAAGACATTTCGTTAAAATACTGATTCATGATTTCCACAACTTGTTTGGGATGATTTTTTTCCACAAGACCTGTAAAATTTCTCAGATCTGAAAACAGCAGAGTTGCTCTTTTCATTTCACCATCAAGTGTTGGATTACCGGCAATTATTTCATCCCGGATTTCCTTGCACACATATTTCCCAAAAGATTCTCTTAACTTTTGGCTTTCCTTTAAGCTGTTAATCATCAAATTAAATCCTTCAGCCACCTCTCCCAACTCATCATTGGATAAAATTTTTACCTGGGTATCCAGATTATTGTTTTCAATCTCTTTAATGGCTTTTTTAATACCTATGAGCGGAACCAAAATGCTTTTTGTTAAAAAATATGCCAGTATGATGACAATTGCCACTAAATCAAAAGCGATGAATCCCAATTCCCAAACAAGCGAATCAATGATCTGGCTCCTTGTGATGGCATCTGACATATTCATTTCCCGGATACTTGCAAAAATGGTCATACCCATTGTGGGTAATGGGATAAAGATTATACCCAAAAATACGATTAAGAATCGTTTTCTCACATTAAGCTTGAACACGTGTTTTACTCTGTTTAAATGACCTTCAGGAAAAAAATTAGGGACATATGATCTCCATGTATTTTCCATAACAAAATATAGAATCAAAGAGGTAATGCCTCCTCCAAGGAGAGAGATCCCTAAAAATCGTCTCATACAAAAAACGAGATCAGGCGTCTTAACATTAAAAATCCTGGCTGTGATCAACGGTTCTAAAAAACCGAAAATAAAACCAGCCAGTACCCAGATCATAAAGCCGGTAAGTGCAACAACCATTGGAAATTTGAGTGCTTCTCTTTGAAGGTGATGAATTTCCGATTCTTCAAGAGAATGAATTTGTGTTTTATCAAGTGCCACATCAAACATGTTTCTTAAGGATTTCCGGAAAAATAAAAGTCCTATTAAACACAGCACTACAGTTCCGATTGCAGTAAAAAGCGGGGAAAAATAAGCCGGTATATCACCCATCATTTCATGGGAAGGCAGGATGAATGAAAAATAAAAATAGATAGCCACGGCACCCAAACCGTTGACCAAAGGAGTTAAAAGGATAATTCTATTCATCCGGTCCCCCTTAAGTTATTTTCAATTAATGCAAGTAAACTTTTTTTTTCTTCCGGAAATTTATAGCCTTCGTAACTTTGACTTAAAAGGAGTCTTCCATTGGATTTCTTCCAAAAATTTCCTGCATGATCAAAGCATATTCTGGAAGTTACATTCAGGGCTTCAAGTGTTTGTTTGATCTCCAAAAGCTGTTCTTTAGGGGTCAACCGTTCCAGCTCATTTCTGGATGCTTTTTCAAAGAATATCGTTCCGGGTCGCGGGGTAAAAGGTCGTGATCTGATGTAATGGGGATTTATTTGATTGAGGATAATTGCCGTGTTTTTTGCATGGTCGTAAGACATTGCCTTTCCTCCCAGTGCCGGCATCCAATATTCTGAAACTTGGAAACCTGCATTCATAGCCTTTTGGCCGCCTTTGACATGATCCTCGGGCGTGGCCCCTTTCTTGATTTTCTTAAGCAGGGCTGCATCCCCTGTTTCAAGTCCTATATGAAGCCTGTCAAGACCGGCGTTGGCAATTTTTTCAAGATCAGTTTCTGGTTTTCTAACAATGGTTCTGGATCGACTGTAGGATGTGATTCTCTGAATTGTTGGAAAGGTTTTTTTCAAGTGCTTTAAGACCTGAACCATGTGATCTGTTTTCATTATAAGACTATCGGCATCCTGTAAAAAAACAGTTTTTCCTCCTGCTGCCAGCCAGTTAAAAAGCATGGAAATACCTGAATGAAAATACAGTTCAGGTTTATCTTTTATAAATTGAGAAAAAATTTGGGTCGTAAAAACATTTTTTGAACCTTGTTTTAAAGAAAGGTCTTTTAGCTGTAAAGAAATATCATGCATAACATTGATATCATGTATGATTTCTTCTGGTTTGCGCAGTTCAAATTTTTCTGATTTGTACATGGCGCAGAAAGTACAATGGTTCCAGGGGCAGTTGCGAGTCAGTCGTAAAAGAAGGGATGCACTTCCACCTTCACTGGGCGGCCGGTAAATTCCCGTTTCAAATTCATAGTTTTTAATATCCATAATTATACCCTATATGCTGATTTTGGTCAGGATACAATAATCCTTTAAAAAACCAAAGGATTTTTAAAGCAAGATCACAACCATTTCAAAATTTTGTGGCATGTTGCAATTATCGTTTTTTGGCGTTAAAAGATATTAACACCTTTGCTTGGTTTTCCAAGAGGCTGTTGCACACCACAACCTTGAAATTAGTGCTGTGCATTAAAATTCTGATAAAAGAGAAGGAATCAATAGATGATAGAAGTAAAAAGAAGACTTTATATTTTTATTGTGATGTTAATCAGTGTCACTATTTTTGGCTCTATTGGGTTTATGATACTGGAAAAATTATCTTTTCTTGATGCGCTCTATTATAATATCGTTACCCTGTCAACTGTGGGTTATGGAGACATTCATCCAACTCATCCATCAACACGGCTTTTGGCGATTTTTATTATCGTGCTTGGCAGCAGTGCCTTTATTGGTTGTATTGTAAATGCTACTGAGATGATGCTTCTACAAAGAGAATTCAAGCAAAGGATGAAAAAGCAAAATATTGTTCTTGGTATTTTTTTTAGTGAATTAGGATATCATCTGCTGACACTTTTTTCATCCTATGGCGTGGGAAAAGTCAAATTATCCGGCCTGTTTAAAATTGACATGGATTGGTCTGAGAAACAATTGTCGGCAATGCTTAAAAGTCTTGAAAAAAATTCTTTAAAAGTTGATATATCAAAAGTTAATTTAAATGGGTTGAATCAGTTTTTAAGGGGGAAACACAAATTTGTACTTAGCCTTTTGGAAAACCCCGTCCTTATTGAACAGGAAAGGTTTACAGAATTGCTTTTAGCTGTTGCACACATTAATGAAGAACTTTCAAGCAGAGAAAGCCTGGATTCACTTCCGGAATCTGATTTAAACCATTTGGCCGGCGATATCAACAGGGGATATTCTATTTTAGTGGAAGAGTGGCTGACATATTTATTGCACTTAAAAAAACACTATCCATATTTATATTCTCTGGCAGCCAGGAAAAATCCGTTCAATCCCAATGCTTCGGCTGTGATAAAAGAAGATTGAGTTTTAAAATCTCCCTAAACCCTTGAAGTGGTGGTCTTTCCTTATGCATGATCTGGTTTTATTAACCGCCATTCCCTCCAACTCCTTGATATCTTGTATTCATGCTTTTGTTTTGTAAATCTTTAAGCGTCTTGTTTTATAAGCCTTTCAACAAGTCATAAGTTATGGTTTCGTGAATTGGTTTCCATTAATTTTTAACCAAAATTACAAGCATTTAAAAATTTTACCTAAATATTATGGAGATAGACATAATTCGACATCAAATTCTTCAATAATTTTTGACGATGAAATTACAGTTTAACTATTTTTCCATAATTGAATCACGAAAAAATAAAAATACAGAGGGTTGCAGAGGGTCGTTCATAGGTGATTTTTGAATAATTAATAGTCCAGCCAATAACCTGTAGCCCTGTCAATTTTTTGTATTATACACTTTAATTTGGGGGAAGGGCTCATATTGCTGTTTCTGGCCTATATAATGGAATTGAAAATTAGCAATAATAGCTTTATGGTTAATATTAGTTAACTTTGGTTAGTATTAGTCCTAATTTGAATATATTATAGTTTAATTGTTGACAAATACTTACTATTAATATACTTAAGCTTACCATTGTGAATTTGATTTGTAACAATTGACTGCTAACAATAAAAAGATGAGTGTATCCTATGAAATTATTGCGACTGTTTAACAATCTCCTGCTAAGCCTTCTGTTTATTTTTTTAACAACATCTTTAGCCATTGCCCAAGGCAATTGTAAGGCAACCTATGGCTATAATGGTGAAATATTCACTTTGGCAACTGGAAGTCCGGGGGAGTTAGGACTATTAAAAGAATTATCAACCGTATTTAATGAAAAACATAACACAACTATGTGCTGGGTAAAGGCAGGTTCAGGCAAATCTCTTAAGTTGCTCAAAGCAAAGAAGGTGGATATTATTATGGTTCACGCACCCGCCACAGAGAAAAAAGCGGTAAAGGAAGGGTGGGCAATCAAGAGATCCTTGATCGGTTCAAACGAATTTTATATTGTCGGCCCCAAAAATGATCCTGCCGAGATTTCTTCTGCCATATCTGCTGCTGATGCCTATTCAAAGATTGCCAGAACAAAAGCAACTTTTCTTTCAAGGGGAGATAATTCAGGTACAAATAAAAAAGAGTTGAGTATATGGGAAAAAACCGGAATTTCTCCTTCTGGAAATTGGTATTTAATAACAAAAGATTTTATGATGGCAACCCTGAAAAAAGCAAATGAGGTTAATGGATATTTTATGACAGACTCTTCCACATGGGTAGCTGGCAAAAAAGATCTTGGCAATATCAAGGTTCTTTTTAAAGGTGACCCCTATTTGATCAATACGTATCACGGACTATGCCAACCAG
>Ga0209045_1001735_pt1 | contig 18212 bp, 18 predicted proteins | sample SaaInlLV_10m_DNA_4_FD_184664 | JGI IMG/M metagenome (GOLD analysis project Ga0209045, IMG submission 184664) | Marine microbial communities from expanding oxygen minimum zones in the Saanich Inlet - Saanich Inlet SI072_LV_200m_DNA (SPAdes) (version 2) | ecosystem: Environmental > Aquatic >...
CGGCTGAAACTGCTATTGGTAAATACCCTGTCGATTGTGTACGGATTGTTTCCAGGATAATTAGAGAATCTAATAATCCAAAATATTTTTCAAACGGTGCGTTTAATAACCAATCGGTTGATTATTTGTTATCGTTGTCAATGGATGGCATAATCAAACCTCATGGCAAAGGTGAATTAGTACAGCAGAGTATTTCAAATATAGATTATTACACGATAAAAAACCTTCCCAGTTTAAAAATAAATGATAAAACTATTTCTGATGTGATTCAAATTTCTGAAGGAGTTTATACACCTCTAACTGGATTTATGTGTATAAAAGAGATTGAATCTGTTTTATCAAATAATAAGTTATTAACAGATGATAGTTGGACTTTGCCAATTGTTTTACAAATAACCCAAAAAGATGCTGCGAAATTACCCGGTAAAGGGGAAATTATATTAATAGATTCAAAAAATGGTGAAAGGGTTGGTGTTTTGGATATTCAATCTGTCGAAAAGTTTAACTCGGGAAATTTTATAAAGAGTTGGTTTGGGACAGAGGATAAAAATCATCCGGGAGTAAAAGAAATAATAAATAATGGTAATTATATAGTATCTGGCACAACTTTTCTTTTTAATAGTTATCGTCAACAAACAAAAATGCATCATGAGTATTCTCCCAAACAAACAAGAGAAATATTTTACCATAATGGTTGGTATAATATAGTTGGATTCCATACAAGAAATATCCCACATACTGGCCATGAGCATATTCAAATAAAAGCGTTAGAAATTTCAAATGCAGATGCAATTTTATTATCTCCCGTAACTGGGATAAAAAAAACTGGTGATTTTAGTTCAGATGTAATAATTGCATGTTATCAAAAATTAATTACAAAAGAGATATATAAACCAAAAGGTGCATTGTTAAGTGGATTTAATACATACTCAAGATACGCTGGACCAAGAGAAGCAATTTTCACTGCCATTTGTAGAAAGAATTTCGGATGTAATAGTTTTATTATAGGACGAGACCACACAGGCGTAGGTGACTTTTATCTCCCCAACGCATCGCAAAAAATATTTGATAGAATAGATTTGGACATGAACATTTTATTATTTGAAACAGTATCCTATTGTACAAAAAGAAATATAGTAACAGACGATTTTAAAGATCCTTTATATAAGGAGCATCGTCATGAGATTAGCGCGACAGATATTAGAGACCACTTGAGAAAATTAGAAAAAATCCCATCGTATTTGATACGTTCTGAATTATCACAATTTTTATCAGAGACTTTTATCAATCAACCAGAAAATATATTTTGTAAATAATATAATATGGTTGATATTCTAAAACATTTAAGTTCTCTTAATTCATGTACATTGGTTACGACAGGAAGAACTGGGTCTGATTTTTTTCAAAGTCTTCTAGATTCCCACCCGGAAGTTTTAACTTTTAATGGAAATATTATTGATTATTATGATTTTTGGAATAATTCTAAATGTGTTAAAACAGATGGTTTTGACTTATCTGATTTTATTTGGGAATTCATAGGGACATATATTGAAAGATTTAAATCTAAATACGATTATTTTGAAAGAAAAGATCAGCTAGGCGAGAATTTTGACCAAAGTATTGATATCGATATTCATAAATTTAGGAAATATTTTATTGATATAATGAATGGCAATGTTGTCAATGAGAAAAATTGTCTGCTTGCGATCTATGGAGCTTATGCTATTGTGCTTGGTCAAGATATTTTTAAAAAAAAAATATTTTTTCATCATATTCATCATCATGAGAAACTAGCTTCTTTTATCAAGGATTTCCCTGCTACAAAAATCATAAGTATGACTCGGGATCCAAGAGCGAACATTACATCTGGTGTGTATAATCATAAAAAATATAATCCAGAATCGATGAATGGTGCCCATCAATATTTTTATATTAATAGAATATTGAAAGATGCTAGGGCATTAGAAATTTACAACAATGAATTTATAAGTATAAAACTTGAAAGTCTTGGCCGTGAAAACACATTAAGGCAATTAGCCATTTGGCTTGGTATTGAATATAGTGAAAAATTAAAAATATCTACATGGGCAGGTTTAATTTGGAATGGCGATAGATTATCACAACAGAAAAGAAGGGGGGTTGGTTTTTCGAAAGAATTGTTAGCAAATAATTGGGAAGATATTCTTTCGAAAAAAGATAAATATATTTTCAATTTTTTAATGAATAAACGGCTGGAACATTATAACTATAATTTTAAGAAGATTAATGTTATTAGCTATTTATTAATTCCGTTTTTAAACATCATGCCCTTGAGTTATGAGAAAGAAATGTTGTCAATTCCCTTTATTTTTAAAGAAACGATGAAAAAGAATCCCAAATTAATAATATTAAATTATTATTATTATATTAAAAGGATAATCTTATTTCAAAAATATTATTGGAAAACTATTAATAATGAGTCATTTAATCTACCATATTTAGGTTGAGAACATTAAAATCCCCAACAAATTCAAGACCATTTAAATGAATAAAATTTTCATAGCAACATCCACATTCGGTGTGCATTCAAAAGAACCAATTAAGATACTTGAAGATGAGAGTAAAGATTTTAACTTTAATCCATTATCAAGAAAATTAACTTCAAACGAGTTAATAAAATTTGCACACGATTCAAATGGAATTGTTGCTGGAACTGAATTATATACAAAAGAAGTAATAGATCAATTACCACACTTAAAAGTTATTTCCCGCCTCGGCATTGGAATGGATAATATTGATCAGGATGTGGCAAAAAAAAAAGGTATTTATCTTTTTAAGACGCAGACCACACCTGCCCCAGCCGTAGCTGAATTGGTTTTAGGGTTCATGCTTGATTTGGCACGAAAAATTAATTATCAAAACAATACTTTAAAATCTGGCGTATGGAAGAAACAAATGGGGAATCTCTTGCATGGGAAAACACTTGGTATTATTGGATTGGGTACGATCGGGAAAACGTTAGTTAAATTGGTCAAAGGATTTAATTTTAATATAAGGGCATTTGATTTATTTCAAGATAAAAAATTTGCAAAAAAATTTGACGTAAAATATTGTGACCTTGATACGTTACTCTCGGAGTCCGATATTATTTCTATCCACCTTAACTTAACGGAAGAAACAAATCAATTAATGAATGCTTCACAGATTCGTAAAATGAAACAGGATAGTATCTTAATTAATACTTCGCGAGGGGAAATGATAGACGAGGGAGCTCTTTATAAGGCATTAAAAGAAAAGAAAATTTTGGGTGCTGGTCTGGATGTTTTTAATGATGAACCTTATTCGGGGGCGCTTACAGACCTTGATAATGTTATTCTAACACCACATATAGGATCTTATGCCAAAGAACTTCGTGTCCAAATGGAATTAGAAGCTGTAGAAAATCTAATAAGAGGATTAAATGAATCATAAAAAAGTTTTGGTTACGGGCAGTTCGGGGTTTATAGGAAGCCATGTGGCTGATGCATTAGAAGAGCAGGGCTATCAAGTAACTCTCTTTGATGCTATACCTTCTAAATATAAAACTAAATCACAAAAAGAATATATTGGTGATATATTAAATCCCGATGATATTGCAAAAGCAATGGGAGGTTGCCGAGATGTTTTTCACTTCGCTGCACAGGCGGATATAGGTTTATCAAGCGATGATCCAACTAATACCATACAAAATAATATTATTGGCACACAAAATATTTTGGAAATTGCAAGAAAAAAGAAGATGAATCGAATTATGTTTGCCAGTACGATTTATGTATATAGTGAGTTAGGTAGTTTTTATCGTGTGTCCAAACAAGCCTGTGAGAAAATTATTGAAGAATACCAAAGAGAATTTGGTCTTGATTACACTATTTTACGATTTGGCTCATTATATGGCCCCCGAGCAAATGATTTTAACGCAATTCGTAGTTTTCTAATTCACGCAATAAAAGAAAAGAAAATTATCAGACGTGGCGATGGAGAAGAATTGCGAGAATATATCCATGTAAAAGATGCGGCTCGATTATCTGTGAACGCTTTGGATGAAAAACATAAAAACAAACATTTAATCATTACGGGGAATCAACAAATTAAAGTCAAAGATTTATTAACAATGATTCGTGAAATATTTAGTGGTGAAATCGAAATTAATTTTGAGATGGAAGAGGAACTTCACCATTATGAAATCACACCCTACAATTATAAACCCCAAGTTGCCCAAAAAATAACATCTGATACTTTTTATGATCTTGGGCAGGGACTTTTAGATCTTATTTATGATTTGGAAAAGGACATGAACAATGAAAATGGAGAAAAGAAAATTGGTTTACGGAAACGGAAAAAATGAAATATATCGATTTGAGCCATCCAATATCTAACGAGATGTCAACGTATCCTTCAGACCCGGATATATCTATAGTGCGAGAAAAAGAAATTCATTTAGACCGAACACTTTTGCATCGATTTACAATGGGGACACATACAGGAACCCATTTGGATGCACCGGCTCATATTATTTCTGGTGGTAAAACATTGGATGATTTCCCCTTAAGTTCTTTTACTGGCAAAACAGTTAAAGTGGATCTGAATTCAATTCGTGAATTGGATAAAGTTGACGAAAAGGTTGACGGTATAATTTTTGATTCCAGCTGGTATAGGAGATTTAAAGAACCAGAAATATATTTTGGATCAGATAGGCCTGAAATCCCAATATATCTTGTGAAAAAAGCCATTGAAATGGGTGTAAAATATTTTGGCTGTGACTTGCCTAGTATAGATGTAAGTGGTTCGGAAGATAAGCCCATACATAATGCGCTATTAGGAGCTAATATTATTGTATATGAATCACTGACAAACTTGAACCAGTTACCTATGCTTACACCTTTTGAATTTTACGGTTTCCCTTTACCTTTTGTTGGCTTAGATGGTTCACCTGTGCGGGCCATAGGTGTTATTCAGTAATTGAAATATTTGTATTATGCTTAAAGGAATTATTTTTGATTTTGATGGCGTAATAGCTGACTCAGTTCAAGTAAAAACGGATGCATTTGCAAGTCTTTATGAGCAATATGGGGATAATATTGTTACTAAAGTAATTGAACATCATGAAGCCAATGGAGGTATGTCGCGTTTTAAAAAAATAAAATTATATCATGAATCTTTCCTCAATAAAGCGATTACCAACGAAGAAATCGAAGATTTGGCAAATCAGTTTTCAAAACTCGTTGTGCGAAAGGTGATTGATTCACCTTATGTGCCTGGAGTCTTGAAGTATATCCAAAAATGTTATGAAAAATACAACCTTTTCATATCAACTGGTACGCCAACAAATGAAATTAAGCAAATTCTTAGTGCCAGAGATATTGCCGAATACTTCATAGGAATTCATGGATCGCCTGAGAAAAAAAGTCTGCATATTACAAAAATTATATCCAAGTATAATTATCACCCAGACGAACTCATATTCTATGGAGACGCCAATACGGACATTAATGCAGCAAAACAAGCAAGCGTTCCATTTATATTAATTAAAAATAGTTATAATCAAGATTTAGTGAAAAACTTCAAAGGGAAAATTATTAATAACTTTATAGGTTTAACATGAGATTTGAAAAAATAAAATTCATCCGTAAAAAACTTCAAAATAATCAAGTAAGCATCGGTACCTGGCAGCAAATACCCCATTCATCCATTTCTGAAATATTGGGCCAGTCAGGATATGATTGGGTGGCTGTGGATATGGAACATGGATCTGTTAGTGTGGCTCAATTGCCGGATTTGTTTAGAGGCATTGAATTAGGCGGAACGCTTCCACTTGCAAGAATTGCTGAGTCTATACCCAAGGATTGTAAGCAAGCATTAGATGCCGGTGCTGGTGGTATAATAGCACCTATGATTAAAAGCGCAGAACAGTTAACAATGGTAAGGAATGCATGCTGCTGGCCACCGGTTGGTACTCGGGGTGTAGGGTTTTCTCGGGCTAATCTGTTTGGTAAGAATTTTGATTCTTATAAAAAAGAAGCTCAATCGCCACTTTTGATAGCTCAAATTGAACATATTAATGCTGTCAATAATTTGGAAGAAATTTTACAAGTAGATGGTTTAGATGCTATTATTGTTGGCCCTTACGATTTATCCGCATCAATGGGAATTACAGGGAAATTTGATACCCGGGAGTTCATCGAAGTAATGGATAGTATCATAAACCGTTGTAAAAAGTTTAATGTGCCATGCGGTGATCATGTGGTTCAGCCTGATCGAAAATTATTAGACAGCAGAATTGATCAAGGGTATAGATTTATAGCATATTGTACAGATGGTGTGTTTTTATTCAACTCAAGTACAAATCCGGAGATAAAATGAATCAAAATGTAGGCAAAGCATATTCTCGTAATAAAGAATATTTTAAGAAGTTCGACAAATCAAAAATAATTAAACAAAAGATAAATAAGGAAAATCCAGTATGTGTTGATGTGGGTGCATATCAAGGACAAAGTGTTGAGCTCTTAAGGAATATATTTAATCATCCCTTGATTTACTCTTTCGAGCCTATACCGGAAAATTATGAAGTATTAAAAAGTAAAAATTATAATAACAATTTATGTTTTAATATGGCGATCTCAAACTTTACAGGTACAACTGTTTTTTATCAAAATAAAATTTCACACACCAGTAGTTTGTTTAAAGTAAACATAGAAAGTAAAGATTCTGTTAAAATTAGTAAGGCAAATGAAAACAATAGTAAAAATAAATTTTCAGACTATAATAAAAAGATTAATGTTAACACAACTACTTTGGATGATTTTTATGAATCACAAAAATTATCCGATATTGATTTACTAAAAATTGATGTTCAGGGAGCAGAGGCTTTGGTAGTTGAGGGGGGAGTAAAAACCTTTTTAAAAAACACACATTCACTGACAGTCGAAGTTTCATTTTATGATTATTATGAACAAAATAATAATCTTTATTCTATAGAAAAACACATCATTCCCTTAGGTTTTAAATTATTTTCTATCTTGGATATATCCCAAAATCCCATGAACGGAAGGACAGACTGGGTTGAAGTATTTTATACAAAGAATTAAACATTAAACTTTATAGAAACTAAATTGAAAATTCTTGCACTAATTCCTGCCCGTATGGGTAGCAGTCGCTTCCCTGGCAAGCCAATGGCTAATATTTTGGGTAAACCAATGATTGGTCATGTTTATGATAATGTGAAGAAAAATAATTTAATCACAGAAATAGCTGTAGCCACCTGTGATGATGAAATTTATAATTATATTGAATCTATTGGTGGCCGAGCGGTAATGACGTTAGATAAGCATGAAAGAGCATCGGATCGATGTGCGGAAGCATTATTGATTATTGAACAAGAAGACAATATCAAATTTGATATTGTGGTGATGGTTCAAGGAGATGAGCCCATGATTAATTCCGATATGATTTCCGAAGCTGTAAGTCCAATGTTAGATGATTCAAAAATACTTATAACAAACTTATTAGGTAAAATTGAAAGCAAAGAAGAGTTTGAAGATCAAAACTGTATCAAAGTGGTTTGCGATTTAAATAATAATGCACTCTGTTTCTCAAGAGAGCCCATCCCCACACGATCGAAAATAGAAGAAATTCCAATGGGTAAGCAGATTTGTGTCATTCCTTTTCAAAGAGATTTTTTGATAGAATATAATGGACTTAAACCAACACCTTTGGAAATCGCGGAATCAGTTGATATGTTGAGAGTATTGGAACATGGAATCAAGGTGCGGATGGTGCCAACAAACTATAATACCCACGCAGTGGATACAGAAGAAGATTTGAGAGAAGTAGAAGAATTAATAAAAATACAAGAATAATAATTATTGAATATTAATTCGTTAGAAAGTTTAATTATTTGGGATCAAAAAGGTTCACCGCCAGAAGGTAAAAGAGCTCTTCTTTGGAATGGCTATCAAGAAACACCCAACCATCATTCTTTGTTAAGATATATCGATATCAATTCTGATAGGCTTAGGGCAGAATATTTATCATTAATTTATGATTTTAGCCAGTTAGAAGTTTGTGGAAAACGTATTGTCGAGCATCTTGCGATTGCCCCTGACTTCAGCCTATGGTGGATGAGTCTCCTCGCAGAAAAAAACCCTGTTAAAAGTAATACTGTACAAACGACCCTTCGATTAATGGCCATTCGTGATCTTATTAAAGAATTGAATCCCTCGAGAATAGAATTATATAGTACAAACAAACCAGTATCAGAATCTTTAATTAAGCTATGTGATTTACATAAAATATCTTTTGTATTCTACTGCCAAAAAACAAGTAAGAAAAACTGGAACATTGTAAGCATATTTAAACAATTACCCCATGTTTTACAAGGATTTTTATTCCTGGTTAATCATATATTTAAAAGATGGACATTGCGCCGCATCTCAATGCCAGAATGGTTTAGTGACAAGTCGTCTGTATTTATTTTTTCTTATTTTTTTAATCTGAACAATAAAAAATGTGCTGAGGGTGAATTCTACAGCAGGCAGTGGGAAATATTCCCTGGATATCTTTCAAAATTGGGGAAAAAAATAAACTGGCTTCATCATTATTTATCAACACCAAACGAACCGGATACTTCAATAGCAAAACGCTGGATATCAAGTTTTAATAAAAAGAAAATAGATAATGCCCATTATTTTTTGGATAGTTTTTTATCATTTAATGGGATAGTCCAAACAATAAAACAATGGGTTAATTTTGTTGCAAAAACAAAAAAGTTAGAAAAAAATATTTACAAGTCGCTTAATGATGTTCAAAAAGGATGGTTTTGGCCCATAATGAAGAATGATTGGAAAAGTTCAGCTTATGGAGCTGTTGCAATGCAAAATATATTATGGGTTAATCTTTTTGGAAGAGCAATGTCTAAAATTCCAAAACAAAAATTAGGCTTATATCTTTGTGAAAATATGGATTGGGAAAGAACTTTTATTTATTTTTGGAAAAAATATGGTCATGGTCAATTAATTGCTGTGCCCCATTCAACTATTCGCTATTGGGATCTACGCTATTTTGATGATAGACGTGTTTGGAATTCAAAAGATCTTCTGGCACAACCAATCCCTAATCAGATTGCTGTTAACGGCCCATTATCTTGGAATTCATATAAAAAAGCAAGTCAGCCTATGAATAGGATGGTAAAAGTTGAAGCATTGAGATATCTTCATCTTGACAAGTATAAAAAATTTAAATTAATGAAGAATGAAACTTTTTCTATTAAAAACAAAAAAAATAAACTATTAATATTGGGTGATATAGTTCATGAAACAACAGATGCAATGCTTAAGCTTCTTGAGCTTTCACATTACATATTAAAAAAGAAATATGATTTAACACTTAAACCACATCCGGCAACCCCTATAATAATTGAAGATTATCCAAATTTAAATCTGACCATATCTAACGTCGATTTGGATAAGTTATTACCAAAATATCAGGGGGCCATTTGTTCTATTTATACTTCAACATCAGTCGAAGCTGTTGCCATGGGATTGCCCGTTATCACCATTTTAGATAATAATGAATTAAATTATAGCGCATTATATAATGTTCAAAACACCAGTTTTGTGAGCACTAAATCAGAGCTTGAGGAAGCATTAATTAATCAATATGATAAAAAGAAAAAAATAAATAATAATAATATCTATTTCTGGACTAGCAAAAAACTTCCTCGTTGGAGTAAACTATTAGAAATTAATTAGTATTAAATTTTATGAATAAATGAAGATAATTTAAATGGAACTTAATAAAAAGACTCGTTTATTAGTTGTTGCAGCTCACCCTGATGACGAAACATTAGGTTGTGGAGGAACAATTATTAAAGCAATAAAAAAAGGTGCAGTTGTCAGTGTTTTATTTTTAGGAGAAGGTGTATCTGCTAGATTTCCGATCGGAGAGTATGACAGTCCAAAATTTATAGAATCAACTAAAATCAGAACAGATAGTTGCTTACGAGCAATGCGTTTTTATGGGATCACAGATTTTACTATTGGAAAACGATATTGTACTCAATTTGATACAGTACCTATGCTAGATTTAGTTAAAGAGATAGAAAAAAAGATAGATCAGTTTATGCCTACAATACTTTTGACTCATAATCCTTCTGAAGTAAATATAGATCATCGTTTAACTTATGAGGCTGTTGAGATCGCATGTCGCCCAACAAGAAAAAATATTCCAAATGAAATTTATGGATTTGAGATAGTTTGTAGTGGTAGTTGGAAATTTGACTCCAGTTTTTGTCCAAACGTTTATGTTGATATTGAAAAAGAATGGGATAAGAAATTTGAAGCATGGCGGTGCTATCAAGATGAAGATCGCGATTTTCCTTTTCCGCGATCCTATGAAGGACTTAAGACCTTAGCGCAGTATAGAGGTATGGCTTCAAATCTTAATAAAGCTGAAGGGTTTCGTTTATTACGAAAAATAACTTTATAAAGTTAACTGGTATAAAGAATCTTAAATCTATATTATGCATTTAGGCTCTGCAAATCAAAACGATTTAAATGAAATTGTTGATTTAATGAAGGTTATTCTGCCTAAATTAAATCGTAATAGAGAGTTGCTATTTTGGCAATATTTTCAAACGCCTACTGGTAGTGCAAAACTTTATACTATACGAGAAAAAGATAAAATAGTTTCATTTTATGCTGCCGTAGCAATGTCACTTCGTATAAATGAAAAGATCTATTCAGCTCGAATGATTCAGGATGTAATGACCCTGCCAGATTATCGAGGGAGGGGCTATTTACATCATTTAGCTAAAGCCTGTTTCAAAGAAATGAATAAAAAAAATGAAATTGGTTTTACTTTTCCAAATGAAAAATCACATAAAAGTTTTATACGAACTGGATGGGATGTATTAGCTAAAGTACCATTGAGAGAGTTATTAATAAGTTGTCATAATAATCAAATATTAAATCTTTCTGAAAAATTAATAGAATTAGAAGATATAAAACTTCCATTTTCCAATATGAAAAATTCTAAGAATTTGCACCCAATTATTGATGAAATATGGACGCAAAGCGGTATTCAAAACAGCATTAATAGAGACTATGAATATTTAAACTGGCGTTACAGTAAACCTGGCGAGAAGTATTTTGGTTTTTTAATAAATAATAATGCAGGTTTCTTAGTAATAAAAGTTTTTGACAATGAAAATCAAAAAATAGTACATATATGTGATCTTATAATAAAAAAAAATGAACAAAAACTTATTTCAGAAGTGCTAAAGTTTGTAAAAAATTATGCAGTTATGCAAAATGCACAGAAAATAACGGCTTGGTGTTTGGACGACAATCCCTATAGTCAATATTTTGATAATGTAGGATTAAGATTAGTTAAAAATTATAATAGAACAATTTTCATTAATGCTCAAGGAAACTCATCACCATTTATAACCCAAAAGGAATTTTGGCATATTTCTCAAGCAGATAGTGATGTTTACTAATCTAATTAATTCATGGGGAATATTTATAAATAAAAAACCATATTTTCCTTATGAATTATGAATTATGAATTATGAATTATGAATATATCAATAATCATCCCAACAAGAAATAGACCTACGCAAATATTAGAATGTTTAAATCATCTATCTAATCAATCATTATTACCTGATGAAGTTCTAATCGTTTCCAGTGGTGATAGCATTAAGCATATCATTAATAAATTTGAAAAAAAGTTAAATATAAATTATATACAATCAGAATTAGCTAGTCAAATCCATCAGAGAAATTTGGGTAAAGAAAATATAAATAGAAAATCAGACTTTGTCTTATTTCTTGATGACGATGTGTTATTAGAAGCATCTGCTATTCAAAAGATTATGGAGTTTTGGGATACAAAAGATAATAAAACCGCTGGTATCGGTTTTAATCTCATATATCCGAATAGTGATTCTAAACCATTTTTATTTAACTTATATAAGCTGTTATATAAATCTAAACCAGGTTCGATCACAAAAAGTGGTATGCCGATTGCTTATAGTAATTTATCAAGTAATATTGAGACACAGTATTTATGTGGAGGAGCTACAGTATGGAGAAGAAAAATTCTTGAAGAATATAAACAAGAAACCATTAATACAAGTTGGGCTCAAGGGGAAGATTTAAGGTTTAGCTACCCTATTGGTCAAAAATATAAACTTTTCGCTTGTGCTACTGCCGTAGGGCGAGAGATAGAATTTGAAAACAAAAATATATCATCACCTTTTAATCAGGGAAAACTTCAAGGATTAACTGATTTATATTTTACGACATTACATGAAGAATTATCTACATTCATTGCTTTGTGCATATTGGTAATAAAATCTTTTATTAATATTCTATCTATTAAAAAAACAATGCATGGGATTGGACAATTGGGCGCTTTTTATATATTTATTAAATCGAAGGTGTTATCTCAAAACCTTTTAATTTATATTAATAATTAAATTTAGTGAAATAGTTGTATCTAAAATATTTTAGCAAAACATTACTGTTACCATCTTTCGTTTTGAGCTTATCATTAGGCAATAAAGAAATAATGCTCGGGACATTTAATATTGCTGTAATATTTACTTGGGTTGCAATATTTTTATCCATGATTATTGTGTTTAAAAGTATAAAAAAACCAATGTTATCCATATCACTGGTCGCAGTAGTGCTTGTATTTCGAGTATTAGAATTTTATTCAAATTCATTTAGTATATTTTATATTGGTTCTGTTGGATTATTATATGCGTTGGCTGCAGCAGTTTTGTTTTCACAAAGCAAAGATATGATATATAAACAAATAATGTTTATTGCTTTAATAAATGTGGTTTTTCAAGTTCTGCAGCTTTCCGGTGTTTGGGATTGGCCCTATTTGTTCACCACGATTTCTTCTCCAAGTCATGAGGATATATTGTTTGTTCAATATTCCGACATACAGGTTAATATGGCACAAGCAAGGCCGTCGGGAATTTTATCTTCACCAACATGGCAATCTCTTTTTACTGGGTTGGTTATTGCGCTTCATTTTACACGAAACAAAAATATAATCCCATTCAGCACATTATTAGTTATCTTATTGATAATTCTCTCAAACTCAAAATTTCCGATCCTAATGTTAGCAATTACCTGGATTGTTATCTATTTGCAAAGTGAAAAATATCAAAAAAAATTGTCATTAAAGTCATTATTAATATTTTTAAGCATTTACTCTGTTTATACATTTCTTTTCCCCGGGATTGTGAAAATTACGCTGGACCCAACATTATGGGTTTGGAGTTTTTTTGTAAGATTAAATAATTTGCTTGCTTTGTGGTACCCCAATAATGATATACCGACGTTTTTACAAATATTTACATACGGAACAGCAGTCGAGCCAGGCCATGAGGATAATTATTTTACCGCATTTGCAAAAATAAAAGATTTCAAGCAATTTTTTATTTTCTTAACACCTGTAACTGTTGGTTTTATCTGGTATTATATTAAGAAGTATAAAGCTTTAAATTTAGTTACATCAACTCAAGTGGTTTTTCCTTTATTATGTGCTATTATCGTAGTTTTATATTTGATAATGTTTCCTATTTTAGAAGCACATTTTTATTATTTTATATTGGGGGGTGCCTTGTTGCCAGTATTATTAAATAGAAAAAAAGCTTTGTTTTATGCACCTTCGGTTTATTGATGTGCGACGAATGTAAGGGTAATTACTGTAATGAATAAAATACTATTTATAGATAGTATGTCAGTAATGGGTGGGGGGCAACACCAAATAGTCTCATTAATTAATGGGTTCAGATATAGGTACCCAGACATTGAAATAATATCAGTATTATCTGTAAACAATGATATTTTTCTTGATCATTTAAAAAAAATGAATATAAAATCATACCAAATTCATTTCGGGTTAAATGGCTATAAAAACCTATTATTAAAATATTATTATTCTATTAATACTATGTGGAGTATATATAAAAAACTAAAAAAAATATGTTTTTCAGAAAACCCGGATATTTTATATGCAACAGATTTTAAATCTGCCGTTTATATTTCATTATTGAAAATGAGAAATATAAGGAAAGTATATTCTATTATGAGTGCCAGAAATCATTCGTCTCATAGATTATTGGATAGATTTATTTTAAATAAAATGGATGGTTTAATTTTTAACTCGACATATACTTATAATTCCTATAAAAGTGTGCTGAATAAATCAGTTCAAACGTTGATTAATTATTCAATTGTGGAAAAACCAAAAAATTTCCTTAATAAAAATAATTTAATCGAACTAAAGGATAAATTATTTAATAATCAATCATATTTAGTTGGCTTTGTAGGCAGAATAGTTCCGATTAAAAGAATCGAAGACTTTATTGAAATGGTAAGATTATTAAATAATGAAGAATTGGTAATATCCTTTATTATAATTGGGGAACCTGATGGACACCCGAAAAAGGATAGGTATTATCTAAAATTAAAAAAACTAATCAAGCACTATAAATTATCGAATATTTCAATGATTAATTATAAAAAAAACATTTATGATTATATATCTATCATGGACTGTTTAGTACTACCAACACAAGGTGAGGGATTTGGGAGGGTTGTTATAGAGGCAATCTTTTCAGAAACGCCTGTTGTTGCAACAACACCAGGAGGAACTGATGAAATACTTAAGGATGGAAATAATGGTGTATTAGTTAGTCAATGTGAGCCAAACGAACTTGCTATAGGAGTTAGGTCAATTTTAAAGAAGCAGTTTAATCCTAAAAATAAAATTCCTACCAATATGACGGTAGATTCTATTTTAAAGAATGAATATAATTTCTTATCTAATTTATTAACAGCACAATGATAGATAAATCTCTAAATTACGGTCGTCATTTAGTAAAGAAATTTCTAAAACAATCTATACCATATACGAAGGTTCTTGATGTTGGTGCCGGGAACGGAAGCGATTTATTTCTTGCACAGATGGTTAACCGTAATAGTGATTTACATGCTCTTGAATATTATCCACCAAATATTTCTTTGCTTAAATCTTGTGGTATAAGTGTAAGTAGTATTGATATAGAAAAAGAGACATTCCCATTTGATGATGGAAGTTTTGATATCATTATAGCAAACCAAATTCTTGAACATACCATAGAGTTATTTTGGATTTTTCATGAAATAACAAGAGTATTAAAGAAGGGAGGGGGCAAATTGATTATAGGTGTGCCAAATCTTGCGTCGCTTCATAATAGATTTTTGCTTTCAATAGGGCGGCAACCCACTTCCATAAAGTCAGCCTCTGCCCATATTCGTGGTTTTACCAAACCAGATATGGTTTGTTTTGTTAATACCTGTTGGCCGGGTGGCTATAAATTGGTAAAATGGGGTGGCAGTAATTTTTACCCATTTCACCAGTTATCGCCAAACCTATGGCGTCGATGTTTCCTTCCATGGCATGGGGATTATTTATGCTCTTTGAAAAAGACCGCGAATACAATGATGAATTTATTAAGTTTCCAATCAATGAAAATATTGAAACCAACTTTTTTGTAGGGAATGATTAATACAACAATAGTACATTATTGGTTAAATAGTATGCGCGGTGGTGAAAAGGTTATAGAATCTTTAATAGATATTTATCCAAATTCTGAAATAATTACAAATATTTACTCACAACAAAATGTTTCTGAAAAAATTTCAAAGAAAAAAGTAAAAACCACATTTATTAATAGTTTGCCAAATGCCGGTAAGTTTTATCAATATTATTTACCTTTATATCCCACGGCATTAAAAAATATACATATTAATTCGGGGGAATTTGTTATTTCCAGTGAATCAGGCCCAGCAAAGGGAATAAAGGTATCAAACAAGATTCCCCATATTTGTTATACACATTCACCTATGCGTTATATATGGGACATGCAAGATGAATATTTTGGCACCGGTTTTAAGAGAAAAATATTGCAACCAATTATAAACTATCTACAAAGATGGGATTTTTCCACTGCACAAAAATTGGATTATATTATAGCCAACTCCAATTTTGTAAAAAAAAGAATTAAAAGAGTATGGAACAGAGAATCAACTGTTATACATCCGCCTGTTGATACGGAAAGATTTTCTTCAAATAATTCAATTAGTGATTATTATTTATTATTTGGTCAGCATGTCAAGTATAAAAAACCTGAATTACCTGTTCGTGCATTTAATGAAAATGGTAAAAAGTTGATTGTCATGGGGGCTGGTGAAGAATTACCTTTTTTAAAATCAATTGCAAAGGATAATATTGAATTTTTAGGGCGCGTTGGTGATGAGATAAAAAACAAATATCTTTCATCATGCCAAGCACTGATATTCCCTGGTGTGGAAGATTTTGGTATTATACCAGTGGAAGCGATGGCATGTGGTCGTCCAGTAATCGCATTTAACAAGGGAGGAGCAACTGAAACTGTAAAAGATAATGTTACAGGGCTATTTTTCAATTCTCAAAATACAAAGTCTCTAAATAAGGTAATTAATCAATTTGAAAATATTGCAGATCAATTTGATCCAAAAATAATTAAACAACATTCATTGATATTTAGTAAACAAGTTTTTCAAAAAAAGTTTAAAGAATATGTTGAGCAGTGTATAAATGATTTTCAAAAAACTGGTGTTTCAAAAAGGCGTTAGGTAATATGAATATAATTTTTGGAGCATCTGGGTTTATAGGTTCTCATCTAATAAAAATGTTAGGTACCGATTCGATCAACTTTGATTTGATACAGAAAGGTAAAACATCAAAACTTTACGATATTCGTGAATCAATTGATAGAGTTGAAAATAATATTTCAGTTGTGTTTAACCTTGCAGCCATCCATAAAACACCGGGACACAAATACCATGAATATTTTGAAACGAATATTAATGGTGCAGAAAATGTATGTGCGTTTGCTCGACTAAACAAGGTTAAGACAATTGTATTCACCAGTTCTATAGCTCCTTATGCAGCTACTGAAGTTGAGAAAACAGAAACCGTTCTGCCGATGCCAAACACTCCTTATGGTATATCTAAATTAGTAGCAGAAGAGATTCACAAACGTTGGCAGGCAGAAAAATCGGATGAAAGAAAACTCATTATTGTCCGTCCGGGTGTTGTTTTTGGTCAAAATGAAGGCGGTAATTTCACGAGGCTTTACCGTGCAATGAAATCCGGCAGGTTTTTTTATCCCGGAAGAAAAGATACTAAAAAAGCAGCTATTTATGTAAAAGACCTTGTTCGTCTCATGGTGGAAATGGCTGAAAAGGAGGAACCGGGTGTGCATATCTATAATACAGTTTACGCTCCATGTTATACAATTGAAGAAATTTGTAAAACTATGGCAAAAGTTACTGATGCAAAAGAACCAAAATTAACTGTACCTGCGGGTGTATTATAAATGGCCGCGTCCACTATTCATTTGTTCGGTAAAGTGATTGGTAAATCCTTTGATGGCATTCACCCCGATCGTGTAAAAAAACTAATGGTCTCAACAAATATAAATGGTCAAAAACTTTTAAATCATGGCTATAAAATGGAATATTCATTGGAAGAAGCAATAAGTGACTGGTGGAATGATTGCAATCAAAAAGGGCTTTATTAAAAAGTAGTTATTTAATTAAGAATCATTTCTATATAAAGCAGAGCCAGTGTTCTGCTTTTTTGTTTTTATAGACTTCAATTCAATAGTTGGAGTTTGGCAAATAGTATTGAAACACTTATAAACTGTATACGTTATCTATAAAATTGCTTCTTGTGTTTATCAAGCAATATGAGTTCTTTGCCAACTCATGTGGGAAGTTCCCTATAGAATGTTAAAGGAATAAATTATAACGTAGCATGGTTAATAATTCTCTTTAATACTTTTTATAAATAACTTGATAGCATTACAAAATATTGTTTAAGCTTATGCGTATGAGTGAATAACTCGTATAAATAGAAAAGCCCGCCCAATGTAAATCGGGAAGGCTTTTCCTACCATTATAGAAACGGATTCTTTGTCAGCCCTTAGCCGCCATCGGATCCGTTTCTATTTACACGTGAAGGCAATGTGTCCATCCCGAACTCCACGATTCTTGCATCGCGTTTTCCGAAATGAGCATAAACTGCATCACGCATACGCCGAGCAACATCCACAGCTGAATCCCTGGCCGTATAAAGGGCCTGGG
>Ga0209045_1001740_pt1 | contig 18168 bp, 19 predicted proteins | sample SaaInlLV_10m_DNA_4_FD_184664 | JGI IMG/M metagenome (GOLD analysis project Ga0209045, IMG submission 184664) | Marine microbial communities from expanding oxygen minimum zones in the Saanich Inlet - Saanich Inlet SI072_LV_200m_DNA (SPAdes) (version 2) | ecosystem: Environmental > Aquatic >...
TGAAAGTAAATATTTAGCCTAACGTTCCTGTATATGCGATGTTGCCGCATGCTAACATGATTTTATCATGGCATGCGAGCAATATGGGTGTGATCCTGCAGGGATCTAAACCGCATATATAGTGTTATATTCCCTGTGCTGAGATTGCTAAAATGTTCCCCAGCAAACTCAACACAAGAGCAACGTGGTCTCCTGACTAAAGTCAGGAGAAGTCGACATGGTTGTTAGAGCCTACTTAATTCTTCTGGTAAGGAAAAAGATCCATCTGTGTTCGGCGGAAAATCTACGACCTTGGAAATAGAACTCTTGTTGATTGTTCCGTAGACGTGGGGATGATCTTCGCCCAAGTTAGACAGATCCTCGTAGATTAATTTCGAGCTAAGCTTGTCTTCTTGAATACATAGAAGAATTAAATTCTTTTTTCCTCTAAGTCTGGAGTTGGCAACTCTCAATATCTGATCAATGAGAGCGCAGTGAATAAAACCTTGTGATTTGAGTGATTGTGAGGAAAAAGAATCAGTGGGGGTTTGCTCGTTCCACTCATCCTGCGTAGTGATATGAAAGATAATTGTACTCATAACTTCATGTCGATTGCGTATAACTAGTGTATATGCGAATATATTTCGTATATACACTATAAATGGGTGTGTAATGGTAAAATTATAGCATGAGTGTAAATAAACTACAGAGATATATGCGAGTGGCTGGGTATAGCCAAAATACAATCAGTGCATATTGTGCTTGTGTGAGCGATGTCATCAACCAGTTCGGTGAGGATGTTGGTGAGAGAGAACTGATGAATTTCCTTGAATCTTTAGCAGTATTACGATCACCCCAGACACTCAACCAGTATCACTCTGCGTTCAAGTTGTATCAAGAAAAGGTAATGGGAATAGAGTGGACATTCTCATTACCATATACAAAGAGAGGTAAAAAGCTCCCTATCGTTCTCTCCCGTAGTGAGATCTCCCAGATCATTGAGGCAATCCGGAATAGGAAACACCGGGTTATGGTGGCGCTCGCATACGGATCAGGCCTAAGAGTGAGTGAGGTTGTGAATCTCAGAGCTGGAGATGTTGACTTGGATGAACTAACTCTCCACATCAAGCAAGCGAAAGGAAGCAAAGATCGAATAAGCATCTTGCCGGAGAAACTGCGCGAACAACTAGGCGAGTTGATGATAGGTAAGGACTCTGAGGAATATGTGTTTGAGAGTGAGCGAGGTGGCTGCCTAACAACGAGAACTGCCCAGATTGTGTTTGCAAAAACACTCAAGTCAGTTGGAATAAAGAAAAATGCGACCTTCCATAGCTTGCGACATAGCTTTGCCACCCACCTCCTAGAGAATGGAGTAGATATCCGACATGTACAAAAACTTCTGGGTCACGCCAACATTCGCACAACTCAGCTGTATACTAAGGTAACTAATCCGCAACTAAAAAACATTAGGAGTCCATTATGAGAATCGATATTATCACCTTATTCCCCGAGTTTTTTGATGGTTTGCGAGATCACTCTATCGTTGGTCGAGCAATCAAGAATGGCAAGCTAGAGTTAGTCGTACATAACTTGCGGGACTGGGCCAAGGACTCTTATGGGAGTGTTGATGCACGCCCATATGGAGGTGGACCAGGAATGGTACTAAGAGTAGATGTGGTAGCTCCAGCTATAGCAGCTGTGAGAGAGATACAAAGTTCCGATCACTCGCGAAAGCAAGGATCGGAACTATCCAAAACTAAGGTGATCCTAACTACTCCCCAAGGAGAGGTATATAAACAAAGTACTGCTCAAGAACTAAGCACGCAAGACCTAATCATAGTTTGTGGACATTACGAAGGCTGGGATGAGAGGATCCGCGAATATGTAGACTGTGAGATCTCGATCGGCGACTATGTACTGACTGGCGGTGAGTTGCCAGCGATGATAATTACAGACTCGGTTGTACGACTACTCCCCGGCGTACTGGGTGATGATAGCTCGAGTCACGATGAGTCCCATTCGGCAAGCTCAGGGCAAGCCCATCTTGAGTATCCACAGTACACGAGACCTAGTGCATATGAAGACAAGGTAGTTCCGGAGATACTCTTGGGAGGTAATCACAAAGAGATAGATAAATGGCGAAGAGGTATGGCAGAAGAAAAAACTAAGAAATTGCGGCCAGACCTTGTTCGAGAGTAAGAAAATTGAGGCCTAATTCTTGAGTTGCTTTAGCGTTGCTAACTGCGACTGAGCGAGCAAACGGGCGAGTGGCGGACTTGAGATATTCTGTGAGACTACCCTCTTTGACAATACTCGGATCAAAACCATAGGCAGTGGCAACTTTGCGGGCAAACTCGTACGGGGAGAGTGAGGTGCTACCAACTAAGTGAAAGATTCCAGGTGATTTGGTTTCAATAAGTTTGGCGAATCCGCGTGCAATATCATCGATAAAGGTCGGAGTAATGATGGAATCAGTGAACTGTGGAGTGAGCTGACCTGACTCTAGCCCTGCCCTGATCTTCCTGATCATATCTGGCTTGGCCTCAAACTCCTTGCGGTAGGGATAGGAGATGCGAGCAATAGTGTAGCTTGCGCCGCTCTCTTCTACGACTTCTTCTGCGATCGCCTTGGTCTCTCCGTACCACTCAATAGGTGTGGGAGCGTCGTCTTCGGTGTAAGGTGAGTCTTTCTTGCCATCAAAAACAAAGTCGGTGGAGACGTGGATGAGGTGGATACCGTGAGCCTTACAAACCTCGGCAATGTTGCGCGTACCTTCGACGTTGACCTGATAGCAGAGGCCTGATTTGTCCCCCGACTCTGCGTGTGCGCGATTGGTGTCTGTGAAGGCTGCAAGGTGAATCATAGTGTCAGCTGAGTTCTCTTTTACGAACTTCTCGATACTTTCCTTGTTGGTGATATCTACGCCAGTTGTGAGATCCATGTTGGCGACCTGATACTCATCCGCATACATCTCAACAAATCTGGAACCTACGAGGCCGGTTGCTCCGGTTGCAAGGACGGTCAACACTTGACTAGCTTCTGGAATTCTTGGTAATCTTCGCAGTAATCGGAGCGATCTGAACTGTAGTTCGTACTAGAGAGAGCACAGATTACGGCGTCATCTGAGAGATTTTTGAAGTGGTGCCAAACCATGTGGGGAATTGAGATGGCATGATTGGGACCGGTGAGCTCGATCTCAGTAAGACCAGAACCATCGTCGACCACGATCGTACAGGAACCTGCAACCATGATAAAAAGCTCGTCCTCATCTTTGAGATGGCAATGGCTGCCAGTGAGTCGATCTCCAACCCCCGAAGTAAGAAAGTAAACTCGCTTAACGTCCCATTCAATATACTCCTTGAGCTCGAGTGCGGTCATCGTAAAACTCTTGGTAGGAATATTTTTGAGGGTAGAGAGAGTGTAAGAGTGTGTCATGTTATTTTGCAATATGCTGATTAACCTCGTTCATTCTGGCTCGAATCTTTTTGACCCAGTCAGCATTATCGAGATACCACTGCACGGTTTCTTTCATTCCGCGCTCGAACTGATCTGGAGTGTACTCTGGCTTCCAGCCTAGATCGAGGATCTTGGTAGAGTCAATAGCGTAGCGACGATCGTGGCCGGGTCTGTCCTCGACGAATTTGAGGAGATCTTCTGACTTGCCAAGAATCGAGAGAATCATTCTGGTGATCTCGAGGTTGTTGCGCTCGTTATCAACCCCGATGTTGTAGACCTCGCCGTCGACTCCTTTGTGAAGAAGAAGGTCAAGGGCGCTGGCGTGATCTAGTGCATGGATCCAGTCGCGGACATTGAGACCATCCCCATAAACTGGGCAAGCTTCGTCATTCATTGCCTTGAAGATAAAGAATGGAATAAGTTTCTCGGGGAATTGGTAAGGGCCGTAGTTATTACTACAGTGGGTGACAATGACCGGAGTCTTGTGGGTAACCCAGTAGGCATTACACATGAGGTCACCACCTGCTTTTGCAGCGGCGTAAGGCATGTTGGGCATAATTGGTGTGTCTTCGGTGAATTTGTCATCACTATCGAGTGCGAGTGCGCCGTAGACCTCATCGGTTGAGACGTTGACCATGCGAGTTAGTTTGTTAATACGAGTTGCGTCAAGAAGCATCTGGACACCCAAGGAGTTCGTGAGCACAAAGTCCTTGATCCCACCATGGATACTCTTGTCGACGTGAGTTTCTGCGGCGAAGTTGATAAGGTGAGTGATTTTGTGTTTCTCAATCACTTCGTTAACTCTAGTGAGATCAGTGATGTTGCCTTCTTCGAAATGATAGTGAGGATTATCCTGAACTGTTTCTAGATTATCGAGATTGCCGGCATAGGTTAGTGCGTCGAAGTTGATAATCTCGTAATCAGGGTATTTGTCCAACATGTAGTGAATAAAATTGCTACCGATAAACCCTGCTCCACCGGCGACGAGTAAACGCATATGACTATCTCCTTTTTGTTATAACTTGTTTGCGAGTTAATTTCTCTAGGACATATCTTACCCCAAATAACGTCACAAGCAAAATAAGATTGAAAACTAGGACGAGCGCGAGGACGAGATTAATGCGTGTGAGGGGATTAATAAGCCAGGAAAATGAGAGACCAGAAAGATCGTAGTTGAGGAGAGAGATGAGATAGGCTCCCAAACCCAGGAGAATACCAATAATTGGCCAGTACCGACGATCTTCCCTAGAAATAAGCATGCTATTTCCGATTACCACCATGCCATAGATTACCAAAGAAACTCGCCACCACAGTGAGTTGGCCCAAGAAGCACTAAGGGCAGACTCCAGAAGAAAGAGTGCGAGAGTGCCAACGATGAATGGAGCGATGCCAATCATGAATCCACGAAAGGGGTCAGTCTTCTCCGTCATAACTGAGCCGAGTTTTTTCCTTTTCTCGCTCGTGTCCAGGTCGGGAATAATCTTGATCTCGCCAGTCTGAACTTGCAGTAACTCTGCCATAAGCCAGTGGGAGAGTTCGTGAAGTACAGTGCCGGGAAAGGAAAAGAACGAGTAGAGAATTAACCCTGGCTTATTGGTGTTAAAAATAAGAGTGCTGACAGCCGTGAACTCAAAAACTAGTAGCGTGCGAACAGAGGCAATTGCCAGAACTACGAGGAGAAAGACAATGGTTGCAATAACCAGAGACACTTAGAGTCCAAAGTTTTTGACGTTTGTCTCTTCTTTGACGACGGCGAACCATTCAAGAAATGCAGCCTGGAGCTTACCATCCTTGACTGAGTTGATAACATCATCCTTGACTTCTGGGAGTGTTTGACCCTGGAAGATAGTTTCTGCGTTTTCGTCAAAGAAGGCCTGGACTTCTTCTTCTGTGGGCTCAACTTTGTCACTAAGGATCTCTTCGACTGCGAGTTGAGTGCTAATCTGTTTCTCAAGATCTGCTTTGGTGAGACCACGCTGCGTCAGGGCTTCTTCTAGTCCACCGACACTCTCGAATTGGGACTCGAGAGACTCGAGTTGAGTGGTGATAGCTGATTCCTCAATAGAGATGCCGTTTTGTTTGATGGCAGCCTCGAGCGAGTATTCGCTAACGACATCATCAAGAGTCTGGGCGCCGTAGCTTTTTTCCATGCGACTCCAAATCTCAAACCGAGTGACTGGGCGATTATCAACAATAGCAGGCACAAACCAAGGGCCGACTTTGTAGGTAAGAAGGGCGATGCCGACTATGACGAGTGAGAGTGAGAGATATTTAGAGTTAAGACGTGATTTGGCGGGAGCAGTGACAACGGGAGTTACTACCTTTTTGACTGGAGATTTTTTCGCAGGAGTTGTCTTTTTTACGGTTTTCTTGACGGATTTCTTGGTGGTGGATTTTTTTGCTGCTGTCTTTTTTGCTGGTGCCATTTCTGTCTCCTAAATAAATAATTTAATTAACTCTGGTTAGTATAACATAAGAAAATGACTCTATTTATTCCATTCGAGGTATTGCTCGTCTAGACGTTTAGTGATGGCTTTTTTTACATCGATCCCGCTAGCCATGCCAGTGAGAAGAAGTGTGATAAAAACATCGGCAAACTCGCTGGCGAGATTATCTGGATCGTAGTTCTCTAACTTATCTCTTCGCTGCATGCCCAGGCTCGACAGAAGCTCGTCCATAAACTCGCCATATTCTTCACTGACCTTAGCGCTACTCATAAGGACAAATGCCTCGTGATCTAGATGGGGGTATTTCTCACGCAACTTGTCGTTGATAACTTGAAGTTTCTGGATGATTTCGTCAATGGTCATATTTGATCAGTCCTGAACTGTTCCCTTTGTGTCATTAAAAACTTTGAGCTGATAACTACCATCTATCTTCTCAAGAATAGTGATCGAAGTATGCTCTACGTCGATTCTGGTATTGGGAGGGAGTAGTCCTAAAACATCTCTAATATTTGTATATAAGAATCCAGAGTGAGTGACTAGTAGGATACTGTCTCCTTTATGCTCATGGCTAAGTTGAGCGAGAAATTCGCTAAAGCGTGTGTGAAGCTCTCGTAGAGACTCACCCTCAAGTCCGTTCCAATCAAGATCGGAATCGTCTATAAATTGATCGAATAAATCTGGCCATTTATCTTTTATCTCATTGAGAGTCATATCGCCGAATTTGCCGAGGTTGCGCTCTCGCAGGAATGGTGTCTCAATTGGCTTGAGATGAATTAGCTCGGCGATGATTGCGCCAGTTTCGCAGGTGCGACGAAGATCAGATACATACATTGCATCGATATCCATTTTACTTAGTCTAGCGCCAACCTGAGCTGCCTCCCTCTTTCCAGTCTCAGAAAGTCCAACATCGCTATGCCAGTTCATCAATCTTTTTTCTTTGTTGTGCTGAGTTTCGCCGTGGCGAACAATGATAATTTGTTTTGGCATATCTAAGTGGGAATTATACTGTATTTGTATTAGCGATTGTCCAGGTGATGCCAGAGAGCGAGGCTACCATATGAGCGATAGGGTGACCAGCGAGAGACTATCTCTGATATCTGAGCTTGGGTTGGCTCCTCTATTCCGTATAGCTTGACGAAGCCATTCTTGAGTCCGAGATCACCATACGAGAAAATATCTTCGCGTTTGAGGGTAAAAAGGAGAAACATCTCGGCAGTCCATGGACCGATTCCTTTGACTTTGGTCAACTCTACAATTACCTCTTCATCAGTCATATTATCTAGACTAGCAAGATTGACTGTGTCAGCGATGATTTGTGTTGCTAGATCCTTGACATACTTGACCTTGGCCCAGGAGAGACCGACGTCACGGATTGATTGATCGGATAAGATAATAACTGATTCGGGTACGATCTCACCCCCTATTAACTCCTTGAATCTGCCAAAAATGGTACCTGCTGCCTTACCATGTAACTGCTGGTAGATAATGTCGCGAGTAAGACTGGTGAAATAGTCTGATGGTTTTTTTGAATCGAGCCAGTCTGAAAAATCAACTGAATCTAGAATCATAGCTAGCTTGGGGTCAACTGAGTGGAAGTGATTCTGAACTGTCAGAAAGTCTGTGAATGACATATTACTTGAGATACTTCTTGTTTTTGAGTTTGGTGGGTAGGAAACTATCACTCTCATCCTTACCTTTTTTGCCGTAGCCCAGATCTTTCATTAGCTTGGTTGGGGCATTGCGCAGCTTGAGAGGGATCGGGAGGCTACCAAACTCTTTTACATCAGCCTGGGCACTGCGCAGAGCGTCGTATGCAGAGCGATCCTTCTTGGCTTTTGCTAGATAGGCTACGCAGTGGGCAAGAATGATTGAGCACTCTGGATACCCAATGGTCTCGACTGCCCGGAACGCGGCGTTAGCCACGACGAGAGCGGTGGGCTGGGCGAGCCCGATATCTTCTGAGGCAAAGATCACCATGCGACGGGCGATAAAGATCGGATCCTCGCCAGCCTCGACCATCCTGGCGAGGTAGTAGAGTGCGGCGTCGGGCTCGCTTGCTCGCATACTTTTGATGAATGCACTGATGGTGTTGTAGTGCTCGTCACCTGCCTGATCGTATTTGAGATATGGTGACTGGAGAGTGTTTTTGAGATGATCTGGTTTGATCATCTTCAAGGTCGGACCTTGCAGGCTGACAACAGACTCGATAATATTGATAGCCTTGCGGGCATCGCCTGAGGAGTAAGTAACAAGAAACTGAGTGGCCTCTTTTGTGATCTTGTTTTTGGTGTGACTGACCGCGAGAGTGATAATGGACTCTAACTCTGAGTCTGAAAGAGGATTGAGAACATAGACGTGACTCCTGGAGAGAAGTGGGCTAATGACCTCGAAGCTGGGGTTCTCAGTGGTAGCGCCAATCAAGGTGAGCGTGCCATCTTCTACATATGGGAGGAGGAAATCCTGCTGGGCTTTGTTAAAACGATGTATCTCATCGAGAAAGAGGATTTGATTGGGGGTCCGTCCCCTAGAGCCTAGGGGACGGACCCCTAGGTTGATAATTTTGCGAATATCATCTTTTTTGGCGCTCACTGCGGAGAGATAGTGAAAATCTGCTTTGATGCAATTTGCGATAATCTTGGCAAGTGTGGTCTTACCACATCCAGGAGGACCCCAAAAAATCATCGAGTGGATCTGGCCAGAGTTGATGGATAATCTGATTGGCCCATTCTTACCAACTAGGTGAGACTGTCCGATATAGTGATCTAGTGAGGTGGGGCGCAAGAGATTAGCAAGTGGTGGCATACACTAATATTCGCTTATATTTCGGGTTAAGTCAAGGGTTATTCTGGGATGGCGACGCCACTAACGACATCGTCATATTTGGTGGCGAGTTTTTTCTTTGCCCAATACCTACCTGAGCGATAGAGTGAGTGGAAGGTACCCGCATCAGACCAGAATCCGTCAAGTTCTTCCCAGTGAAGCTTGCCTTTGCGAAGATATGCGTTGTTGACGTCAGTGATCTCGAGCTCGTTTCTGTTGGATGGCTCAAGATTGCGAATGATCTCATAGACCGCGGAGTCGTAGAGATAGAGTCCGGTGACGGCGTATGAAGAGTTGGGGACCTTTGGTTTTTCGATGATCTCAAGGATTTTTTGGTGATCATCTGGGTCAAAGACTGGATTGCCAAAACGCTCTGGATCAGGAACTTCTTTGAGAAATATCATTGCACCACTCTTGAAACTAGCAACCTCAATGCTAATATCTGCGTCAGTAGTGTTGTCCCCCAGAATAACGGCGATGTTCTCACCATCTGCGAAATCTTCTGCATAACTGAGAGCATCAGCAATCCCACCTGATCCACCTTCTTGATAGGCGTATTCGACATGTTTGAGTCCAAGATCTTTGCCATTCTTGAGGACGTTGATAAAGTGGCCGGCATGAATGTCTCCTGTAACGATGAGGACTTCGGTAATGCCAGCATTAACTAAGGTCTGGATAGGATAGTAGATCATCGGCTGATCATAGACTGGTAAGAGATGTTTGTTGGTGGCGTGTGTGAGAGGATACAACCTACTCCCCTTGCCTCCTGCCAGAATTACACCTTTCATAATAACGCCTTTCTTTTGAGTCTAAATTAGCAGGGTGCTAACGATAACTACGCCTAATACTGCAACAAGAAGATATTCTAACACAATCCTCCAGGTAAGATGATGGCTCTGAGCATGATGCCAAACCCCCCACAAAACATAAAGAATGGCAAAGATAATTGTTGAGACAAAAAGTTGGTACGGATGATTGGTGTTAAGGAGGGAAAAGGTCACAAAGCCACCAGCCAAGAGAGCAAGAACAGAGTAGTCTAGTTTGTTAACTCGCAAATCACGAAAAATCATTTAGAGGATCCTCCCTGCCTGAACGATAGTAACTAGAATGAGAATGACGTTGATAAAGATGATGTGAGCCCAGTTTTTGCCTACGCGACGGGAGAGCTTGTGGGACTCGGCAAGTGTTAGATCAAGAATGAGAGTAAGGAGAAGGAGAATGGTCGTAACAATACTAACTCCTTGCTTGAGAGAGAACTCATCAAACTGGAGTAAAGATGAGTTAGTGCTACCATCGATCATGGCAGGTTCTGGTGTGGGGATGGGTTCTACGGCAACAGGAGAGTCATCGATCTGGGCGATAATGGGAGTAGTGGAGATACCACGGGTATTGGGTTCGACGACGGGCACGGCTGGAGTAGAGACAGAGGGGGTGCCAAATAACTGAACGACAAGAACGGTTTCTTGCCCCTGGAGGATACCTGGCACGACTGCAATGCCAGTCTCACTATACTGGGAGTTGATGATGTTATCTCTGTGTGTCGGCGAGTTCATCCAGGCCTTCATCATCCGGTCAGTGGAGCCAAAGTCTTTTGCGAGATTCTCACCGGCATGAAGATATGAGTACCCAGCCTCAGTAAACCAGTGCCACGGAGAGATGCCGGCAGGTGAAGAGTGAGCCCAGTAGTCCTCGGTGAACATATTATCTGCCTTGCGGCGAGCTGCGTCAGCGAGAGTCTCGCTATACTTAAGAGTTGATAGGCCTGCCGAAATGCGCTCGGTATTGGTGTTTTTGACCACCTCATCGATAGTGACGGAGCTCGTGAAACCGAGAATGTGGTAAGCCGTGCTGTCGAGAGTGCGAACGAGGAGGTTAAAAGAAAGAAGAATCCCGATAATGTAGAAAATACCTGAGTTGTGAAGAGAGCGGGCGCGGAAATTATTCGTGTGGTGGGGAGTGAACTGGTGTTTAAATGTATGAAATATACGGGCGAACATAATCCCATTATGGACACAAAATCATTCAGGAGCAAGTGGCCATAAAAAAACCCCGACTAGTCGGGGTAAAAATTGCAGACAGCACCACTATTCCGGCGATGACCTATTTTCGCATGCAGTTGCCCGCATACTATCGTCAGCGCTAGGGCGTTTCACTACTCTGTTCGGAATGGGAAGAGGTGGTACCACCCCGCTCCAATCACCGGAACACTAGTGCCGTCTGTTTTTATATTTATTTGTTAATAAGGCTATTACGCCCTAAAAAGTGAAGAGTAACCCTGCACCCGAAGGCGCAAGGTATAAGGAAATTATCCTAACCAACAAAATTATAGTATCAACTACTCTTTTGATCTATACGAATCCTTCGACTTTGCTCAGGACAAGTCCCGAACTAATCTCTGGACCCGCCTCAGTCACATAAATGCAACTGTGGCGGACGGGTCAGCTAAACACATTGCTGTGCGTACACTTCCCGCCGATAACCTGGTGGTCTTCCAGGGGTCTTACGTCACGGCAAGCCGTGACAAGGAATTCTCATCTTGGGGTATGCTTCCCGCTTAGATGCTTTCAGCGGTTATCATTAATCAACGTAGCTACTCTGCGATGCACCTGACGGCGACAACAGAAACACTAGCGGTTGACTCACTCCGGTCCTCTCGTACTAGGAGCAACTCCCCTCAAAATTCCAACGCTGGTAACGGATAGAGACCGACCTGTCTCACGACGGTCTGAACCCAGCTCACGTAGCGCTTTAATGGGCGAACAGACCAACCCTTGGGACCTTCTTCAGCCCCAGGATGCGCTGAGCCGACATCGCTCAGATATATATTGTTTCCAATAAGTTTGACTATACCATCACCGTTTTATATTTATAAAAGGTGCCAACGTGTTATAGAAAGATATATTAACTTTCTATCTTCTTCTCCCAATAAATTGAGAGTGTCCAGTCGATACGGGGTTATATCAAAATCTTGTAAGCTAAAGATGGAATTATATGTGGTCGAATAATATCGACAAATTTCTTGGATTCTCTGACGTTAAAACGTAATCGATAGTATTTTTTATCTCTATCACGCTTCGTAGTCAATCCAAAATCTCTCAAAAGTAGTCTTCTTAATAACTCTTGTTCCTGTTCAGGGAACTGTTGTGTATTAAGGTAGCAACTTTTGTCACATCTAGATCCATCGTCCATGTACCACACTGCCAAAATACGAGCATCTAACTTTAGATTAAGAGGAATTATCTTCTTCTTGTTATCATAAAATTGATGATATATATCGGTAAAGCAAGGAAGGCTTCGAGTAAAAAATCGATAGCCAATCCGATTGCCATTTCCTTTATATGATTTTGGTGGTGTAAGCACAAAATTCTTTAGAACGCTATACATCCAATCTACATAGTCTTTTTGCTTGATACTATGAGTGACTTGTAAGTGCGCGTTTGTTTTGCAGCGCATATATCCATCACCCAACATACAACCAGTTACTATTGAAGATTGTGTTTTTGATAAACTTCCCACGATATTGCCTTATTCATTCACTTAACTACAGTATTACCGAAGTAACACCGAAAGTCAAGCGGGTTCATATGAATGAAGGTTTCATCGTTATGAGTTGGTTTTTTGAAGTTATTTCAAACTTCACAGCACTCTAATGTCGCCATTAGAGGACCCCAATTTGAGGTAGCGAACTGCACCGTCGCTGTGGACGCTCAGGTGCAACTACTCTGTTATCCCCGGGGTAGCTTTTATCCGTTAAGCCCGGTACCTCCCACGAAGTACACGAGGATCACTAGGTCCGACTTTCGTCTCTGCTTGACTTGTATGTCTCACAGTCAGGCATCCATATGCCCTTGCACTATCACATCCGATTTCAATCCGGAGTTAGGATACCTTTGAGCGCTTGCGGTACTCTTTAGCAAGCAACCTCCCCAGTTAAACTACCCACCAGACAGTGTCCCTCTCGGCGATCCAGCCGAGGTAGGTGAGAAATTCACGTCTCTAAGAGTGGTATTACATATTTCGGCCGAAGCCTCCCACCTATTCTAGACAGTAAAAACATAAATCTCAGTGTCAAGCTATAGTAAAGCTCCACGGGGTCTTTTTGTCCTGTTACCAGTAGGCCGCATCTTCACAGCCATTTCAATTTCGCCGAGTCCCTCCTCAAGACAGTCGCGAAGTTGTTACGCCTTTCGTGCAGGTCGGAACTTACCCGACAAGGAATTTCGCTCAAAACATATTCGACTTATACACGATATAAGTCATGCTCCGGTGTTACATCTAAAAAAAATAGATGGTGATCGGGATTTGATCACTCTGCATGTCGCCGTGCAGTTCGGACTATATCTTTACGCTTTCGCGATGCTCTGCGTATAGTCTCTGGGGATTCTCCTGAAATTAATCAAGAGTCTTTCCTGCTGATTGACTCCACCGAACAGATTTTCACCCCGCAATTGCGTGGTACTGTCGGATACTGAGTGTTTCCAGCATATAGCAAAGTTTTACTATGGCAACGATTTACCATAGAACAGTTATAGTTACTGCTGCCGTTCACCGGGGCTTCGATTGGAAGCTGACACCACAAGGGTGATCACTCCCGCAATTAACCTTCCGGCACTGGGCAGGCCTCAGCCCGTATACGTCGGCTTACGCCTTCGCACAGACCTGTGTTTTTGTTAAACAGTCACTTCGCGGTCTTTATCTGCGTCCCATACACATGCAAGCATGCGATGGGATGGGCATCTCCCTAAGTTACGCCCAGCTAATTTGCCGAGTTCCTTAAGGAAGGTTCTCTCGCACATCTAAGTCTACTCGACTTGTCCACCTGTGTCGGTTTGCGGTACGGATCTAGTATATTCTCGTTGCGAAGATTTTCTGGGATCCAGAAATAAGTGAAATCAGTATGACCGAAGCCCTACTTTTCCATAACACCTCGGATAATAACGCCTGCTACGGATTTTCCGGTAGCTGACTCCCTCGATGATTAGACGCTAATTCAATAAAAGCGCTCCACTCGTCCCGAACCGTCACTCCCCAACTGATAACGACCATACTAGAGGACTGGAATATCAACCAGTAATCCATCGGCTACGCCGGCACTACACCAGCCTCACCTAAGGGTCGCCTAACCCCACGTCGACGAACGTTGCGTGGGAAACCTTGGACATTTGATGTGGGGGATTCTCACCCCCATCTCGCTACTCATCCCGACATTCTCACTTCTAAGCGCTCCACAGGACCTTACGATGCCTGCTTCACTGCCCTTAGAACGCTCCCCTACCCCTCTCGCGCGAAGCGCGAAGGATACAAGTAATCAGGATATAAATGAAAAGTCAAAATTAGACTATTCACTAAGTTCCTATGATTCTTATGTCCTTTGTACTTCGCACAAGAAGCCGCAATTTCGGTACATGGCTTGAGCCTCGATAAATCTTCGGCGCTAGTGTCCATCGACTAGTGAGCTGTTACGCTTTCTTTCAAGGATGGCTGCTTCTAAGCCGACCTCCTAGCTGTTTACGGACACTAACTTCCTTACACACTTAGCACATGATTTAGAGACCTTAATTGGCGGTCTGGGATGTTTCCCTCTTGCCCCAGGAACTTAGCTCCCTGGGACTGACTCCCGGATATTCAGCTGTGGTATTCGGAGTTTGTTAGAATGCTGAGAATTGCTTCCCAACACCCTTACAGTGCTCTACCCCCACAGTGATTCGTCCGAGGCTATACCTAGATATATTTCGGGGAGAACCAGCTATCTCCGAGTTCGATTGGCATATTACCTCTAACCACAAGTCATCCGAGCCATTTGTAACTGACACCGGTTCGGGCCTCCCGTACGTTTTACTGTACGTTCACCCTGCTCATGGTTAGCTCACTCGGTTTCGGGTCTTACATATACTGCTAAACGGGCTATTCACCCTCGCTTTCACTACGCTTACGTGACGTAATCACTTAGACTCGCAGTATACATAAACTCGTCGGGTCATTCTTCAATAGGCACGACATCATCCGGATAAAATCCAGACTCTGTCTGTTTGTTAGCATACAGTTTCAGGTACTATTTCACTGGCCCTCTCGGCCTTCTTTTCACCTTTCCCTCACGGTACTCGTTCACTATCGGTCATGATATGTATTTAGCCTTACCCCGTGGTCGGGGTGGATTCCGCAGGGAGTTTGCCGTCTCCCAACGTACTCAGGTGCGTGACTGGTAATAATTAGATTTCGATTACAAGGCTTTCACTCTCTCTGGCCACCTATTCCAAGGTGTTCTTCTATCTTCTTATTACCGTTATGTCTCGTCCTACAACCCCAGAGATAAATCTCTGGTTTGGGCTATTCCCTTTTCGCTCACCGCTTACTAAGGGAATCTCATTCGGTTTCTTTTCCTCCGGGTACTTAGATGTTTCAGTTCCCCGGGTTACCCCCCTAGTATAAATACTAGGGTCCCTGCCATTCCTGACAGAGGGGTTACCCCATTCGGACACCGCCGGGTCAAAAGATCTTGACTCCTCACCGGCGACTTTCGCGGTCTTGTGCGTCCTTCTTCGGCATATCATGCCAAGGCATCCACTGTATGCTTTAGTTAAGTAGCTTGATACTATAAATAAAGACAAAATTAAAAATTGTTAATCTTAACAATGATCACGAATGATCAAAGCTGTTGATTAAGATGCTTTCCTACTCTTCACTTGTTAAGGAGCAATCGTTGAGTTTAAAAACTCAGATTTGCAGTTCTGAACTTTTAAACTTGTGTGGTGATGGTGGCCACGTAAACCTGACTCACAGGTTACTACGTAACTTGTGTGGACCGTGCCGGGCTCGAACCGGCCACCTCGTCGTTGCAAACGACGCGCTCTACCAGATGAGCTAACGGCCCCACTTCGCCTTCGGCTACGCTATGGGCGTGGCCCAGACATTAGATTTGCTGTAATGTGCGATGGTTTTTTGCTTTTAAAATCAAAAATCCCGCTAGTGCGGGATCAAAGTAACAATATAATCAGCAACTAAAAAGGAGGGTTAAGTAGGGTGATTAGATTAGGCTGTTTTTGCATATTGTTTACGCTCTCCACACGAGCTCTGGTATTGTAACCTAAGTTGTGCCTTGTGGTCAAGGACTAGAGCATGCTAAAATTCATGAGTCTCAAAGCGGGCGCTTAGCTCAGGTGGTTAGACCTGCCTGCCGGCAGGCAGGGCGCAGTCTTGATATGATTCTCTTAATGAATGGATTCTACGTTTATATAGTTAGAAGTGTTTCTACTGGCAAGTACTATACGGGCATGACTTCAAATATTGATCGAAGAGTAAAAGAGCATAATCAACATCTATCTAACGTGATGACTACTCGCAACAACAATGACTATTCAATTATTTTTTGCTCTTGGTTTGATAATCGTGATATCGCGAGATCCGTCGAAAAATACTTAAAATCTGGTGCTGGTAGAGAATTTAGAGCAAACAGGTTAAAATAGCGATTGTTGCGGGCGTTTAGCTCAGGTGGTTAGACCTGCCTGCCGGCAGGCAGGGCGCAGTCTTGATATGATTCTCTTAATGAATGGATTCTACGTTTATATAGTTAGAAGTGTTTCTACTGGCAAGTACTATACGGGCATGACTTCAAATATTGATCGAAGAGTAAAAGAGCATAATCAACATCTATCTAACGTGATGACTACTCGCAACAACAATGACTATTCAATTATTTTTTGCTCTTGGTTTGATAATCGTGATATCGCGAGATCCGTCGAAAAATACTTAAAATCTGGTGCTGGTAGAGAATTTAGAGCAAACAGGTTAAAATAGCGATTGTTGCGGGCGTTTAGCTCAGGTGGTTAGAGCGCAGTCCTGATAAGACTGAGGTCCAAGGTTCGAGTCCTTGAACGCCCACTCCCGTTAGATTTTGGTGAATGCGACGACGTAGTTTTTGCCGTACACCTTGAGACACTTGGGGCATGTGGTGTAGTAGAGATAGACTAGATCGCTATTCATTTCTGCAATCCACTTGGGAGCATCCTTGAATGGACCCTCAAATACTCTGGTGCGGAACGTGCCGGAGATGGTGGTGTTACTCAGTCCCGGAACCTTCTTGCTGACTGAGAGGTAGTGCTCGGCCTTCCATGGAGACAGATCACGCGAGAGCATGACGAATTCACCTTCCTCGTATGCACCGGCCTTCTCCACTTCTCCCCAGACCTTTTTCATCATGCTACCCATGTTGAGAGGAACATATAAGAAACTGGTGGTGTGACCGAGGACGAACTGTTTCTTATCAAACTTGAATTCCTTGTTATCCCAATCACTCGGGAGGAATCTAGGGCAGCAATTAGTTGGGTTGTCCTTGATGTTGAGTTTGGGTAGTTTGGTGAGAGAGGTTTTTTTGGCCATGTTTTCTCCTGCGTAATTAATATCTACTACTAGATTATCATATTACCCACGAAAAATACCTTGGAGGGTGCGTACGAGTTACTCTGAAGGCAATTATTTGTATCCTTTAGCTTGGATCTCGAACAATTCGGCATAGAGCCCCTGGAGTTTCATGAGCTTGGCGTGATTACCTTCTTCGATAATTTTTCCATTGTTTAGAACTAGAATTCTGTCAGCATTCCTTACAGTTGAGAAACGATGAGAAATAATGATTACGGTCTTGTCTTTTTGTAACTCCTGCACCCTCTCGAATATTTCATACTCTGCCTTGGCGTCTATGGCACTTGTTGGCTCGTCCAAAATGAGGATTGGGGCATTTTTGAAAAATGCCCTACCTAGTGCAAGTTTTTGCCATTGGCCCCCTGATAAATCTACTCCACTTTCAAACATTTTCCCTACCACCTGTTTATAGCTATCCGGCAAATCCTTCACGAATGCATCAGCACCTGACTGTTTGATGGCTGATTTTAATAGTTCTAGATTATTAGTTTCCTTCTTGTTGCCAAAATAGATATTTTCCTTGAATGTAAATTGATACTTGATGTAGTCCTGGAATAATGCGCCTACATATCTATACCACTCCTTTAACTCTAAATCCTTGATGTTGACTCCATTAATTAGAACTTGGCCTTTTGTAGTATCGTAAAATCGTAGTAATAACTTTATTATGGTAGTTTTGCCTGCTCCGTTTTCACCAACAAGTGCAACCTTTTCACCAGGCTTTATGACAAGATCAAAATTCTTTAATATATGTCTTTTTGTGTTGGGGTATCGAAAAGAGACGTTCTTGAATTCTATTAGTGGAGGGAAAGGTGACTTGGGAATAGAATTTGTGCTAGTAGGTGGTTGGATCTTTTTCTCTAAGTTCATAAACTCAAAGTATTTCTCGAGATATTTATTTCGCATGTTGATACTAGAATAGTTGTCAAGGATTCCTTCTGCGCCAAGCATTAAGTTTTGGGTTTGTTGGAAAAATAGTGTAAATTGACCGACTCCGAGCGTACCCCCTATCACTGCACTCAAATTGAGTGCTTGGGTGTAAATGAATGCG
>Ga0209045_1001748_pt1 | contig 18053 bp, 14 predicted proteins | sample SaaInlLV_10m_DNA_4_FD_184664 | JGI IMG/M metagenome (GOLD analysis project Ga0209045, IMG submission 184664) | Marine microbial communities from expanding oxygen minimum zones in the Saanich Inlet - Saanich Inlet SI072_LV_200m_DNA (SPAdes) (version 2) | ecosystem: Environmental > Aquatic >...
CAGGCGGGCCTTGGTGCCTGCCGTTCTCGCCCACCGGTATGTGGGGGTTCGGGGGAGCCGCTGCTCCCCCGGCGGGGTCGCGGGGCGGCGCCCCGGCTCTTCTGCCGCAATGAGTTACGGCTTAGCTTGACGCGAATGAGCGATTCTGGGGAGCCGTTCCCGATGGCGACACCACGCGACACACCGCCCCATCAGTCTCGGCTCAGACGGTAAGCCAGACTGCAGCAACCGCACTGAGAGTCGCCCGATCGGCTCAGCCGCAGAGCAACGACTCAACATCGATGAGACAATCCAACAGGTCGGCCTGATTGAAGGCGCAGGCATATTCCTCTGCAGCGACACACGGGTGTCCACAGACAACACGGTCCTCGCCAAGAGGGAAGTCATAGAGCCGGGCAAGTCCTACAGTCGGGTTAAACAGTTCCCCGTGCACAAACGACAGAGCTCGTTCGGCATCCTCATCCCAGTCAGGATGTCGCCACCACGTCAGACAGCGCATCACCATACCGTAGACCCACGTGTGGTACTTCTGGCCGTGGACCTCCCGACCTTCCCACAACAGCCGTCCCTGCTCGTCGACACTATCCGCCAGGAATGAACACGCGTGCCGGATCTGGCGCTCAACCGTTTCCCGCGGGAGCATCCCTGCATCAATCAGGTTCTGCAGCACCCACACACACGTCGCGGTGTAGGAGATCGTGTGCTGCCCTTCGTCAGGCGTTCGGTACGGGAACATCCCTGAGCTGCGTTGGGCGCTGAGGATAGCGCCGATCGCCCGCTCTGCCCCACTACGCCAGGCAACCGCTTGGTCAGCATCATCTGTGAGGGTAGCGGCAATCTGCAACGTCTCTGCGGCATGCGCGTTCGCGTTCAGGATCACGTACTGCTCGGGGTACCCTTCACTGTGCAGGAAGTTGCCCGGAGCCACCTCAACGGTCATCTGCCACTCCGCTGCCTTGATCAGGAAATCGACGTACTGGGGCTTCTTCTCAAGCCCCAGTCCGATTGCTTTGAACATGCCCTGCGTCACCATGCCGAGAGAAATCGCGCTGCGCTCATAGTCAAGGTGAAACTGGCTCGGTCTGTCATTGTTCGTGATCTCGAAGAGCCCGCCATCGTCGTGCTGGCAGGTGCAGATCCAGTCGTAGGCATGCTCCGCCTTCCGCCGCAAGTCGAGTTCTGGCAACCGGTCCGCCACCTTCAGGAAGGCCAATCCGCTCGACCCTGGTGTGCGGAAATGATGGCTTCCGCCGGCATGGTAGTCAAAGTGTGGTACATGGTAAGCCAAGTCAGACCAGACCGCCCCGGCGAACGACCCGTCGGTCTTCTGCGCCCCGGCCAGGTAGCGCACGCCCCCCCCGACCAAGTCTGTTAGGGCGACGCGGACATCTCTCTTCTTCGCCATCGTGTACCTCTGTCTGCTGAACAGTTGATCAATAGGCCAAAAGCAGAAAACTCTCGACGTTCTCTCTGGTCACCAACACGGGCTGCAGGTTAATCCGGCGAGGGATATCGGAGATCTCCAGGTCGGGCAAGCCCTTTCCCTGGGCCGCCAACCGGGCCAGACGCATAGCGCAACCAGCCATCGTCGGACTGTAGAGAAATGTCGCGCAGACGGGGGATTGGCCACGCTGAATCTGCCTGAGGGCCCAGCGCGATCCGCCTACCCCGGTGATGAACAGCTCATCCTCACGACCGGCGGCGATGACCGCCTGCAGAACACCCACATTCATCTCGTCACTGTGTGAGAAGACAGCATCGACTACGGTGTGTTCCTCCAACAGACCCTCGGTGGCGATCAGGGCCCTGTCAGCCGCAGATTCCCCGCTGGCCGAGCCAATGACCTTGACGCCCCGAGACTCAACCGCAAGCGTCTCGTGGAAGCCACGGCTCCGATCCTCGGTCGCACCCGGACCAACGGCCCCCGTGATCTCCAGCACCTTCCCATAGCCGCCAAGCTTGGCCGCCAGGAACCGAGCCGCCGCTACGCCAATCCCATAGTTGTCGCCGTCGACGTGGCACAGAAAATCCTCAGTGGGAATCGGAGGGCCAACATTGATGACGGGAACGTCGGACCGGCGCGCCCGTGAACAGACGGATGAAAGTGAGCCCCCGGCATGGGAAAACACCACCAAGGCATCCACGGCCTCGTCCAGGAGCTGCCCCAACCCCGAAATCTGTTCTTCGGGCGTGCTCGCCGAGGTCCGCAGCAACAGCTCAACGTCCCCAAGCTCAGTCGCCGCTCGAGTCGCCTGCCCCCCCAGGGCAAGCAGCCAACTATCGTCGGATTCCGGGCAGGAAAAACCAATCCGGATGGAAGGCGACGCGTTGTCCGGCGCTTCCGCGGATGCCTCGACCCCCTCGCCTCCTCCTTCACCCAAGCTGTGAGCCGTCGTGTCCCCCCGGCCCCGCCACCAGTGGTTGACCACGACTCCGAGAACAACGCCGATGATCAATGCAACTGCTGTTCGCATCGCTGTCTGCCCTCACCGATCGACACCTTGGGACCGGTCGTCGCTGCAGAACTCGTCGCCCCCAGCGACAGGTTGCCCCTCCGCGGCACGCCGCGGAGGGGCTCGAAGTGTACAGAACCCAGTAGGACACCCGCTAGACGGCGCTCTCCGCCGCCTCGTTCGCACCCTCTGCGTCCCCGGCCCCCTCATCAGCCGCCGCTTCGAGATGGATAGCTTTGTACCCGCCCTGCGTCTTGAACCACACGAGCATCAGGATGAACGCAATCGCCATGATGGTCGGCAGAACTGCGGCCACACGGATGGTCTTTCGGGCACTCCGGTCGATCTCCTTGGTCAGGACGGTCTTCGATTCGGCATCCAGAGACTCGTCTGCGAGCACCTCGGCGCGCTTGATCGAGTCATACTTCACACCGAAGAATGCCTTGTCCTCGATTTTGTACTTGGCATAGAGCTCCGGACGGCTGGCGCTGACTGCCTTGGCATCGTAGCTGTCCTTGACCGCCCCAAGGAACGGGAACCCGAAGATCCCCACCGTCAGCAACCCCATGGCCGCCACGGTGTTCAGCGTCATAGCGCCCCCTTTGGGGAACTGTTCGGCCACCAGGCCCTGCATCGTGGGCCAATAGAAAGTCTGGCCCACAGCATAGGCGACAAAGGCAGCAAAAATCATCAACCCGCTGGCGCCGGAAAGAAGGTACAGGCCGAAGATCGAGCACACCGAACTGAACAGCAACAGCGCGGGGGGAGACATGTACTTCAAGGGAACGCCGGCAAAGAAACGCAGGAACATCATGATGCCAGCAGAACAAACAATGGCCCAACCTGAACGAATCGTGTATTCCTCAGCCAATACAGGGCGCATCAGAGACTGAATCCAGGTGTCGGTGGCCAGCTCAGCCGTCGCCAGCGGAATCATGATGAGGCAGCAAACGAAGAACAGGATCTTCCCTTTCGCCTTCAGGAGAACACCCGCGCTCACCCCGGCAACGCCCCCGACGATGAGGCTCAACGTGAGATTGCCCTTGAGGGCCGGAATGCCCAAGTGGTTGCCCAGCTCGTAGAACAGGAACGTAGTCGCCAGAAAAATCCCCAGTCCGCCAAACTCCTTCAGCATGTCTTTCATGGGGACATTGGCTTCGACACGCTCATCCACCGGGTAGCGGTGGCACAGGGTGAACATGATCCCATAGGCGATGATCGGCAGCAACATGAACAGGAAGATCCCACGCCAAGCCATCATGCGGTCCATGGTGAGGTAGATGGTGCCTCCGGCCACGATACCGGCAGGCCACGCGGCGTGCAGAATATTCAGCATCTTGCTCTTGGCAGTGCGGTACATGGTCGCGCAGAGCGGATTGATAACAGCCTCGACAATGCCGTGCCCAAGCCCCGCACAGAAACAGGCCCACCACAGCACAGACGTATTCTTCGCCACGAGGGTCAGAATGACCGAAAACGTCTGCAGCACAAAAGCGATATACATCGAGTTCTTGTAGCCGATGACGTCGACCAGCAGGCTGAAGATGATCATCGTGATCGCCAAAGGCCACAGCGCAGCGCCGGTGAGGCTCCCCACCTCCTCCGCGGTAATGGTGAATTCGGCGGCCCAGATATCGGGAATCATGACCCTGAAAACAAAACCGAACCCGGCTGCCGCCAAGGCAAGGAAGCTTGCCCAGAAGAGCATGTTCTTCTCTTTCTCCGACAGCAGGTGTGCACCGATCTGGGCCATTGCCTTTTCCTCCAACTTTGTGACACACGAGCTCCCGTCCACAACCACTGCTGACAGGTTCGCTCGTCAACTCTGACGGGTCGAGACCTGAAAGGCCGTCGCGTTCGGGATCCGCGTTACTCCTCGCACTCCGCAAAAGCGTAGCCACACGTGGACCACGCAACCTCCTCCGGCACACCAAATAAGGGATGATGCGCACGCAGGCAAACCGCCAACTCTATCCCTCCGGAGAGATTCCGCAAGTTTCGCCCACCCGAAAACGAGGCCGGTTCGCTGTCCGCCCCATCTCTCCGGGGAGGGGCTGAGAACGGTTCAGGAAAAGGCGGCCCTGCCGTTGATTTGGCGCTCCGAGCAATCATGTTCCCTTTGGTGTTGGGACTTGAGTGTCAAGGCCGACAGTCATGCGTGCCCGCGACCGGCCGCACGCTAGCGCAGGAATCCGGTACATGAAGGGGGCCACTGCCATGTCAGCAGACAAAGGCCAGACCACTGGCAACTGGCACGAAGATGTTTTCTTCGGCATCCACTACGACCTGCACGCCAAGGCCGAAGATACCGAACTCGGCCGAGAGCTCACCCACGACCATCTGCGTGAACGTCTCCAGCGTATCCGGCCAGACTGGATCCAGTGCGACTGCAAAGGGCACCCAGGTTACACCTCCTGGCCAACCAAGGTCGGCTCCACGTCACCGGGAGTCGTCAACGACAGCATGCGAATCCACCGTGATGTCACCGCCGAACTGGGCGTCCGCCTTGGCATGCATTACTCCGGTGTGATTGACAACCGTGCCCTGGAGCTGCACCCGGAATGGGGGGCGGTAAATGCTGCGGGAGAGCTGTCGCCCCGATCCACCTGCCGACTGAGCGGTTACGTGGACGAACTACTCATCCCCCAAATGCTCGAACTCGTTGACCAATATGGCATCGACGGCTTCTGGGTGGACGGCGAGAACTGGGGCTCGGCACCATGCTGGTGCGACCGGTGCAAGAAGGAATTTGCCACTCGAACCGGGATTGAAGAGATCCCGGAGAACCCCGAAGACGCATACTGGGAAGACTGGTTGACATTCCATCGGGAGGTCTTCGTTGAGTACGTCACCAAGTACGCAGATGCGGTCCATGCCCGAAAGGCCGATTGCCTGATCTGCAGCAACTGGATGTACACCATCCGACAGCCGGGCCCGGTGGTCGCCCATGTGGACTACCTGAGCGGCGACTACACCCCCAACTGGGGCGCCGCACGAGCCGCTCTCGAAGGGCGCCTGCTCGACGGGCGGGGAATGACGTGGGATCTCATGGTCTGGGGCTTCACCCGAAACTACGGTGCAAGCGCCTCCGCCTGGGCCATGAAGCCTGCCGTTCACCTCTGTCAAGAAGTCTCCGAAGTTGTTGCTTTGGGGGGAGCGGTGATGGTCTACGCAAAGCCTCAACGGACCGGCTGGCTGAATCACTGGGATCACGAGATCATTGCCGATGTCGCCGACTTCTGTCGGGAGCGTCGCGACGTGTGCTTCGAGTCCAGGTCCGTTCCTGAAGCCGCAATCCTCCATCTGGCCTCACATTACTACTCCGAAAACGACCCTTTGTTCAACTATGGGAAAGCCGTGGAGCCAATTGAAGGAGCGCTGAATCTGCTTCTCGAAACACAGCGCTCGGCCGACATTCTGACCGAGGAAGCCGCTCTGGACCGGCTCTCGTCCTACAAGCTCGTGGTCGTTCCGGAACAGACGCGACTCAGCGAGGAAGTCATCACCGAACTGGTGGCTTGTGCGGAGGCTGGAGGGCAAGTCATCATGACCGGTGCCCACCTGAGCCGAGACTATCCTGTCCTGGTAGGAGCCACACCTGCAGGGGACGAAATCACCGGCACGACAGCCCTCCCCGTGGGGAAAGAGCTGGTCCAGCTTGCCGGCCCGTGGCAAGCCGTCACCCCTGCCGACGACACCGAGACATGGGGAATGAGATACCAGGATCTGGAGCTCGAAAAGGACGGAACGGGCGAAGCCATCGTGACCTGCCGAGAGTTGGGAAAAGGGCGTATCGTCGCGGTCCACGGCCCTCTGGGACGCCCCTATCTGCAGACACATTTTCCCCGGATCCGTACGTGGTTTGACCAGCTTGTGGAACGCCTCGATATCTCCTGGGATGTGACCGTCGACGCACCACGCTCCCTGGAACTGATCGTCCGCCAGAAATGGGGTGACCTGATGATTAACCTAATCAACCGCGGCGCGGGAGAGACGCTGGCACCAAACCGGATGATCATCGAGGAGATCCCGCCGCTCAAGGATATCGTTGTCCGAGTCCGCCGGGAAGAACCGCCGGCTGATGTCTACCTGATGCCGCACAAACGCCCGTTGGAGTGGACGTTTGATGATGAAACCGAGACGGTCGAAGTGCGCGTCCCTGAAGTACCAATCCACGAAATCGTCGTTGTCGAACCAGGCGTCTAGTACGCTGTCCACGCGCAGGAGAATCTGTACACATGCAAATCGTCTTGTTCTCAAAGCACTGGAAGGACCCTGAGGTTGATACGATCATTGAGAAGACGCTCGACATCGGTGCGGACGGCTTGGATTTCACCGTTCGGCCCGGTTACTGCGTCACACCCGACAATGTTGGCACGGAACTGCCGAAGACCGTAAGGCGCATCAAGGAAGCCGGTCTGGCCGTCCCCATGATCACGACCGACGGGAAATTCACCAGTGCCTCGGATCCCTCTGCGGAACCAACCGCAGCCGCCATGCAGGAAGCCGGCGTCCCCATTGGCAAGCTTGGCTATTTCCCCTGGAGAGCCAGTCAGACACCCTATTGGGAAACCGTCGACAAGGCGCGACGCGAACTCGAAGGGTTGGAGACTCTCGGGCGCAAGTATGGCATCAAGTTCTGCTACCACACGCACAGTCACTACTTCGGCCAGAATGCCGCTGCTCTGATGGACTTGCTCAAGGGACGCGACCCCAAGCACATCGGAGCCTATCTCGACACCGGACACCTCTACTTCTGTGGAGAGGGGTTCCCGATGGCCATCGATGTCGTAGGAGAATACCTGAGTATGGCCTCATTGAAGGACACCTGTTTCGTCCGCGAAAATGCCCCTGAGGAAGAGCTCCCGGTGTGGAAGCGCACGATCGTCCCGGCAGGGCTCGGTGTGGTCAATTGGCAGGATGTATTCACGGGCCTTCTTGGAGCCGGATATGACGACACCTGCAGCGCCCACTGTGAATTCCGGGCCGACACGCCGGACGCATTCCACGACCTTCAGAAACGTGAAGTGGCCTTTCTGCGTGACGAACTGGCCAAAGCCCGTGCGGCGCTGGAAACCCCCTGAAACCAACTGCGCCACGCGCTCCGGCTCAATTCATCTAGATACCCAGGCCCAACGCCCGGATTGACGACAGCCAGTGAGAGCGCGTCCGCAAGGAATTGCCAATGAACGAACAGCTACTGCTTGGGAACATCCGCGGGGTGTTGATTCGCCTCGAAGAGACCATCATATTCAACCTCATTGAGCGAGCTCAGTTCCAGCACAACGCCAAGGTCTATGACCCCGCCGAGGTGGCCGAAGCAACCGGCGGCGAAAGTCTCGTAGGCTACCTGCTGCATGAGACCGAACGAATCCACTCCCGCATCCGGCGTTATACCAGCCCCGATGAAGAACCCTACTTCACTGACCTTAGGGCCCCGTTCCTTCCCCTTCTGAGTTTCGTTGAGAATCCCATCAAACCCAACGACATAAATATCAACCCCGACATCCGCAAGGTGTACGAAGGGGAGATTGTGCCTTACATATGCCGCCCCGGAGATGATGGGCAGTACGGGTCGAGCGCGGTCTCCGACACGAGTTGTCTGCAGGCTATCTCCAAGCGAATCCATTACGGTAAATTCGTCGCCGAGAGCAAGTATCTGACCCACCAAGACGAGTTCCAGGCCATGATCGATGCACGAGATGCCGACGGCCTGCTTGAGGCCATCACAGACCGAGCCGTGGAGAAGACCGTTCTCGAACGCGTCCGCCTCAAAGCACAGACCTACGGGCAAGACATTGGCGGCGACACGACCCAGCTCAAGATCGAACCGAAGCGGGTCGCCGATGTCTATGCGCGGTGGATCATCCCCCTGACGAAGAAGGTCGAAGTCCAATACCTTCTGCGCCGCCCGGACGATGAATGACCCCGGTTGCCGCAAACGTGGAAGCGCTGCCTCGGCCCGAATGCTCCGCAGTCCCGGCACCACCAGGCAGTGAGTAACAACGTTGCCAAGGCCCTCAGACAAGCAACCGGCTTCATGCACCATCGACCACGCGGACGGCGGGGTGTCGTTCTCCTTTGGTCCCAGTCTGACGTTCAGGGAGACTGCTGACGCCTGGTCACGCGTTCTCAGAGCACTGCCCGGCGAAGAAACCAAAAGTCCGGTTCTGGTCGATCTGGAGGCCACGGAACGAGTCGACACAAGTGGTGTGTTACTCCTCGAACGCCTCCGCCAAGCCTGCCATGAGGCTGGCATCGACTGCCGTTTCGTCGGCACTTCGCCTCGCCTCGAGGAGTTGCTCTCCTCCGCCTCCGGCACTCCCGGTTCTCCCTCGCCGACTGCAACGGCATTTCCCGCCCCTCCGGGGATCCTTCGCCGAAGCGTAGGCCGAATCGCTGCCATCCTGGTGTTCATCGGAGAGCTCACGACAGCGTTCCTCAGGTCCTGCCTGAACCCGACCCGCATACGCTGGCGGGATGCAATCTACTCGTTCCAGCAGTGCGGTGCTGAGGCGGTGCCCATCGTGGCCCTGATCTGCCTGCTGATGGGAGTGATCATGGCCTTTCAGGCCGCCGTGCAACTCCATGCATTTGGGGCTGACATCTACGTTGCGGATCTGGTTGGGCTCAGCATCTCGCGGGAGCTCGGCCCGTTGATGGTCGCCGTTATCTGCGCAGGTCGTTCGGGCGCGGCCTTCGCCGCTGAGCTCGGCACCATGAAAGTCGGTGAAGAGATTGACGCCCTGGTCACGATGGGGCTCGATCCCCAACGCTTCCTGGTGGTGCCCAAGATACTGGGCTTGCTTGCCGCCCTGCCCTGCCTGACCATTCTGGGAGATCTGATCGGGATCGCCGGTGGGATGCTCATCGGGGCGGCCGTTCTCGACGTCCCCTATCTCGTCTACCTGAACCAGACAATCCTGGCTCTGTCCTATTCGGACATATTCGGGGGAGTCTTCAAGAGTGTGGTGTTCTCTTTCCTGATTGGCGGCATTGGCTGCTTCTGTGGGTTGACCACCGGACAGAGCGCTCAGAGCGTGGGCCGTTCCGCCACCTCGGCCGTAGTGGCCGGTATCTTCTCCATCGTCCTCGCAGATGCAGCCTTTTCGGTGATGTACCATGTGCTCGGAATCTAGCCAACCGAACCAACCTGACGGCGATCGCGAGCCGGTCATCGAGGTGGACAGCTTTGTCGCCAAGTATGGGGACACAGTGGTTCTCACGGACGTCACCTTCTCAGTCATGCACAGCGAGATCTTCGGCATCCTCGGCGGGAGCGGCTGCGGCAAAAGCACGATTCTGAAACACCTGATCGGCCTGAAGGCTCCGGCAAGCGGCCTGGTCAGAGTTCTCGGAACAGATCTGGGTAAGGCAAGCGAGTCCGAACGCCTGGACCTCAGTCGCAGGTTCGGTGTCCTCTTCCAGAATGGTGCGCTCTTCGGCGCATTGACCGTTGGCGAGAATATCGCTCTCCCACTCCAGGAGTTCACAGATCTCCCGACAGATGCAGTGGCTGACATCGTCCGCAGAAAGCTCGAACTGGTGGGTTTGGCCGGGAGTGAAACCCGGTACCCAAGTGAACTCAGCGGCGGCATGCGAAAGCGCGCGGGCCTGGCCCGGGCGATGGCCCTCGATCCTGAATTGCTGTTTTTCGACGAACCAAGCAGCGGTCTGGATCCCGTCCTGGCCGCTGACCTGGACCGGTTGATCCTGAAACTGCGAGACACATTCGGGACAACCATGGTGATCGTGACCCACGACCTGGACAGTACACTCTCGGTAACCGACCGCGTGATTCTGGTGGATCGGGAGGCCCAGGGCATCATCGCGACAGGCAACGCCGGGGACCTCGCAGAACGAGCAGACCTGGAAGACGTACACACGTTCTTCAACCGCGCCGGCCTGCGTACAGGCCCTCCCGGCCACCGCAGCACAACACGCGCACAGGACGAATAGACAGGAGTGCAGGCCCATGGCCTCTGAAGCCCATAAACTGAAGTTAGGTCTCTTTGTCGTTCTTGCTCTGGCCGCTCTGGTCACCATCGTACTGGCCTTGGGGTCGGGCCGGTTCGGTGCCGAATCAGTCAACCTGGCGACAATGGTTGACGACTCGGTGCAAGGACTCGAGGTGGGTTCCCCGGTCAAACTGCGTGGCGTCAAAGTGGGACGGGTGACCGACATCTCCCTGGATGGCGGTTCAGACGTCCCCCGCCGGCTCATCGTCGTCCAAATGGCTCTTGAACCAAAGCTCCTCGGCAGTATCCCTGAAGCACCCGCCGCCAATGGTCAAACGCAGTACGACGCGTTTTTCGCTGGCGCTGTGGCCCAAGGCCTGCGAGCAAGCCTCATTCTCAGCGGCATCACAGGGCTCAAGTATGTGGAACTGGACTACTTCCTCACCCCCGAGCAGGTAGCGCTCGAAGATACCCTCCGGCAGGCTCCACCTGACGAAAACCGCAAACACCAGGCCAGAGCGGCAGCACTCCGCCAACGGGAGGCCTTTGCCGAACGCTTTGCCCAACTCCGGGTCATCTACATCCCCTGTGAATCGTCCAGTTTCAAGAAGCTTGAGGAGACCGTGACCGACACGATCGATCGCATCGCCGAGGTCAAGTTCGTGGAGATCGCTCAGAACCTGCTCACCCTTTCCACTCGCGTGAACGATCTCCTCGCCGACGAACGTGTAGAGATTGCCCTGAACGACTTTTTTGACACGGTCAAGACGATCAAACGCATGTCAACCATGGTGGAGACAACCATGGAAAAGAGCTTCGTGAAGGATGTCGCAGAGATTACGTCCAACATCCGGGAGTTGAGCGGCAAACTTAACGATCTGGTCGATACAGCCAACCGATTCCTGGCAAACGAAGATCTGAAGAGCGCGGTACGGACGGTCACTGAAGCCCTCCCACATATCACCAAGATCATTACCCAGGTGGAGAAGGAAGTAGGGAAGCTGAACCTGGGGAATGCCTCAGAAGACCTCTCGAAGACATTCAGCGACGTGCGCGGCGCCGCCAACACCGTTTCAGGTATGGGGGGGAACATCAAGCGAAGCCTGGATGAGCTCGAGCGAGCTGCGAGGGCCATGCGTCGGTTGACCGAGTTCATAGAGGAGCATCCCTCAGCTCTGATCCGAGGTCGCCCGCTTCCGGCCCAGCAACCGTGAGTGCCATCGCATGCGCATCCCCCTGATCAACTCAATCCATCCGTTTGGCAAGGACAACACGTCGCAAAAAACCGGCAGAGAGCATGCACAAAGAACTGCTTCCAGACGATTGGCGGACCGCCCTCCAGAGCGAGCTTGAGCAACCCCGTTTTGCACGGCTGCAACGCTTTGTGGCCAGGGAACGAAAGCGCCACCAGGTGTTCCCGGGCGAGAACGATGTCTTCAGAGCCTTCCGACTTACTCCTCTGGCGACAACACGGGTCGTGGTTCTGGGGCAGGATCCCTATCACGACGATGGGCAGGCACACGGTCTGTGTTTCTCAGTGCCTCGGGAGACCCCAATCCCCCGTTCGTTGCGCAACATTCACCGCGAGCTGGAGGACGACCTGGGCCACACGCCTCCATCCCACGGCAACCTCGAAACCTGGGCACAGCAGGGCGTACTCCTCCTCAATACAGTTCTCACCGTCAGAGCCCATGCCGCAAACTCTCACCGGGGGAAAGGGTGGGAGGTGTTCACGGAAGCAGTGATTCGGCGAATAGACGCATCGGTCCGCCCCGTCGTCTTCATTCTCTGGGGCCGCCAGGCACAGCAGACGGCCTCGTTCGTAGACCCGAACAGGCATACACTCATCACGTCTGCCCATCCCTCTCCCCTCTCCGCTCGACGTGGCTTCTTCGGCAGCAAGCCCTTCTCGCGCACCGACCAGGCCTTGGCGGCAAACGGCTCGGGCCCGATAGACTGGCAGCTCTGAAGTCCCTATGGAGAGGGAGCGTCGACTGAAATGAGTCCCACTACTCGGGAACGCCCAGAAAACCATCACTCCAGAACACCGGCTCATAGCCGTTGTCAGCAGCCCACCGCACGGTCGTCTCGCAGCGCTCCGCGTAGTCCGGCAGGTGTGCTCGGTATTCCGGGTAGAAGTACTGCTCGTGGATCATGAACTCCATCACGTCGCGTTGCTGCGGGTTCTCCGCCGTCCGGTCCAAGTGCCCCCGTATGTCCTCCGGGCGAACGTTGTTAGCTACAATGTCGTGACGGATGAAGATCAGATCTTCGCTGGTGTCCAACCAGTAATCGTGCGTGCCCAGGTAGTCTGTCTGCTCCCCGTCCAGGTAGTATGAGACCTTCGGAACTCCCTCGCGCATCACGAAATACCCGCAGAGCCCACGGATCCCACGATCCCGAACAGCCCGACATCCACCACGAGTCGCTTCCCCCCAGTGGATCGTCGTGAACTCATTCATGACCGACTCTCCCGCAAAGCGGACAATCTCGTTCGTGATCAGGTCATAGTCATGCGCCACCTCGTCGTAGGCGGCCGCGATGTAGGGCTCCTTCGGCTCGTTCTGCAGCGCGTGGAATGTCAGCCGGAACCACTCAGAGTTGTCCTCCCATTCTCGCCTGTACACATCCGGCATCATGGTCAAATCAAACCCGTCGCACTGAAAATAGATGTTACAGTTGACCTTTGTACCGTAGCGTTCGTGAAGCCTCCGCCAAAGAGCCATGTAGGGGTTCTCGAAGAGAGAAGATGGCCGGCTTGCGGCGATATCACGCAGAAACCAGATGTCATCATCCAGAGAGAATCGGTAGCGTTTGAATGATCCACGATCGTAGAGAACGGTCTGCGAACACGTCTCATCTCCGACCTGGGCTGTTACGGTGCTCCGCCGGTCAGTCAGCACGATCCGGGCCTGGAAATCGTTGCCCTGCACGGTCGCCTGCACGCCGTTGACCAGGACAGACTCCGGGCGATCCGTTCTCCCCCGAACGGTCGTTGTCAGCCGGCCATTCTCTTCGTCGCCGTCATGGCGGTTGAGAATCGCCCCGTCAATAGGAGTAGTAATCGTGATCACAACTGTCTCCGTGTTCTGAACGCATCCATGTCCGCCGGTTCGTGAGGCCGCCATGCGGCCCCCCAGGAAGTGCCCTGCCGTATGGCAGGACCACACGGTGCCAGGACTATCTGGTTAGACCCCGTCCAGAAAGGTATCACGGCCGCGCGTGAGTTCATTTTGAGGCCAGATCGTGCCGGTGTCGACTGACGGTGCTACCCTCTGCGGTAACACTTTGGTCGGCAACGGTGCGAGATGGCCCGAAAAGGACCGCGCCCTTCGGGTCGGCGTGGGGGCCGGGCATCTCCCAACGCCGCGCTTGGAGCCGTTACCGCTGAGGGTAGCGGCATCCGAGCGCGGCGCCGAGATCTGCCCGACCCGCACTGCCGACGCGGCTCGCGAGACCTCTCTGGACGGGGTCTGGTTAGGGTATTGCCCTTTCGCGAGGAGAACAAGCCGTTCGCCTGGGTGACGCCATCAACAGGATATGAGCCCGCCGCAGGGCCGCTTCCACAGGGCCTACTTACCGGCCACCGGAAACGGAAATCGCCCTGCCGCAACATCGGTGTTGCACGGCCACAGCATCCACCTATGTTACGTGGCCCGTCGGCAGGGGACACTCGATGGACGAGTCTGTTCCCCGCCGGGTAGCCGATACACCGACCAATCCACGCAACAACTGCCGCAGTCGCCTGTGTACCGATTCACCAAGAATCACGTTGTCCTCGGAGCGTCTGTGGTTCTGCTTGCAGCTCTCACCCTCGGCGTTCTCACGCGACCACGATGGGAACCACTCTCGCCAGCATTGCCGCCCTCCGGGGAAACGGTTCTTCCGGTCTGCGTTGTCGACGCGGCGAGCGCCAGCATGGTGTCATCCCCCTTCCAGCTTGTCTCAGAGCTAAACTCCACAGCCGGTTCCATCCTGGCACTTGCCGAAGGCGAGGGATCAACGGGGGCAACCGGGCGGGCTCGGCTCCCATTCGCTCTTGAAGCCACTGCTGTCTATCATGCCTGGGCACGCGTCCGCTGGACTGACTCGTGTGGGAATTCGCTCGGCTTCCAGATCGACTCCGCCGACGAGAACGTCATCGGACAAGACGCCGTCTTCGGGACCTGGCACTGGGTGTCGGCAGGAGCATTCCAGATCGCCACCGGCAAGCACACAATGACATTCAGAGAACGGGAAGACGGGGTGGCTCTGGACCAGGTCCTTCTTTCCACGGATCCGACGTTCGTGCCATCTGCGCCGGTGAGATCAACAGCCACCGGCGTGGACATCCGCCGTTTCGCCGACAGCTTCAACCGGTCTCCTGGACATGGTCTGAAGCACTGGAACGCACACTCAGGCGACTGGCAGGTCGCCTTCACGATGGACCCAAACCGTATGCCGAACCAATACTCCCTGGTCGGGCAACCTGGCACCTCGCGTTCCCCCGCCAGTCTCAGCCTTGGCGGTCCACCATGGTCGGGATGCCGCGTAGAATGGAGCGTCTTCCCGGAAGAAGGGTCTCAGTTCGGCCTTCAGTTCACCCCTGCTTCCCCTGGGCCAGCCTCATCTTCTGAACTGCGATTCACGGTCACGCAGCCGCGCAGCCAACTGGTAACGACAGGCCCGAGTGGCCCCCGCGAAGCAGTTCCAGTGCCCGTATTGGCCTCAGGTCAATGGTCCCGGATTACAGTGGAGCGCTGGGCGTGGGTCCTGCGAGTCCTGGTCGATGGGTCCCCCGTTACACTCACCACAGGACTTCCACCAACGCTGGCGAACATTGCCTTCCATGTCACCCGAGGAAAGGTCTACTTCGACGACGCCACTGTGGACGAGATCCTCTGGCAAGCGGAAGGGGACGGACTGAGGGCGCCGTGGAATCCGGGAAAGGACGCCACCTGGTTCCGGCCCGCCACGTCGAACACAGGAGTCGCATTGCGTGGTGTCCGCGGAACGATCTCAGCCGCGCTGGCAGACATCCCCGTTCTCGCCGTTCTCCTTGAAGAAAGAAGCCCCGGAGGGTTCCGTCTTTCAGGCGATGGATGGGCGCCGGCACAGACCATGGGGATAGCCAAACTCCTGACCAGATCGACGCCGGATCCGACCCCGATCAGGCAAGTCGTGATCACGCCCACGCGCCCGGATGCCCGGCTGAGTCGGGTCGCGATCGCATACGGGCTGCCTCTGGAGAATACGTTCCGTATCGGCCCTCACGATTTTGCCGAAGACACCATACCGGACCCCTCAGACTACCTCGACTTCACCCCGGAAGAGTACAGGGCAATCAGCGATTCGAAACAAGCGGACAAACTGATGCGTAGCGCGAAAACGATCGCCGTTCTTGGGGAGAAAGAGGACTACTGCGTGTGGAAGGTCCGCAACCCGAGCTGGGAGGTGAGTGAAGGGATCCTGCGCGGAATGGGCCCGGGGGCCGAACTCCGGTTCTGGCAGGAGCTATCCTGCAGCCTCACCTTCAAAGCCAAAATCCTGCTCAGGACACCACGGACATCGGTGGGGCTGAGCTTCTGCCATGGTCAAAGAGGAGGAGCTGGCGTCACCTTCGCGGGCCGCGCTGTGCCGCGCTCTGCCACCCCGCCGAAAGCCAGTCAGACAATCGTGCTCTCGGAGACCGCCGCCTGGCACGACATCGAGGTCAAAGTGACCCCGACAAGCATCTCCTCACGGCTGGCCGGAAATGAGTGGCGGCAGCATGCCGTAAGGGACACGTGGGGAGGGGAACTCCGCCTGCAGGTGCATGCCGGAACGGCGGAGTTCGACGACATCGAAGTGTTGGTGCCACGGCGAACAGCGGAACAGCGATTCTACGCTTTCGATCGACGCGAAACGGACTGGTTGCGCACGGGGGGGCGCTGGATCGACCACGGAGGGATTTCCTGCGCACTGGCCTCAAACTGGATCAGCTTGGTGGCTGACGCAGAAAAGGGCGTCCTCTGGAACAAGCTGGCCTGGTCGGACAATCTGCTCGTGGCCTTTAACATCGAGGAAAACTCAGAGTGGTTTGGCTGGGAGCAGGAACCCAGCCATGAACACCATGCCTTCGACAACATCTGTGTAACCCTGACCCCAAGCCAAGACTGGCACAAAGGATACCGCCTGGAGGTCAACGCGGAAGACAGGACGGCCACTGTCCTGTACCGCAACGGAAAGGAGGTCTGCCGGACGGCCCAGGGCGCCAGCTTCCCAATCCAGTTCGTGGGAGGGCACGCCCCCTATCGGCCAAGGCGAAACCGGATACGGCTGGTCAAAGACGGCGACTACCTGGAGGCGACCGTCAACGGCATCCCCATTCTGACCTACCGGGATCCTGCCCCGCTGACAGTGCGTCGGGTTGGTCTTGGGGGGTACCGGACAGGCGTGAACTTCAGTAGAATCGTGGTCCGGAAGTTGCTCTCCTCCGACGCCCAAGCGGACACTGAACCGCCCAAGTCACTCCTCGCCCGTCCCAAACCCATTGAGAAAGACGAGTGACACATCCCCCAACTCGATGATATCGCCATCGCAGAGCACACAGCCGCTCTGGGGACGCCCATTGACATAGACTTGGTTCCGGGCACCCAGATCCTCCAGCATCCACATCTCGCCTCGCTTGACAAGGCGGCAGTGAACACGTGACACGAACGGGGATGGAATGGGCAAGTCGTTGCCGTCATCCCGCCCAATCGTCGCCACCGGCGGCAATGAGAACTCGTAAGGGGGGCGATCACCGACTTCGACCACAAGGCGATCCCCAGTGGTCGTATCGACGCTCCCATCCTCGATCAGCCGCCTCACGCGCGACAGGCGCGTCTTCATGCTGCTTGGGAGTGAGATCGGCATCGTCTCGCCGCCCTCAACCGCCTTCTTCAGCCGCACCTGGAACTCGTCTAGCTGCCTCATTCCCCCACCTCCTCACGGAGCTTCTGCATCTCTTCCTCCAAGACCTTCATCACACGGCTGCGGTGCTGGTAAACGGTGTTGCGATCAGCAATCCCCAGCACTGCCTGCACTTCGGCTGTCGGTCTCTCATCCAACACGTACAACTCAAACGACCGGAACGTAAGGGGCTCAACGCGGTCACGCACACGAGCCAATGCCGCACGAAGCAGCTGCTGATCCCACAGTTCGTCCCAGGCCGCGCCAGGAACGACGGCCTTACTGTCGGAAATCTGATTCCGGCGGTCGGGATGAAGATGATCCTCCAGGGAACACCGCAACTCGGAACGCTTATAGGCACGCCCAACCCGTCGACGCACAACCTTCCGCACGTAGTCACGGAAACGTCCACGCGCGCGGTCATACCTGAATGTTGGTATGGTCTTCATCAATGCAACCAACGTCTCCTGCAGAATGTCATCCGCCATCGACCGATCGCACCCGCACTGCCTGCTGTAACGCAGAATCAGCGGAGCGTAGAAGCTGAAGAAGTGCTCCCAAGCATCCTCGTCCTCCGGATTCCGCATCCGCAGAAGCAAACTCGACGATGTTACAGACTCCACGTCTTGGCCATCTCCCAGACAGGCCTCACTTCTACCCCGACTATATCCGAACTAACGTACCCTGCGTAGAAAGCAAACCAACTCACATTCCGCCCCCCCCCCCCCCC
>Ga0209045_1001750_pt1 | contig 18042 bp, 11 predicted proteins | sample SaaInlLV_10m_DNA_4_FD_184664 | JGI IMG/M metagenome (GOLD analysis project Ga0209045, IMG submission 184664) | Marine microbial communities from expanding oxygen minimum zones in the Saanich Inlet - Saanich Inlet SI072_LV_200m_DNA (SPAdes) (version 2) | ecosystem: Environmental > Aquatic >...
CTTCAGAATTCATGTCCACTACAACACTCCTCTCTGTAGTCTCTGCTACCTTAACATCGAACTCCGTCTTAGTGCTACCTTGTCCGATAGTAAGAACAGCTTGATAGTGTCCGGGAGGAAGGATAAATATACCGCTGGGATTGTTGTAACTGACATCAATATTTCGCTCTGCAAGGTTGCCATCAGCACCTACAGAGTAAACATACCATGAACAGCTCTCCTTATACGGCTCCGCTCCTTCTTCAGGAACAGCAGTTAATTTAGCGAAACCAACGCCAATCACTACACTCTTTTCTGTAGTCTCTGCTACCCTAACCTCAAACTCCGTCTTAGTGCTACCTTTTCCAATTGCAAGAGCAGCTTGATAGCGACCGGGAGGAAGGGTAAATATATCGCTGGGATTGTAGTAACTGACATCAATATTGCGCTCTGCAAGGTTGCCATCAGCACCTACAGGGTAAATATACCATGAACAACTCTTCTTATACGGCTCCGCTCCTTCTTCAGGAACAGCAGTTAATTTAGCGAAACCAACGTCAATCACTACACTCTTTTCTGTAGTCTCTGCTACCCTAACCTCAAATGCCTCCTTAGCGCTACCTTTTCCAATTGTAAGAACAGTTTGATAGCGACCGGGAGGAAGAGTAAATATATCGCTGGGGTTGTAGTAACTGACGCCAATATGTTGCTCTGCCGGGATGCCATCAGTGCCGACAGGGTAAACATACCATGACGCAGTATCGTAAGGAGCTGCTCCTTCTTCGGGAATTGCAGTTAATTTAGCAAAACCAACGCCGATCACAACACTCTTTTCTGTTGTCTCTGCTACCCTAACCTCAAACTCCGTCTTAGCGCTACCTTTTCCAATTGTAAGAACAGTTTGATAGCGACCGGGAGGAAGAGTAAATATATCGCTGGGGTTGTAGTAACTGACGCCAATATGTTGCTCTGCCGGGATGCCATCAGTGCCGACAGGGTAAACATACCATGACGCAGTATCATAAGGAGCTGCTCCTTCTTCAGGAACAGCGGTTAATTTAGCGAAACCAACGCCGATCACAACACTCTTTTCTGTCATCTCTGCTACCTTAACCTCAAACTCCGTCTTAGCGCTGCCTTTTCCAATAGTAATAGTAGCCTGATAACGTCCAGGAGGAAGAATAAAGACATCACTTGGATTATAGGAACTGGCTTCAATATATTTCTCTGCCGGTTTACCATCTGCACCGATAGGATAAACATACCACCAGACCCCGGTATCGTAAGGATCTGCTCCTTCTTTCGGAACTGCAGTTAATTTGGCATATCCAACTCCGGCTGCATCGATCTTTTCTTCAGGCGGAATCTCTGATTCCAACGGTTTAGACAAGTCAATCTTCCTCATCTGTCCCCCAACGATTGCGACACCCTTATACCAGACTTTTGGCTCCAAATCTATTCTAACATCATATATACCGGCAGGCAGATCAACTGTTTCATTCAATCGTCCGACAACAGTCTCTTTATCTCCGTCAGCATAAACGGTAAACATAGCGCTGAGCAGTTCATCCCCCTCATCCTTACCATAAATCCATAATCTCCCCGGTGTTGATAGTTCAATAATTTTGCTCTGCTGAGATACTATCTCTATCCCGCTGAACCATTTCTCGTCCTTATCCAGGACTATCTTTATATCGTACATCCCAGGTTGTATTCCAAGTGGAAAATTTACAACTCCATCTGCAACGACCTTCTCTCTATCTCCGTCTGTGTACACGCTGAATGGTGCATCAACTGATGCGCCAACGACATCCGCTCCACGGATCTCAAGTCTACCAGGAACTGGCAGCTCTATCACTATACTCTTGCCAGCCGTTATTACTATCCCATCGTACCAGGCACTTGGGTTCATGTTGACCAGTATATCGTACACACCTGCAGGCAGATCCTTGTACCAATTGACATATTGGTAAGCAAGTGGTTTTTCTCTGTCTCCACTCTTATAAACGGTAGAGTAAAAATCGCTATTAACAGAGTTACCAAGGGCATTTTTTCCTCTAACATCCAGTCTTCCCGGCAAAGGAAGTTCAATCTCTTTGCTCTGACCCGCTGCTACCTCAACAGACTTAAACCAGACATCCGGCATAAATCCGACCCTGACATCATAGACGCCCGGTGGTATGTCAACAGGTTTGCTTACGCTCTCCTCTGCAACCGATTTCTTCTTCTCCCCTGATGCATAGACATAAAACGCGAAGTAGCTTTCAAGCGGATCACCCATGGCATTTTTTCCCACTATCTGTATCCTGCCCTGTTCAGCAGAACCCGGTAATTCGTCAGATTTCTCAGTTTTTGCAGGAAGAGGTGGAATATCGACAGCCTTGACACTGCCCGCTACTATCTCTATCCCACTAAGCCAGACCTCCGGGTCAGAATCTGCCCTTACATCATACACACCCGGAAGCATATCTCTGGCAACGTTTATATCGCCGGCGGCAACGTCTTTTTCTCTATTCTCCTTTTCATAGACAGTATATTCATAACCGTTTACAGGTATGCCTTCAGTGTCTTTTCCCCGGACCATCAGCCTCCCCAACTCAGGAAGATCTAATACCTTCTCCTCACCGGAAACTATCTCTACTCCTTCAAACCAGACTTCCGGTGCTAAATCCACTCTGACATCATAAATACCTGGCTGCAGTTCACCTGATATGTTTACGAGACTATGCGCAAACGACAATCTTCTTTCTCCGGACTTGTATATAAGAACCTTATTGGTCCTGAGCGGATCACCCAGCGCATTCTTTCCACGGACTTCCAACCGTCCCGACTGTGGTAGATCCAGAACAGTGTCCCGGCCTGCCACAATCCTGATGGACTCCTTAATGCTGCGGAATTCACTGTCCACCTTGACATCATACGTACCGGTCAGTAAATACTCCGACAGTTCATTGGTAATCCCGCTCACAACAAAATCTTTTTTGTCATCATCGGTATACACACGAAAATCACTCTTCAATGGATTACCGTTACTATCCTTTCCGTTGATAAGGATACGGCCGTATCCTCCGACATCCAGATCAGTAGTCTTGCCATTCTCTATCACCACACTTCTTATCCATAGGATGGGATAAACGGGTATCTTCACATCATAGGTACCTGCCACAAGACTGACAGAATGTCCCGTACGCCCGACAGACACAGTGTCCTTAATATTGCTATTGGAACCAGAGTAGTATACTGAAAGCTCTCTCTCCTCGGGCTTTCCATCAGCACCGGTAAATTTTATAAACAACTGGCCAAGTTTGTTTGATTCAGACTTACCAGCGATAGTGTTGAAGTCTGCCCGGGCATATGCAGTACACAGAATGTTGACAATGAGAATACAAAGAAATAGTATTCCCACATTCCTGTATTGTCTGACAGTATGATCAGCTTTTAAATACATATTTATTTCTTAATTTAATAAATATAATTGTCTACTCAAGAGACTGATAATAGAAAACTTCATCTTTGAGAGGATTGACGATGTCTGATACTGTACCCTTGCGCCCTACCCGGACTGGGCCCTGGCGATAGTCCTTTCCATTGTGAACAGCAAAGTGACGGTACTGTCCCGGCGCCGTATATTCAAGCCACTCTGCATAATCCTCTCCAGAGGCCCTCTCTCGAATAACATCCAGCCTCCCAAGCGGGATATTGAGCTTAAGAATAAATGGTACATCCAGATCAGCTGATGCGGCATAGTGGTCAGCCAGCTTTAACATATCATGCACCTGAAGAAGTTTTTCAGGTTTGATGTTACCGGCCTTTTCAGTTTCTGCTTCAGTAAATGTGGCAAATTTCTTTCTGAATGACCCTGTAACGGCACTCTTCAGTGCGGCAGGAGCGTTAATAAAAGCTCCAACTGCCTTTTCGTCATGCCAGACAACTTTACCATCCCGTCGTTTATAAGGGCCATCCCAGACAATGTTATGCTCTTGCGGAATAAGTGATATAAGGAGTTGCTCCATTGTATCAGTTAGTGACAAGTACTCGTCCTTCTCTGTCAGAAGCAGAAAGGCTCTCCGCCACAGTTCCATCGCATGGAATACCTTCTTCGCAGAAGTGTTCCAATGAACGGGTGCTGATACATCGTCATTGTCCGACATGGAACTATCAATGATCACCTGACGAATTTCATAAGGCCTTAAATCAGGATTGACGGAAGCAACTAAAGCCGCAAGACCCGAGACATACGGAGCTGCCATACTTGTTCCCGTTATCCACTGATAACCATTTCCGGCAGGACTACCATCACCACTATAAATGTTTGTACCTGGCGCTGACACCCTTACAGTAAAGCCGTAATTTGAACTTTTGCACGGAGTGATAACTCTGTCTGCATATTGCCCGACATTACCAACTCCAAGGGTAGAGGAGTTATAACAGTAGTCACCAAAATCACCTGGCAGATTATCGTTCCCAGATGCTGCAACAACGACGGCTCCTGCGGCCTCTGCAGCATCCAGCACCCTGCTCATGGAGACTTCACCAAGCTTCCTCGCTCTAAGCAGATAGCCTTGTGTACTGTTACGAAAATCTGGATCACGATACTGCTCATGAACATCTCCAAAAAGAGCACCAATAATTCCAGGGATTTGAAATGGTTTTCCTAAACTGAGATTTATCACCCTGGCGCCGTTGCGAACGGCATAATCAATACCTGCCATAATCTGGATATGTGCCCCTGTACCAGCATCATTCAATACTTGTACCGGCATGATGCGGCAATCCGGGGCAACACCGCTTGTGCCGCAACCGTTATCACCGCTTCCCGCAGCAACTATGGCAACGTGCGTAGCATGCAAAAGCCCCTCAGGGCTTCCAACCTGACTACCATCATCAGAGAACATAGAGGTAGGAGCAACAATCTTACCTTTAAGTTCTTCATGATCAACCAACATACCGCCGTCCACGATAGCGATGATGAGGCTGGAATCTCCACGTGTTGTTTCCCAGGCAGCCTCAGCCCCTATGGCCTGAAGTCCCCAATCATCCCAGACATCGTCATTATTAAGCGCGGGATCATTCAGTGCAGAATCTGTGCTATAAATCGTCTGATATGAAACCGACTTCACCAGAGGGTTCTGGTTCAACTCATCCATCAACTCTTCGCGCTTATCCGCCGTGACCTCTATCTGGACTATACCAAGATTGGGGATACTGCCAACCACATTGATCCCCATGCCTGCCACCGATTCCTTGAAAGCGTCAATGGTTTCACCCTCTTCTAAAAGCACAACCAGCTCATAAGGAATAATCAGGTATGGACTTTCGGGGATCTTCACTGCTTTACTTATGTCTGCCGGACGAACATCTGCAATAGGTTCAGGTGTGGGTTGTTGTGATTCAGGCTTCGATTCTGATTTAGATGCAGGCTTGGTTGCAGGTTTTGAGTGCGTCTGCTGTTCCTGCCTTGCCTTTGTCGAATCTTCAGGCTTCTGTCCGCAACCTTGCAGGACAGAAACCACAACAACTACAACAAAGATGATCGTTCTAAACTGTAATAAATTTTTCATTTTCATAACCGGAATTATACATAAATTATAATTTCATGAAAACAGATTACTTCTCTCCTACAATCATGGCTCTTTATTATCTCCTCCCTTTTTATTCATCTTTTCATAAAGACTGTAAATAAGAGCTACAATTATAAGCAGGATCTGGCCTCCGATACCGAGAATGGGATAGAATATTAATATAATAATATAAAACGGGGCTGTAGCAGAACCAAACATCTTCCATACTACAGAGATGACAATGCTGATAAGCAGGATATACCACCAGTAATTTTTCATAAAATAGCACACTCCTTCGTTCAAGTTTGGGCACAGATTTTGATTGTGTCTATTGTTCCTGTCCAGACAGGATTTACAAATATTTTATTTGAGAGAACAGAAATATCTGCACAAAATACTCGGTCTGACAGTATACACTTTTAAAATTACGCCGACTATTATGCACATGCAGATGTCTCCTGAGTTGAGAACCATTAATACTTATTGTAGCGAAAAAACATGAACATTAGGTATGTACCCTGCCAGATTGCAACTGGATTTAATAATTCAATATCAGGATGAGATGGCTTGGGCATCACACTAAGAAACCAAAGATCAAGCGTGGTAATAGCAAATACACCTGAAATAGCAATCGCAATGCGTAACCATGATGCTTTCAAAAGAAATTTGTGAGCTATTAATATTAATACCGTCCCGGCCAGGATAGCTGGATCAAGTATTTTCATATCTTTAAAAAGTTGATTATCCTGCATTCTTACTACCAGGATAAAAATAAAAGTGGATAACAGAAGAAACCCTGCCCACCTGAACCAGTAGAATCTTCGATTAAAACTCCAATGCCACACAATAACTACTATACCAAAAGCAATACCTGCAAGTCCCATAAATGCCAGACCCCAACTAAGCCAGGCTCCCACAATAAAAACAGCTAGCCTTAAAATTATCATTTTTATTATTTGCCTTTCTTCAGTAGATCCATAAATAAAGGAGAAAGCTGCTCTCTCTCATCGAGCGGGAGGTGTTTTAGTTTATTAATAAGTTCCTCTTGCTCCTCATGTGACAATTTATGAAAATTCTTTTCAATAGCACTCATGATATCTGTCGGAGTACGTGGCTTCTCTGGCAGAGGCTGTGGATCAGCCGGCGGCGATACTCCTGGTGACGGTTTCCCGGATACCGCCTTTGGTATCGGTTTCACCGGATTCTTCTCAGGCAGAGTGTAGACATAAATATTTTTATCCCGATCATAGCTGTCTACCGGGATCGGCAGAGCCTTGAAGGCCTCACTAAGCTCAACAAGATTCTGAGAATTGCGAAGCTCAAATCCTGAAGCGATGCGTTCTAAATTTTCCAAAACCTTATTTACTATCGCTTTACCTAACTGGTTTATCTCCAACGAAGATGCATGTGAATCAAAACCGCCAAATTTCTCAGCTGAATGTATCCTGCCTCCTATACGCCCACCCACGCCTAGGAAAACACGTATGACTGACCGACAGCGGCGGCCGAAAAACAGGAATGGAGATTCGAAAGGCTTTTTGCCTGTACCGGTTTCCAGTCGAACATTTTCTTCATCGAATACAGCTCCAAAGATCTCTCCAGGCTGATAGAGAGACTCGATTCTTTCGTCGCCAGGTTCATAAATATTGTTTGGGTCTGGGTAGCCCAAATTATGACCAATCGACATTATTCTCTTTGCCAGATCTTCATCTGAGAAAATCGCAACATCTACATGTGCTGCGAAAACGAGCTGGCGAAATTTATCCGAACCCCAATGTTTTTTGTTTAACCAATACGATTCGCCTGAATCAGCGGCATCCCGCGTTAAACCCCAATTCATCTTAAAACTGATCCGTTGCCAATTCTTTGCAAGATCACGCCGGTCAAAAACCGAGCCACCACCCGCATACTCATAGTCGAATGGCGTGAAGTAATTACCACCCCAGGGACCACGGTTCAGAGCAAAACAATCATAACCCATATACCTTAGACTGACTATACCGCCGACAACGCTTTCATAAACACTGAAGGTTTCCGCGGGTACAAAACCATTATAGGTCTTACCTAACGTCTCAGGATCAGCTGGAGTATGGTCAACCAGATTATAATCCACAATCCACACGTTTTCTGTTGGGAGAAACTTGTAACCTTGACGGATGCCGTCTACAATTCTAAAGGCAACAAGATCTGAATGCAGTGTCTCCGCATCCTGTTTTGAGAATATAGCCTCCGAAGGAATTGGCCTGATACTGTAAAATGGTCCAATGTGAGTATTGACAGGATCAGGTTCGAAGGCCTCCAGGTCTGGTGCCGACTTGCAAATGCCCGGAATGGACTTAATGGTAATCTTTGAGTAAGCGAAGCCTATATTCCCGTCCAAGTCGACTGCCTGAAAGCGAACTGTCGTCTCCCCTAGTTGGAAAGAGTATGGAACATCAACAGCAAGGGCCGAAACATCCCCATCGATTTCATCAAGAGCGGTGGCTCTACTTAAGAACTCTGCAATCCTTTTATCTGATGCCGCTACTTGATCAACCCCGGCATCGACTTCGATAATAAGCTCTGGCGGAGCTGTTACAACGGGCCCGAACGGCGACTTGACTGTAATTGTGACAGTAGCGGACGCCGTTCCCCCGCGCCCGTCACTTATGGTATAAGTATAACTGTCACTACCGACAAAATCGATTTGTGCTGTGTAGTCTATACCGCCATTTTGATTGAGAGTAAATGTGCCGTGCTCTGGCGGTTGCCCTAAAGCAACAGATAACTGATCTCCATCTTCGTCGTTGTCATTGCTTGTTATCTGAATACTAATATTTTGCCCTGCTAAACCATTGGCTATATCGTCGATGGCGCTGGGTGGAATATTTGCTTTTAGAATTACGATCTTAGAGACAGCAAAACCGATATTTCCGAATTTGTCCACTGCCTCGAAGCGAACCTCGGTGGTTCCTAATGGGAAAGATGGGGGTTGATTCACCACTTTTGCAGGAATAGATCCATCCTCAATGTCCTGGGCACTAGCGTTGTTTAAAAACGCCGCGATCCTATCTTCTGAAGCATTCAATTCAGTTTTTCCAATATCTAAGATTATTGTAAGTTCCGGTGGGGCCGTTACAATCGGCAGTGAATCTGTAACCTCAATAATAATGATTGCGGTAGCCAAGCCTATATTACCCGATTTGTCCACCGCTTGGAAAATAACCTTCGTTTGTCTCGACACAAAAATGAGCGGTAAATTAATAGCCTCCGCCGGCAGACTTCCATCCCGATCATCAACAGCCGTCGCCCCATTGAGGAAAGCGGCCAGCCTGGAATCCGAAGGGAGCAGACCATCTTCTGTGCTGTTCATTGTAATGGTAACTGCCGTAGGCGCTGTGACCACCGGCGGATCCGAGTCAGAAGTTTCGATTTGAAAGCCGTCGAAGCCAACGAGGCCGTCGCCCTCGGCAAGGAAATTCTTTCGCATGCGCGCATTAATGATCACCTCACCGTCTATTTGAACAATGTGAGTAAAATGCTGCCATGGTCCAACCTTGGCAGCCTTGGGGTACGAATACCCTCTTCCCTCACTGTTATTGGCGTTAATAACCGCAATGGAATTTTTAGCGTTAGGCGTGATTTCAACTACGCTAACAATCACCTCACTTCTACTAAGCGGAACCCGCTGCAGAATAAAAAAGATCCAACCGGAAATAACGTCGCCTGCAAGCACCTTAAATCGTTTCTCTATAACAGGACTTGTGTGTAGTCTTAAATCATAACTGGCAGGTACTTTTGTGGATTTTCCTAGGGCGAAACGGCTTCCACTTTTTGGTAGGAAGATGCTAGGTGAACGCGGATCCTGAAAACTACTAACAGCGGTCAAGGACGATCCAGGGGCGCCACCGGAAAAAGTCCAGCCATCAAGGCCGCTCTCAAAATCACCGAGGGAGGTGATCCTGCCAGCGTGAGTGGACAGAGGGAACAGAGGGAACAGAGCCAACACGGCACCGATCATCCAACATCCGATTCTGAAATGCTGCCCAATCACGTTAAGCCTACAGATGATAAAGAATTGCAGGGAATATCTCATTTCTTTCTATTTAAAAGCTGGCTAAGAATATCTATGGCAGCCTGTGCAATCCAGAAGATGATTGGAAAAGAAACTACAGCAATAACAATTGTCCATCCTCCAAATTTATGACGTAGAGTGATAAATATTAATGCGGCTATCAACCCTGCTATAAAGGGACTCAATATTTTATTCATTTTCTTTTCGGTTCTTCCTCTTTCTCCAGATGAAATCGGAAATGACGGCTAGCAGAATAAAACCGACCGCAAAACCACCAAAAGCCAAGAAAAAAATCTTTAGATAGCTCGCGGATATACCAAACACCTTCAAGCCTATAACAGTGATAATGCTAGCGAGAAAAACCTTCCACCAGATTTCAGTCATCATGGTTTACTCTCCTTAATGGTCGCCTCTCCTGATATAATTTTACCAATAGTCTCCCCAAAAGCGCCCATTATAGCATCTAACCCTCGCTCAATTTTTGACTGAATCAGGATATGTGTAAATACTATAGTAACTATTATGAGCGCTATAGCAATCTTTGTGAATGAGGTTTTGAGGCAGAAACCAATAATACCGCCGACTAAACCCCAGTAAACAAAGAACAGAATACCTTGTATTATCGAATTATTGGTTAATTGTGTTTTAAGTAGGGATATCGGTGTGCTGACAAAGAAGTTGATGATTACCTGAATGAACCTGAGATCACCAATTAAACTATTAACCCAGGCTAGGCATAAAATGAGAGCAGCGAACCCAAGGCCGGAGATAATACCAGGTTTGACTCTTATTTTATGATCAATCACGATTTATCCCCTTTCTATATTATGGAACAGATTATTGTGACTGTAGCTCCTCTATATATTTGGCTTGTTCATTTGCAATTGAATCTGTTCTCTCTAAGAACTTATTAAACTTTTCTATCAACTCTTCATCCTCAGTTTGGATGGATAAGTTCTCAGGATATGGCTCCCATACACCCCATTTAGCCTCTAAAAGATCCATTATACTTAGCCATGTTTCCATGCTTTGTGTATTTGTTACATCAATCTTCAATAACAAAGCATGTTGTTTAGTTTGCCCATCCCTATACCCTTTTAGATAAGCATCAATACTTTTCTGACTCACATCTCTTTTTTCGAGTTCTTCTGTCAAAATGGCTTCGGCATTCTTACGTGTATCCATAAGCACTGCATTTGCATCTATGAATTCATTCAATGCAGCTTTTCTATCTTTAATGTGAGAAATTTCAGTAATAGTACCCACGTTAAAATCTATTTTGTCAAATATTTCATCAGCACTCGCTTGTTTAGTCTTTAGTGTGTTAATGTATACAGACAATACCTCAAGGATCTTTGCCTGCTCTGGAGGGAGTTCTTTACTCAATGCGTTATAATTGAATCCCGCCAGAATCAGAACAATGAATAACGGAATATATATTTTCTGGCAGATCCTGGAAATTAATGAAGGAAATGGGTTCTGGGTTCTCATGATTACAACTCCAAAAAAGTTCTAGTCAATTGAGGTTACGTTAGTTAACACATTGAGAAGTGCCAATAACAAAAAGGTTAATAAAAGGAGGGATAAAAAGCAAGAAATAAAGCTGGAAATAGTGTGGTCGTAGAGAGGTTAAAGGATTGTCTGGTCGGGCCATAATCCATTGCACAACAAAGCATTGGCCCTATTCCATTATAGACTTCCTGAATTTAACTGTGCCACCACATCACGCGTAATGCGCTCACTGTAGCCGTTAATCTTCCAGTGGTCAGGACTCCAACCTTTCAAGAAACGATGAAAGTCGGCCCAGGCAACCGGGAATAAGGCACGCCAATTCTCCTCTACAGCTGCTGGATCAATGGCTGACTTACGCTTCTCCAGCGCCTCTTTAAGCCGGGCAAAATACCAATCCAACAACTCCTCTTCATAGCGTTCGCAATCTTCTTCATGGAGACAGCTGCCAATAAAATATGCTACATCCTTCATGCCGCATCCGCCACCGACGTATTGAAAATCTACCGCTGCAACTTTCTGTCCATCTGAAGAAAAACAGAAGTTAGCCAGCTTGGCATCACCATGAACAAAGGTTTGATAAGGACTCTCACGAAGTATACGATCGATCCGGCTTGCAGCCTGTTTGAGTCCAACATCCTTCATCACTTCAAGTTCATCGGGACGAGTATCAAGATGCCAATAGGTACCCACCGGCCATAGTCCTGTGGGCTCTCTGCCCATAAAGATAGCATGCAGGTTCGCCAACCAATTCAGGCATACCTGCATCTCAATTATGAAAACCGAACTTTTGCGGACCGGAAATCCACTGGCGTCCAGATCCTCAAGCACCATAAGAAACTCATCCTCAGAAGATTCAAGAAGAAGGCACTGGGGAACGTAGCAACTCTCATCACAAAGATCTGCCCAGTCACGGTACCAGGCAGTTTCAACCTTGTAGGACCGGATCTTTCGTTGATGAGAACGATCGGTGTTCCAACCTCGCGGATGCGAACCCTGGTCCGGTAGTTTGACGTGTTTGATCACAACGCTCTCTCTATCGCCACCCTTCAGGCCATAACGCATGATCTTGCCGTAACCACTCCAGAGAGTCTGGATATCTTCAATCTTGAATATATCGGTCCCAAGCGCTCTACGAGTAATGTCTTGAAAATTTTCATTCATACTTGAGTACAATTATAGTGATGGGAGTAAATCAAGGTGGTTTTCATACTATTTTTCATCTTCCGTTCTCTCCTCTTTCCTTCTGGAAGTCAGAAGACGCTTCTATGACACCAATTACTATCTCTTTGTCAGATTGGTCAGTAAAAACAACAACATCATCATTTTCAATCTTTTGATCTTTAAAGGGAACATCACCATCCAGGAAATATCTATCCTTGTAATGGAGACAGTTAATACTATTCCGAGTCTCATCATCCAGAGTTAATTGAGATATGGAGTCCATAAAGTTAGTTCTGCATATATCATTAGCCTTCTGGTGTTTCCAGACACTAAGATTTATCGGGCCACCTAAAGTATTTTGTACAAGGAAGTACATCTTTAAGTTCAGTTGTTCATGTCCGGCTTGCAAATGTTACTCCTTTTAAGGTATTGATGTATAACTAAGTACAGGTTTGCTTGAGTCAGGAAACAGCATGAAGCGGTTTAAGAGAGTTGTTGGTATATTATATTTCGCACGGAGTGAGTTACAGGAATATAATTGAATAGCAGAGCACATTTTCCAACCAACAACCGTAGTATAAGAAAGGATAAATATCAAATTTGAGCTTCAACATCTTTAATTAAGTGAAAACGTAAGGCTAGGTGGTAGTGGAATCATGCCGATACCTGAATCAGCAGGGAAGAAGTTCAGAGTATCGGTTATGTCAAAATCCATCTGAACACTCGGTATGGAAGTAGTATCAGCATCCTCTGGAATTGTAAATGATACGGCAAAAGACACTGTTAGATTACCGCCGCTTCTCGTTATTCCCGCAGTCGTCAAGGTTGTTGTAACAGCGGTTCCTGTAGGAATTGGAATGCTCTGTTTAGTCGCAGCTGCACCATCTGTAGTTGCGACCCCGACGTTAGTGAGTGTGGTTCCGCCAACTGTAGCTGTGGAAGCATTTCCAGTATTTGTTCTTCCAGGTTGATTTGATCCAGCAACAGTATTCGCATCGGTAACAGAACCTGTCACAGAAAAAGTATCAGAAATTGTTATGCGCATAGACGTGTATGTACCTGGAGGAGGTGGTGTTCCTGGGCAAATACCAGCCTGTTCACCGGCAGCAGTTCCACCAGTACCCAAATCAAATACGTAAGTTCCTTCAACAAATGTAACATAGCTTCCACTGCTTTTCTGGAACTCAACTTTGGTAATAGTGACCTCATATGTCGTTGGTGTTGTCAGAACACCCCCCGTTACCATATTTGTAAATGTATATGCCGACATTGCTGCGGTACAGTGAAAGACAATACCTATCAAACAAACAAACTTTATGAGTCGGGAAATGTAACGGGAGCAGAATATATGAGCCATTATGAATCTCCTATCCCGAGCAAGTCGGAATTAACATAATTATTAGTAATTTGTAAACTTAACAGTTCCTAAATTTTACCAAAGGTTAATTAAGGCACGATAGACCAATCATGTTCCTCTTCCTATCGTAAGCCCAACAGAACTATTGGTTTTGGTCTCTTCTACTACGATATTATTGTTTCTTCTTATTTTTCTTAAAGTTTGATCTTTAAGATCACGTCCTGTAAAAACTGTCGGCATGACAAAATTGTCTGTCATCGTATACTGAATACGCTTGGGTCCACCGAAAGTAAAATTGAAAGCGACGAAGTTGGAGTCTCCGGTGTCATCATCTATTCTCCCAAACTCCAAAACAGCATTTTTTGTTATATTCATCAAACAAAAGAAACGAAATCCATCCAAATTACTTGTGTCTTCTCCATCCCACTCAAAAGCCTTGACACCACCATATACCCATGGCATAAATGGAACCTGAACCTGCCCTTCGATATCCCAACCATCCAAAGCCTTCTGTTCAGTAATTACACCTCCACTGCGTGATATGGTCCTGCGTCCACTGAGAGCATTATAATAGTTGGAATGGATGGAGGCAAACTGGCCAATTATTTCAATTCCGGCACCAACCCGCTCATGACGATGGTCAAATTCGTGATCATAGAATGTATTCACACCGGCCATCCATCTTCCGTTAGAATTGAGATAGCGGTAGCCAAGCCCTAGATTCAAAGTGTCGGTATCTGCATTAGAACCTTTATCATGGGCATAACGCCCTTGAAAAAAGAGTGTATGTCGAAGTGTTTCAGAAGTTTGATATAAGGGTTGCACTGTTTCCACAGACCAAAGAGGTTCAAGATCTTCCTGGAAATTTACCGAAACGTCTGTTCGCTTAATAAATCCAGGAGCATTCTTGCCAAACTCACGAATATAGTGTGGAACTAATTTGTTAAGGGTATCTGCGAGGGGAAGCATTCCTTCAGACAAATCTAAACCATCAGAGTACAGGATATCTGACAGTTTACGATTTCCTCCGGATAATTCTGTACCCCCATCCGTAGTTGACAAGTCATTTTCAAATTCCACCTGCCTACTGCCATCTAGTTTATAACTAAGCTCAGGAGTCCCTCTAATCTCAATTTCAGTATTTCCAGCCTCTGCATACTGTGTATTGACATCAATAATAGAATTTCCATGCAGACTACCTAATCCATTAACACCGATGGCATAATCAGGTTTCTCTTCAATCTCAACGCTCCTTGAGTCACTGAGGGCGTCACAACCCAGTACATTCCAGTCAAAACCACCAAACAATCCATTACCTGTCGAATCTGTAGCAGCTTGTTGCGTCGGACGCCACGTCATATCGGGCTGAATGTCAGCAAATACATATATACTGAATGAGAACAGAACCGGCAGAAAGATCAGGAAATACTTATAGTTAATTAACTTTATCAAGCCTCAGCCTCCCAACAGGAAAGTGATATAATTTTTTAAAAGCAGACACAACAGACTCTTACAAATATTAAACGGTCGGGATATTACACAAATACTGTTGATTTGTCAATAAAACAATCTAAGCCTAATAGTGAACGAAACACGTATCTCACTCATCAATCATGCTTGCTCTGCTGCTTCATCAATAACATCAGCACAGCGGCTACACAGCGTAGGATATTTCTCTATCTTGCCAACTTCTTTTCGGAAGTTCCAGCATCTATCGCATTTGTTACTATCTGCAACCCTGGTTTTGATAGATAGTTTTTCAAATATCTCTCCGTTGTTCGCAGACTCAAGTGATGAGTCGCTTATGTTTACTTCTGAGACGATTAAGATCATTGCTAAATCGTTCTCGTACTCTTTCAGCAATCCGAGCAGTTCAGCATCCTCTGTGTAAAGATCAACTGTCGCCTCAAGAGAGCTGCCGATCTGTTTTGCCGCCCTCATCGCTTCGAGCTCCCTTGCAACATCTGTCTTGACTTTGATAATTGTTTCCCACTTATCGTTAAGCGCTTTATCAGTATATTGTTTGTTGGTAACAGGCCATTCAGAGAGATGAACGCTGCTCTCATCCTGATTAATCTCGTTCCATACCTCTTCAGTAGTATACACAAGAACAGGAGCAAGAAGCCTTACCAATACTGAATTTATCCTGTGAAGAACTGTCTGTGTCGCACGTCTCTCAACAGAGCTTTTTGAGAATGTATATAACCGGTCCTTCATAATGTCAAAGTAAAATGAACTCATCTCAACCACACAAAAGTTGAGTACATTGTGATAGACACGATGAAACTGGAATGACTCATATGCGGAGGTTACAGAGGCTATAAGTTCTTCTGTCTTGTGCAGTGCCCAACGGTCAATCTCCGGCATCTGTGAATACTCTACTGAATCCCTCTCAGGATCAAAACCTGACAGGTTGCCCAAAATATATCTGAAGGTATTCCTGATACGTCTGTAAGAATCTGACATCTTCAAAATGATCTCAGACGATGCGTGCATCTCGTTCCGGTACTCCATCGAAGAGGTCCAGAGCCTTACGATATCGCCACCCAACTCCTTCAGAGCATCTCCAACAGAAACAAAGTTCCCGAGTGACTTAGACATCTTCTTACCATGCTCATCTACTACAAAGCCGTGTGTCAGCACCGTCTTGAAAGGAGCTGTATCCCACGCGGCGACAGAGAGAAGCAGTGAGAGTTGAAACCAGCCACGATGCTGATCACTTCCCTCAAGATATAGATCAGCCGGGAAGTTTAACTCATCACGATTGTGCACTACAGAGTGATGGCTGGAACCGGACTCAAACCATACATCAAATATATCGTTCTCTTTCTCAAAATCTGTAGAATCACATTTCGGGCACTTTGTGCCTTCCGGCAGGAACTCATTTGTCTCTTTATAGAACCAACTATCCGCACCATGTTTTAGAAACATGTCATGAACGTGATTCACAACCTTCACGTCTAATAGTGATTCGTCGCATTTAGTACAATAAAAAGCTGGTATAGGCACACCCCAGGAACGCTGACGTGAGATACACCAGTCAGGGCGATCCTTTATCATATTCGAAAGTCGAACTTCACCCCATGACGGGATCCAATCTGATTTCTTTATCTCATCCAGCGCATTTGTTCTGAGATCCTTATGATCGATGCCAACAAACCACTGCTCAGTAGCTCTGAAAATTACCGGTTTCCTGCATCTCCAGCAGTGAGGATAAGAGTGATTTATTTTGTCCAGATGCAGCATAAGGCCCAACTCATCGAGTTTTTCAGCAATTATTTTGTTTGCATCATATATATTCAGTCCTGCAAAATCTCCGGCCTCTTCCGTAAAAATACCGGTTGCATCAACAGGGCTTACTATCGGCATCTTGTATTTCAGTCCGGTCTGGTAATCGTCCTGACCATGACCCGGAGCTGTATGAACACAGCCGGTACCATCAGTAAGAGTAACATAATTTGCCAGGACTACAGACCCCTCCCGCTTCATAATAGTGTGTTGATATTTCAATCCTTCTAGGAAGCTGCCTTTGACAGAGCCCAGACGCTCGTAATCTTCTATCTCCTGTAGTTTTAACACTGATTCCACCAGATCATCGGCAACTATTGAGACCTGTTTTTTCTGTGTTTTCGGATTTATGTATCTTACTGCTGTGTATTGAAATTCCGGATGCACTGCGATTGCAAGGTTTGCAGGCAGTGTCCATGGAGTAGTAGTCCATATCAACATATGGGCATCTTCTTCCTGGATTTCCGGGAAGATATCTTTTGGAGTATCTGTTAATTTGAAGTTAACGTAGATTGAAGGACTGGTCTTATCCTGATGTTCCAACTCCGCCTCGGCAAGAGCAGTCTCACATTGCATACACCAGTGTATAGGCTTCAGGCTTCTATAAACGTACCCTTTTTCTACCAGCTTCCCGAATACCTCAATTATTCCAGCTTCATATTGTGGAGTAAATGTCAGGTATGCAGATTCCCAGTCACCGGATATACCCAGTGCCTTAAACTGCTTCTTCTGTACTTTTACAAATTTTTCAGCATATTTTTTGCACTTCTTGCGAATCTCAAGTTTCTTCATACCCTTCGCTTCTGAACCAAGCTCCTGTAGAACCCTGTGTTCAATTGGCAGGCCATGACAATCCCATCCTGGTATGTAAGGGGCATCGTAACCCTTCATTGTATAGAACCGGATAATTATATCTTTCAGGATCTTGTTTAATCCAGTTCCTATATGAAGGTCACCGGTAGGATATGGAGGCCCATCATGTAGAATGAATTTTTCCGCACCAGCCCTCGCTTGTCGGATTTGAGCGTATAGATCTTTTTTATCCCAATTTTTAAGAAATTCAGGCTCTCTCTGAACCAGGTTTCCTTTCATGGAGAATTTTGTTTTTGGTAAATTTATTGTATCTTTAT
>Ga0209045_1001751_pt1 | contig 18033 bp, 11 predicted proteins | sample SaaInlLV_10m_DNA_4_FD_184664 | JGI IMG/M metagenome (GOLD analysis project Ga0209045, IMG submission 184664) | Marine microbial communities from expanding oxygen minimum zones in the Saanich Inlet - Saanich Inlet SI072_LV_200m_DNA (SPAdes) (version 2) | ecosystem: Environmental > Aquatic >...
ACCTACGCGTGCTTCGATGCCACAAGAGGGCAATACAACGACGCGTAGATCTTTCCACTTGAATGAGAGAAGGTTGCAGATCCCTCTTCCTGCATCCACAGTAAACTACCGCTAGGTCCACTCGATGAGCGCAACGCGCGTCGCCGCGTATCTCGACGACTTCGAAATCGTTAAGGCAGGAGCGCCGGGGGATTTGGAGGCAGTCATCCGGTTTGCTTTTTGCGTTGGGAATCTTGGCCTCGATCGCTTTGACTTGGTCACGCAACGTTCGAGATTCACGCAGACGGCGGGCCATGATTGGGCGGGCACGTCCCAGGTCGCTGACCGTGACTGGGCCCCCGGAACCCCACCACGAAGCGGACGGGCCATCGGACAGACCCTCCTGGCACGGTTCACCAGTGCCTACTATCTTCTCCCCGTCGCCGGAAGGCAATTTCCTGTCAGTTTGATTCAGCTGCCGCGTGGGGATGGCAATGCGAACCGTGATCGCTGCACAAATCGTGGTCCTCCTGATAGCCGGCAGCCCGGCACCAGCCGAAGTGCTCTTCGAGGAGGCCCGGATTGGGCCCGACACAACGCGGGCCTGGACGTTTGCACTACCTGATCCACGATGCCCGCCGGTACCAAGTGCTACCGTGGGCACGCGCAAGTACCTCTCGGTTGGGAACGCGGCTGACACGTATCCAGACCTCGGTGCCCTGCAACTGTGTTTGCGGGTGCGCTCAGATGCTGCGGCGTTGGCCGGTATGCTGCCGTTCATGGAGGTCCGCGTGAACGGGCAGCGCCTCACAGTCGCAGAGCTGATTGGACGCCCGGCGCGCTTCCGGACGCAGAACGGAACCGTTGTCGCCGCGGCCGCCAAAGGAACACGTTTCGTCGTCTACCACGCCCCAGACTTTGAGGCGCTTTCGACCACGTACAAGTACTATCCCACGGACCTCCCTGCCCACGACCCTTTCACCTATGCGTTCCGCATCACTGCACACAGCAAGACCGGCCCGAACGTTGTAGAAATCCGCAATACTCGCGTCCCGCCGAAACAGAACACGCTTGTGCTGGAGGATGCGCGAATCGAGGAACTGCTTGGCGACGACATGCTCGCGGATCAGGCCGAGATGCAGGCAGCGGAGGCGAGGCGATATCGTCAGGCGGCAGCCGCCATTTCAGCCATTGTCCCCACTATCATTGATCCCCCCGCTCTCCGGGAAATCATCGGCGCCATGCGCCTAACCAACTGGGGGGCGGCGAACAGCAGTCCCATGACCGAGTATGACCTGCCTGCGGAAGCCGCAGCCAACGCCGCGCGCATCCGTGCCGATGGCGCCACGGCAGCGATCGTGCGCGGCCGACACTTCCGCCTGGACCACTTGGGCGAAACCGAGCGGCTCATGGCCTTCTACAAGCTCACGGCCAAAGCCTGCCATGACCACGGGCTGACGCCGTTCGCGCATCTGGACTTCACGCTCTTCTGGCAGCCCGGCTACGCGACCATTGCGGAACACCCCGATTGGCCACAGGTCGCGCTCAACGATGGCACGCCACATCACTGGTGTTGCACCAACAACCCGGGGTTCCGTGAAGCGCACATCCGGTACGTCGAGCAAATCTGCCGACAGGGCATGGTTGGATTCATGCTGGACGAAATCAACTTCGCGCACAAGGGCAAACACTACTGTGGCTGCGTGCACTGCCGTCGCCGTTTCGAAGAGGCAACCGGATTCCGCCTGTCCGAGCATGACGATACCGAGGTCATCGGCAACAACCGTCACGCGCTTTGGCGGCTGTGGCTGGAATGGCAGCACGCGTCCATTGCACGGTTCAAGGGCGAACTGGTGCAACGACTGCGCCGTATCAACCCAAACGCTGTTGTCCTGACCTACAGTACGAATATCTACGGACCGGCACGTGCCGGTAACACCTTCGAGGAGGGGCGCGTCTGTTTCAGTGGCACGGAAGGCTCAAACTGTGTCTATGCGCAGTTCGCAAACCTGTATGCCGACCACCGGATCGCGGACGCCTTCAGTCGGCGCTGGGCGCGGCCCACCTGGGCGCAATACCCGACGGGCAAGGAAGACGAGCGTGTCTGGGCTTCGGCGTTCTTCGCGTCGGTCGTGAACAACAAGCCCTGGGGATGGCGGCGCTACCACCATGGTGAGAACATGCGCGACGTCCTGGCATGGCCACACCTGACTGAAACCATGATTTTCGCCGAACCCGTGGCAGACTTGGCAGTTCTCTTGGGTACACCAAACCGCTGGGGGCCACCGCTCGACGGCCAAGTGCACGCCGCCGAGACATATGGGCTGTGTCAGGCATTGGGCCTGCGGGGTATCCAGTTCGATCCGGTGCCGAGTCGGCATCTACGGGCCGACGAGTTGACCCGCTTCCGCGCGCTTCTGGTCGGTTATGCACCAGCGATGCCGCGTTCGACGGTCGAGCGTGTGCATGCCTGGGTCCGGGCCGGCGGCGTTGCCGTGGTTACCGGCCTGGCCGGACGCTATGATCGATTCGGGTTCGCCCTTGGCGCCAACTCACTGATTCGTCAGGCCGGTCTGCGCGGTGTCGTGGCACGTGACAACTTGGTCTACCACCGCTACGACGGCCGACTCGAAGCGCAGCGGCCGCGGGTGATTCAGCTGGTGAATGGAACTATGCCCAATCTGCCGCGGCGCCTGGTCCTCCCGCCATGCTACCGCTTCGACGCAGTCCCCGCTGCAGCGACCGCGGCCGATGTCCTTGCCACCTTTGCTGACGGCAAACCTGCTATCTGCTCACTTCCCGCCAGAAAAGGCCGCTATATCTGGGTCGGCTTCCTCCCCGGCGCTGCCATCGCGCAACGACGCTTGCACAAGAAATCGGTGCAGACCGAGACACTGCACCCGGTCGGCCTCGATCTGATTGCCGCTCTGGCACAGTTGGCCACAGCCAACACTGACACGATTCGTGTCAATGGACAAGGTGTCCTCGGCACTGCCTGGCGTAAGGGCAAGCGGGTCTGGGTGCGCCTGGTCAATGTGGCTGGAGCCATGCCGCAAGCAGGGAGGACCGCAGGTGACGTGCCGGTGACCTACCCGCCTCTGGATGCAATACACGTGAGCACCCGTCTCACGGTTCACGATCCCGTCATATTATTGACACCAGACGTGGCTGCACCCATTCCTCTGCCTGTGCATGGTGCGCCAGGAGGGCACACCGTCAAGATTCCGCCCGGCACCTTTAGGCGTTTCGCCGTCGTACGAATGGAGGTGGCGCCATGAAGACGGCTGTCCTGATGACGCTGACGATTCTTACCGTCACCCCGGGAGTTCGAGCCGATGGCTTTTCCGCGACCCACGCGAATGGCTTCACATTGCGCGCTGACCAACGCGTTCTGTTCGAGCAACAACATCCTCAAGAGTACGTGGCCGCACAGGTGTTGACAGAGCCCGCCGGATTCACTGCGGTGGACGGCAACGTGGGCCTGCGCGCCGAGTTGGCTTGGACCGAAACTGCAGCAGAATTGACCTGGTCTTACGCGCTGGCAGCGCCCTCATCAGGGAAGATGACAATACGCATCCCATTGCCTGAGTCAGCTACGGTCGTCGTTGTGCACGGAACGCGTGACAAGCGCCCGAAGACGCAGACCGTGCCGCCGGGACAGCGCGGTGGCAAGCACAGCTTCAGCCTGCCCCGTTTCCTGACGATAACCATGCCGGATGGTACTGGGTTCGCCATCGATCCGCTGCCCATGGGGGTCTGGGGTTTGACCGGCGCCGCGCACGACGGGCAGGATCGTGGGATGTCCATGGCGTTGGCACCGGACGCGGTCACGTTATGCTTCTACATCACGCCCACCTACCAGAAATGGCGGGCAACACTGCGCGGCAAGCTGGTTGCCTATGCTGCGCCAATCATGTACGACAGCGTGCACCCCTGGCAGACCGCCAACTACCGGTATGCGTTCGAGAGAGTCGTGAAGATTGGGTTCACGACGGCGCCCATGCCGAAGAAAGCGTACGAGCGCCGTTCAGTGACGGACAACTCCTACTCAGCAGAGCAGGGCTACGGCTGGGTCGCGGGCGCTGTCGGCCTGAGCGTGCAGGACACCGGTGTCACGGGCCAGGTGTATCGTGATCGCGTCGAAGGCAACGCACCTGCCACATTCCGCGTTGACATCCCGCCCGGGCACTACTACATCACGCTCAATTTCGGCAGTGCCGACGCCGACACCGGTCCGCTCGACGTGCGCGTGAACGGCAAGCAGGAAGTGTCTGGCCTCCGCCTGGAAGAGGGCCGATTCCGTGCCGTGCCCCTCTGGGTCACGACACCCAAAGACCACATCCTCGTCCAACTCCAGAGCAGTGCTGGCGGCAGGTGGCAGATCAACGCCCTCACGGTCAGTGCGCTCGGGACGCTGAATGAAGACTATACCCTCACCCGTTCCTGGTGGCGGTTCGCAGCGAGCACAAGCAGATAGGGCGGAGTCATGCCCGGCGAGGCCGTCTACACTCACATTGGTTCAGGACCCGGGGTCAGTCATCCGATGTGTTTCCTTCATTGAAGGTCTTGGCCTCGATCGCTCTGATTCGGTCACGCGAGGCCGGGGACCCCGGGGCCTTTTTCAGGTCACAACTCGGTCGTAGCGGTCATGTTCAGTGGCCATAACCCCTCGATTGTGCGTCGTATGGATTCTCCTCAGTTCGTGGTTTTCGCGCGCGTACTCCTCAAGTTGCAGGAATAGCAGGTTCTCGGGCGGCTCCGTCCGGCTGAACATCGATCTTTGCTTCGGATAGCCGAACTGGAACATCCAAACCAGCAGGTGATTGATCACTGTGTCGAAATCGATATGGGGTCCACCGCCCTGGCCTTCTTTAGCAGGGCCTTTCGCGTACACGAGCTTCTCCCGGAGCTTACCTTTGAAGGCGTCGCTAGAATCTCTCCTGCTCAACGTATAGGTCGTTTCGCCACCGTTGTATGTCATCATTAGGTTCTGTCTGAATTGGAACTCACACCGGTCGAAGAGTCCCTGGAGTACCCCAACCTTCTCAAACCGTGTATCCTCTGCCGCCCCGTCCCGCAGTGCCTTGACGATAGCCGCATTGTTCAGGCAGTTCCCGTGCTGATCGATTCTGGGAACGATCTTGCAGTCGACGGCAACATTGACTGGATAGTTGAGGAAATGGTTCCGATACGCGACTTCGACACAGCAATGGGTCATCTCGTGAACGAGATTCCCCAGATTTCTCTTGCTGTAGCTGACCCTGAAAACGAATTGTCGAGCTGGAGCGGGCAAGTACAGTCGTATGCCGTTTCCTGTCCCATCGAGCTTGTGGCCGTCCACATCGTTGGGGAATTCATCGATTGTGATGTCCGCGGCCTCAAGTAGTTCGACGCATTCGGTGATGACAGTCACCAAGGTCGGACTCTTGCCGCTCCTGAGAACGGCCTGCTTGAGATCCTGAAGTTGCGCTTTGGCTTGTGGCATGAGGCTCACCGAGTGTGGGGTTGTCTGACAGCACAATCTGCGAGAGGAGTAGAGACCCCGACGCAACTGGACAGCTGTTCGGGTGATGTTGGACAGCTTCCGGAGCGCAGCGACGCTGGTACTTTAGCACGTGGCGTGGTGTCCTGCATGGCGTCTGATCCGGGCGCTCTTCCGTGAAGGATCCGGGGTCAGTCACCCGATTTGCTTTCTTCATTGGAGGTCTTGGTCTCGATCGCTTTGACTTGGTCACGCAAGGCCCGGGATCCCAGAACTCAGCGCTCCACGCATAAAGCTGTGGCCGTCTTGTCCAACAACCAACACGGAATTCCCAATCACCAAGTTGGGGATGCACGCTCGGAATCGAGACCTCCGAGTTGGGCACGAGTCCGGCCAGGCTGTGGACCACGCAAAGCCCGTCCCCGCGTTTCCGACACCCCAGCGTCTCGCAGCTGATCCGCAACGGATCTACCGGAACCGGATCGAGTAGATGTCCGCGTCCTTCAGGACGAATCGCAGGCGCACGGCACGGCCGACCAGTTCTTTCAGCTCGGTCCGTCCGCGCCAAGCCACGGGACGGCTGATGTCGTCTCCGTAGATCTCGTCACATTCCTCCAGGCTGAACCCCGGCACAGGCGCACCGTCAGCGGTCTGTACTTCACAGCGCACGCTGCCCGCAGCCGATGTCGAGTAATTCATGAGAAGCTGGACCTCGCCCCACATGAGTCGCCCCGGCATGACGGCGTCCCCTGCACCGTCGGCACTGAGTTTATCGTGCAGCACACCGTCAGGTTCATCCTCCATTGTATAGAGCGCACCGGTGTCAGCAGCCGTATCCACGACGGCCAAAGCCCCCTCCTGTGCCATGGTCGCGATCTCCTCCGAACCCAGCACACGGCGCAGCACGAGGATGTCGTCGACGGTCCCGATGAAGGGCTCGTTCGTAAGCGTGGTGGGCGGGTAGTCTTCGCCGAATCGCAGGTCCCCGAGGCGTAGCGTGATCGGGCCCGACTGTGCCCGGCCGCTCCCGACCTTCTTCCCGTCGAAATAGAGTGTGACATCCCCGTTGTCCCAGGTCGCAGCAAGGTGGTGTACCGTCTCGGCGCGAGCTCCCGTGCTCCAGTCGCCCACATCAGCACTCGACGCAGTGATGGTCGCGCCGTCGTAGTGGAAACGGATCGCGACCGGCTCATCGAGTTTGATGTCGCCGTCGGATGAGAAGTCGAAAAACAGCTCACCGGGAGTGGCCCCGCCGTCGTAGGCCGAGAGGAACCGGCGCTTGCCCGCAGGAACACCGAGCATCGACATCGCGAACGTCACCTGTCGGCCCAGTTCACGTGTGCCCGGGATCGGGACGATTGCGGGTCGCTTCACCACGAGCGAACGCTCCCCGCGAAGGGCATTTCTCCCGTTCACAGAGGCCGGGCTACTGCTCACTGGCGCGGGAGGGCGAGGCTCGTCAACCCCTTCGAAGCGAAACGGTTTGGTGACAAACTCTCCCCCGTCCGCCTCCGCATTGACCGACACAAAGCCGTCAAGCCGCAGCGTGTAACGCCGGAGTTTGACACCCGAATCGAGCGACGCGTAGTTCTCGGTCGAGTACAGCGACAGCTCCTCAGGCATCCCCGGGACGGGGCTCTGCGTGACCAGAAGACCCCACGCCGTCATGTTGTTGCGGCTGAACCAGCGTTCAGGCTGCGGGCCGGGCCGGATGAACGCTTCGCGCCACCGTTTGAATGCCAGGCCGTTACGGCTGCTCATGAACACGCCGTCGGAAATGCCGGGATGCGGGTTGATCGGGCTCCGGCGCGACGGCACGAATCGCTTTGGGAACCCGACAAACAGGTGCGGTGCCCGCACATACGGAGTGATCGCGTTCGTGTACAGGTGTTCAGGTGGGATGTCGGCGAAGTCCAGCCAGATCGGTTCTGTCCAATTCACGAAGTCATCGGACGTGCAGGTCAGAATATCACGCACGCCGTTCTGGAACCCACGATGGTAGTCCCTGTACTCACCACGATGGCTGTCCCAGAAGGCCAGGTTCTGCGAGTCGAATGCGCCCTCTGTTATGCACGCCTTCTCACTGACCGGCGTCCAGTGGATCGCGTCCGGAGAGACGAAGGCAACGAGTCCGCCTCTGCCGCTGGCGAGCGCTTTGTAGCGCTGCGCTGGCAGGCATGCGGGGTTACCGTCGCGGAAGGGCGTGAAGTTGTGTGTGCCGACGCCCATCCACACGATGTTGTTGCACGTTGAGCCGTCGTACTCGAACAGCCCAAGTTCAGGCTTGCGCCAGTGGATGCCGTCCTCACTTTCCGCGTAGCAGGTCACCTGCGGCCCGACGAACTTCCGCGTGCGGATGTCGTACTGGGAGGCCCGGTAGTAGGCACGGCAGATCTTGCCGTCAGCGAACACCGTGTGGTAACAGCAGGAATTGCCTTCCCATGGTTCGTCATGCACGAGTGCCGCATTGCGCGCAGTCGGCGTGTGCAGTCGCAACTGCGTGTCAACCATGGTGTCGATGAGGAACGTGTCAACGAACAACTCTAGGCGCGAACCGATATCGATAGGCTCGGATTCGGCGGTACTCGCGACGCCGATGCCGGCGAGAAGCGTACTTGCTGCGAGGCGGACGAAACCGTGTCGAACGAGGCGGGGGACTGTCACGACTGAGACCTCCTATGAATCGGGTCACAGGCCTTGCGGTTTGCTTCCTGACCACCCAAAGCCAAACCAGAAGGCCGCGATACCCCTATCGTACAGGCCCAAAATGAGAATCGCGAGGCCTGAACCCAATGGCGCAGCCGCCTGATCAAAGACGCGACCGACCACCATCGCCCGACTCGGCCCGATACAGGGCCTTGATCCCTGGGAGACGTTTCTTGAGGGCGGCATCCACGGCTTCCGGCCGAATCGTCGTCCCGTAGTCCCGTTCTTTCCCATCGCAAGGCTCAACGACAAAGAAGGCGTGGCGCATGGCTCCCACGTGGAGAAGAACGCCTTCCCGCAGTTCCTTCGCGTGCAGGGCAACACGACCGTCCGGTCCGCTGTAGACACGATCCGTCAGCGGTTCCCGCAGGACATAGGACGCCTTCTTGTCCGGCACTGAAACCGACAGGCGGAAGAAGCACTCGGCCCGTTCCCAGAAGTTGCCCACGGCAATCAGCCGCTGGTTGCCTTTCTCGTACTCCCAGGAGAGAACCAGGGGCTGCTCCACCCATTTCTCCCACTGCGGCGATTTGAGGACAGGCTGCGCGTCCGGGGCGCTCAGGTCCACGGTCGGTACGGGGGACTCAAGTCGCAGGGAGTGATGCTCCGCCGGGCGCCCGTCATTGACGAATGACTCAAAACGGGCGATCTGCCGGTTTGCCGCCGCCAGCGCGTTCCACCAGCGCGCATCGTAGCCGCCGGGGAAAAGGTAGGCGTATGCCCCGCGATAGCCGTTCAGGAAGTAGGTGATGAATTCGAAGGCGATCGCTTCCGGCTGGGTCGCCACGTGATAGGTGGCCCCAGGGAAGGCGATGAGCTCCGGTCGCTGCTCGGGCGGGAAGTTGTCGGCCAGGAAGGAACGTACATCGCGCGCCGCGGTGTGGACGCAGAGATGGCGCCCACGTTGATAGACGTAAGGGCCGTCGGTGTAAAGGTACCAGATGTAGGGTGCCCACGACACGATCAGCGGGAGCTTTCCCGCGTAATCGAGCGTGTTGTATTCCGCGTGCAGGCCGTGGTCTTCGCGGTGGTCCGTGAGCAAACTGTAGACGACTTCCGGAATGAAGTGCGAGTCGATGCCCGCTTCTTGTCCCAGCTCGTGCACTGTCCTCTCCAGCGTCTCCATGAAGCGACCATTCTGCCAGGAGCGAAACCGGTTCCAAAGGTCGCCGTGCTTCCTCGTGATGTTCGTGGGCCAGTCCTCCTGCAGTTCCGACGCGTCCACCTCGCTGAACGTGCGGAATTCTGCTTTGCAGCGATCGCAGAAGCAGCCGCGCCCGATGTAAATTGCCGGTTCCCAGTTGATCATGAACTGCTCAGCCTTCCGCTCCGTCACGAGCAAGCGGCGAAACAGCCCGTTCTTGATCTTCTTGGTGAAGTACTCCCCTTCCAGGTAGACCTCTGACGGGCAGATTGCTTGCTTCAGAGGCGAACCGTCTGCGAGGCGGAATACCCCGTCGTCCGGCTTCTCTCCGGGAAACGTGAAGGCATTGGTGAACGGTTGTGTGCAACGCTCCACGCCCAACTTGCCCAGGGAATCTCCCAAGGGACAGGGAGGAATGTGGGTGGAGTTGAAGCCCACGCGTCGGTACAGCGCGGCGACTTCACTGACCGCAGGTTCGGAGGCGATTGACTGCGCGAGGAACCAGTGCCCGCCGCTGCGGAAATCCTTCGGGGCCTCGGCTGCCTCGATCGGTGGCACGATCCGCAGGTCGAAGACCCGCCTAGAATGCTTGCCCGTATCGTCTTCCAGCCAGTAGGGGCACGGATACGGCCCGTCTCCCGGCGCAAGCGTGGTCTTCAGCACTACCATCAGGCCGCCCCATTGGTGGAACGGGAAGCGCGCGTTCCGCGCCTTCTTCCACGGTCCGACATCGATCCTGTACTGGTCGCGTTCGCCCGTAGCCGAGCTGACTTTGTCAACACCGAGGATGCCGGCGCGCGGGTCCAGGGCCAGAAGCGCAACGCCGGAGGGCAGTTGCAGGATGAGATCACATTTCTCGCCCGCACTGATCTCTCCATCGAAGCCGAAAATCGCGGTGCCGGGGTCCCCGGATGCCAGGTGGTAGCAGTTGTCGAGGAACGAAGCGGGGACGAGCCTGACCTTGGGCCCGGGCGCTGCAGGCTCGGCGCCCTCGGTGGCGGGGGCTGCCCAGCAGACCAGGGACGTCGCATCAAAGTTTGCTTCGCCGCCGCCTGTGAGCGCCAGACGGACGCCCAGGGCCTCGGTACCAGGCGGCGCACGGAACGGCAGGCGGCCGGTCAACCACCGGTTGCCCGGATGGGGGTTGAGTATCGACTGGGCGTATTTCCCATTCCTGGGTCCGCCCTTGAACGTCACTCGAACGTACAGGCGGCGGTAACCCGGCACGTCTTTCAGTACAACGCCGCGATACGAGTAGGTGAGGAGACCGTCCATCGCGACATCTTTACCGGCGGGAAGCGCGATCTCCTGATGGAGATAGGCGCACACTTCCCCTCCCGCCACGTCCCCCGCCACGTCCTTGTATGCCTCCGCGGGGATTGAGATCGACAGGGAGCGGGACCCGGCAGCAGGGGATTCAGGGGTCGTGGACCATTTCATCCAGGGCTTGAGCTTGGCGAGCGGGTCCGGATTGTCGGTGTCCGTGTCGCCCGGAAGCCAGACATACGCGTCAGCCTGCCAGTGCTCGGGGAAGGCCGAGGAATCCATGACTTCGAAGCCGCCGTTCCGGAGACAGTTCTCCGCGTCATCCGGGGGCCGGGAGCCTGCCTGGCTCTTCTCGAAATCGACCGAGTAGCCACCCGCGTCGAACACCACCTCTGTCGGTGTGCCCGCACGGGTAGCATGTGCCGACGTCCGGAGCGACAACGGCGCCCCACATCCCCCGACCATCATGCCGACACCGACACCCGTCACAACAGCCAGCGCACCGCAGAAGCAATTCGTCTTCATGTCCGTCAGGCCTCCCTGGATCTCTGGTCCTCGTCCTTCACAACGAAACACGAACGGACGGGCCGGCAGCGTTCGTAGCATGACACAGCCCCCGAAACCAGAAAGACCACTACACCTTGACGTCCTGGTCATCCCAGAATTCGGCGCGCAGGACCCGTTTCAGGAGTTTTCCCGAGGGATTCCGGGGCAACTCCGACCGGAACTCAACCGCGGCCGGGACCTGGAAGGGCGCCAGTCTCTCCCGGCACAGATCAGTCACCTCCGCCACCGTCAACGTCGCTCCCTCGCGACAGACTACCACCGCGTGGACCGCTTCGCCCCATTTCTTGTGCGGAACGCCGATCACGGCCGCGTCCTGGACCTCCGGCATGCTGTAGATGATGTCCTCGGTGTCCTTCGGGTAAACGTTGACACCGCCGGACAGGATCATGTCCTTGAGCCGATCGACGATGTAGAGAAATCCTTCCTCGTCCACTTTGCCGAGGTCGCCGGTGTGGAACCAACCGTCACGCCAGGCCGTGCGTGTCGCTTCTTCGTTACCGTAGTAGCCGTCGAACAGCGTAGCGCCTCGGGTCACGATCTCGCCGACCGCGCCTATGGGCAGCTCACGGCCGTCCGGGTCGACAACCTTGAACTCCATGTTGATGAACGCTTGGCCGGCGCACCGGACCTTGCGCATCTGGTCCGCCGGCCGCAGGTTCGTGATCAGCCCGGTTTCAGTCAGGCCGTACAACTCGTGCAACTCGACCCCGGGGAAACACTCGAAGATGGCTTCCTTTGTCGAGGTCGCCAAGGGCGCCGCACCGGAAACAACGGTCCGCAGCGACGACAGATCGAACGTGGACCGTTCCGGGTTCTGAATCAGTCGATGAAGCTGCGTGGGCACGAGGAAGGCATTGGTCACCCCGTAGCGCTGGATATCGGCGAACGTTTGCGCTTCGTTGAACTTGCGGTGAACGACGGTGGTTGACCCGAAATACAGGTTGTTCAGGGCAAAAAAGATCGCGGCATTGTGGTACAGGGGGGTGGCGCACAAGTTCACTTCGCGGTAGCGCAGCCCGTACTCCATTCCCAACTCGAAGAAGTAGAGGACGCGGTTGAGGTGCGACAGCAGGATACCCTTGGGCAGCCCGGTCGTGCCTGAGGAGAACAGGATCATCATTGGATCGTGGATCGAGACGTGCAGGTCGGGGGCCATAGCGGGCCGGCCGGGCACGAGCCATTCGCTCAGCCGAAGGCCCTCCCCGGTGGGGCCTTCGTCCACGTAGCACACAGGGATTTCCTGGAACTGCTGAGGGTCTAGGCAGGCCACTTCATCGTGCTGGTCCATCTCGGCAAACAGGAACTTGCAGTTGGTCAACCCCATCAACGTCCCGAGCTGTTTGGACCGCAGCATGTAGTTGATCGGGACCGCGACGGCGCCTGTCATTGACAGGGCGTAATAGATCGGGATGTACGACCAGTGGTTACGCAGGTAGATCCCCACGTGATCCCCCGGCCGAATTCCGCACTCGCCGAGGCCGCCGGCAATGCGGCAGGCATCCTCATAGAGCTGCCGGAAGGTAAACGTCCGGTCCTCGTAGACCACCGCGATCTTGTCGGGTCGCGCGGCGACGTGATGACGCAGGTTCTCGTGGATGGTCAGACCGGAAGGCCGGGTGCCCATGCAAGATTGGTTCCCAGTTCTAGTTGCCACGGTAGAGCCCCCCGTTGATGCCGATCGCCTGACCGGTGATGTAACCTGCCGCCATCGAGGCCAGGAACAAGACCGTCGAGGCAATATCCTGAACCGAGCCGAGTCGCTTCAGCGGGATCTGGGCAACCATTTTTTCCACGACGTCAGCGGGCATGTCGCCCACCATCGCGGTGTCGATGAACCCCGGGCAAACCGCGTTGACCGTGATATTGCGGGCCGCCAACTCCAGTGCCAGCGTCCTGGTCAAGCCCAGCAGGCCGGCCTTGCTCGCCGCGTAGTTGGCCACGCCAAAGTTGCCCGTGTGCGCGACGACCGATGAGATGCAGACGATCCGCCCGCATTCCCGCAGTAACGGGATCGCGCTGCGACAGCAAAAGAACGCCCCGTCCAAGTTCACCTGCATCACCTGTCGCCACTCGTCGTCGGTCATTTTTCTGACCGTGTGATCGCGCTTGATGCCGGCATTGTTGACCAGGATATCGAGTTCCCCAAACTGACTCCGCACGGTCTCGAACATCTGGGCGACCTGGTCGGAATCGGCCACATCGCCTTGCACCGGAATCACGCGCCCCTCATCGAGCCCGGCCTCTTCGCGCCACTGTTCGATGTGCAGGCGGTGCTGCTCGGCGTCTGCTCCGGGGTAATTGGCGAACACAATCGCACCACCCTTGGCAAAAGCCGTGGCGATCGCCGCCCCGATCCCGCGAGACGCGCCGGTCACCACCACCACTTTGTCTTCGAACTCGTTCATGGTCAATGCCTACCCTTCCCGTTCAACCATCATCGCCACCGCGTTCCCGCCGCCGAGGCAGAGCGCCGCCACCCCGCGTCGAACCTGGCGCTGTTGCAGCGCATGCACGAGAGTGACCAGCACGCGTGCGCCGCTCGCGCCGATCGGATGTCCCAAGGCGATCGCTCCGCCATGCACGTTGACTCTCTCTTGGGGCAGCCCCAGCGGTTTGATGCAGGCCAGCATCTGCGCCGCAAATGCCTCATTGAGTTCGAACAGGTCGATATCCCTGATCGATAGTTGGGTTTGATCCAACAACTTCCGGATGGCGGAGACCGGAGCGATGAATACGTCTTGGGGATCAACGCCGCTCGTGGTGTAAGCCACGATCCGAGCCATGGGTTGCAGGTTGTTGGCCTCAGCATAACGTGAGGACGAAACGACCACTGCGGCTGCGCCGTCACTGAGTTGGGATGCGTTGGCTGCCGTTACGGTCCCACCTTCCTCGAAGACTGGGGCGAGTGCCGCCACTCTCTCAAGCGTCGAATCCGGCCGCGGGCCCTCATCCGCGCTCACGGCGACCGAGCCGCCGCGGACAGGCACGTCCACCGGGATAATTTCGTCCTGGAACGCCCCCGACCGGATGGCCGCCGTGGCGCGTTGGTGGCTCTCGACCGCGAATCGGTCCTGGTCTTCACGGCTGACCTTGCCGACGCGGGCGATGTAGTCCGCCTGGTTGCCCATGTGGCAATCCTCGTACGCATCGAGAAGTCCATCGCGCAGTATCGAGTCAACAACCTTCTGGTCCCCCAGTTTCCAGCCATGGCGCCCGCCCAGAAGCAGATGAGGCGCACGGCTCATGCTCTCCATGCCACCGGCAACCACGACGTCCGCGTCGCCGCAGCGAATCGCCTGAGCGGCGAGCATCACCGCTTTCAGCCCCGAGCCGCACATCTTGTTGACGGTAACCGCCGCGACCCCGGGCGGGAGTCCCGCCGCGAGCGCGGCCTGGCGCGCGGGAGCCTGCCCCAACCCCGCCGACAACACATTGCCCATGATCACTTCATCGACGCAGGCCGCTGCCGCGCCTGACCGAGCCAAAGCCTCGCGCACGACGATGGCACCCAGTTGAGGGGCGTCGATTGACGAGAGTCCACCGAGGAATTTGCCGATCGGTGTGCGGCATCCGGCCAGAAGGACTGGTTGGTTCTCGCCTGTCATCGGTTCTCCTCTCAGACAGCTCCATACGTCAGACTCGAGCGTGACGTCTCGGCCGGATACGCTGATGTGTCTCGTCCAGTACACTGGGAGCGCCACAATGTCAAGCCCGACCTGATGTGGGAGATCTGGGGGTTGGTCGGCGGGCTCGGACGCGGCGAGAAGGAAGTCCGAGCCCTTGCCGATCCCGACATCCGACGTCAGATTGTCCCGATCATCCATCAAGCCCGACACAAAGACGTCGAGGCAGCAGGCCACATCGAGAAGGCCCTGTCGGGCTGACAAGCCGTAGTACAAAGGGTCGGGGAGTTGCCCTGTGAGACTGAACGGAATGTCGATCTTCGCGCTGATTCTGCTTGGGGCGATCCCCAACAGCCATGCGTTCACCATCGTCCGTGATGGCGAACCGCAGGCCATGGTGTATATCGCGCGCGACGCGAAGAAGGCCGCGATGCTGGCAGCCCGGGAGTTGCGTGAGTACGTCGAGAAGATCTCCGGCGCGAAGCTGGAGATCGTTCACTCGCTGCCCGCCGACAGGCCCGTCATATACGTCGGCGACAGTGAGCATGTCCGGCGGATGGGCATCGGCGTGGACGAACTGCCGATCGAAGGGTACCGCATCATCAGCGACAAGGACAGACTGGTCCTGGTTGGCCGAGACGGGGATCGTGATTATGTCCCTGCCTGTCGCGGGGGGAAGTGTCGACATTTGCCGTGCAGCCTTGGGACGGCCAGGGCTGTCTACCGCCTTCTCGAGGATGTGTTTGGGGTCAGGTGGTATATGCCGGGCGAGCTTGGCGAGGTGGTTCCCAAGCAGTCGACCATGTCGACGCCTGATCTGGACATCACGGATCACCCTTGGTTGGGCTTGAGGAGAACGCGGATCATCCCGCACCCACGCCATGACGGCAAGCTGTACGGGCAGTACTCCACTGGGAAGAAGACTGTTCCCTGGCTGGCTCGGGCCGGCTACGGCGGAGGGCCTGACGGCGCCGTGCAGTTCTGGCACACCTTCCAGCTTCTCAGCAAGTACCGTGACACGAATCCCGAGTTCTTTGCTCTGCTGGAAAACGGCGACCGTGATTTCGACACGACGTGTTTCAGACGGGGGAATCTGTGCCTCTCCAATCCAGGCACGGTCGACGCCATGGCCAAAGAGGCCGACCTCCATTTCGAGACATTCCCGAATGACCGTTCCTTCGCCGTGTCGCCGAATGACTGCATGTACCAGATCTGCCGGTGTGAACCATGCCAGAACTGGATCAAGCCTGAGCTCAGAGGTCTGCCTTATCGGGAGCTGACCCCCGACCAAAGACGGGGAGTATACTCGGACTATGTATGGACTTTTGTGAACAAGGTGGCTCGGAAGGTACGGGAGAAGCACCCGGACAAGCTTATCACGAGCTACTGCTACCAGAACTACGTCTATGTGCCCCAGTCGATAGAGAAGATGGAGCCGAATGTGGGCATCGTTTTCTGCAAAATGCTGCTCTACTCAAGTGAGGACGCTCTCCAGAGGATTTACGCGAACATGAGAGAATGGCGGACAAAGCTGTCCGGACCGCTCTATGCAAGCGACTACTACGTCTGGATATGGCGGTCAATGGGCAAGGTTCCGAAGCTGAGAGGCTTCCCCGTCGCCATACCTCACCGAATCGCCTGTGACGTGGCCGTGTTGAAGGATGTCTGTGACGGTCAGGCGATCTATGGGGCGATGTCGCTTCTCAGTCCGGGACTGATGCACCTCAATTTCTATGTGACCGGGAAGCTGATGTGCGATCCCGCTACCGACGTAGACGAGTTGCTCGACGAGTACTATGTCGCGTTCTACGGTGCAGCCGCGTCGGAAATGAAGGCGTTCTGGGAGCTTTCGGAAAGGGGGGTCTCGCGGGACGTCTCGACGTCGAAGAGTTTTGCCGAGACGATGAAGGCGTGGTTCCCCGCAGAGGAGCTGAGAACGTATTTCTCACTGCTGGCGGCCGGTAGGGATAAGACGCCCTCAGGTTCCAGAGAACACAGGCGTCTGGCATTGATAGAGAGCGAGATGACGGAGGCGAAGGACTTTCTGGAGCGCGAAGATGCGCCACTGTCCATGAAGAGGTCGACCCCAGTGTCTATTCCTCCCGAGATAGACGGCCGCGCTCATGTGGGCGACAGCGTGTGGAAAAGCATCCCGCACCACAGGTTCCTTGCTCTGCAGGGAGGCAGCAGGAATGCCATCGGGACGTACATGAAGGTGGCGCACGACGACAGATGCCTGTACATCAGTATCCGGAACGTGGAAGGCCACATGGCCAAACTCAAGACAGACATCCGGGAACGGGACGGCCGAAATATCTGGAAGGACGACTGCAATGAAATATTCCTCCAGCCGGACTCGAAGAAGAGCAACTTCTACCATCTTGTGGTGAATGCTGCCGGTGTGCTCTGGGACGGTGTTCACAGCGCCGAGAAGACGGGAGGCGCATTCTCCACGTCGACGGATTGGGACAGCGACGCCGAGTGGGCTGTCGGCAGACACGCCAAGAACTGGACCTTGGAGATGGCGATTCCATGGGCGTCCTTGAGTGTCAAGCCTCGTCCGGGCATGCAGATCAAGGCGAACGTCTACCGGCGGCGTTGTGCGCACCCGACGCTAGGGCCAATCGTGACGGCGTGGTCACCACTGACCCCGTTCGCAGAGAAGCACCTGACGCCTTCACGTTTCGGGAGCATCCATTTTGATGAGGAATTCTGACAGAGGAGACCGCGAACGATGGCCCGTGAGATCATCCAGCCAAATAGTGTTCATTCGACCACCGGTGTGGGGTATTCCCACGTAGCAAAGGCAGGCGACACGTTCTACATCGCCGGCCAGATCGCCCTGGACGTGGACGGCAATCTGGTCGGGAAAGGTGACATCGAGGCTCAGGTTCATCAGGCCTACGCCAATCTGCAGGCTATCCTCGACGAGCTCGGCGGCAGTCTGGATGACATCGTCAAAATGACCACCTATCTGACCGACCGCAGCCAGCTGGATGCCTTCCGGCGTGTGCGTGACCGTTTCTTCAGCGACCCATTCCCCCCGAACACACTGCTGTTCATCAGCGGGCTCGCCCACCCCGACTACCTGATCGAGGTCGAGGCCGTCGCTGTCCTCACCTGCGTTCAATGAGGCGGGGATCTTCGCCAGTTGTTCTATCGCTCATATCGGAGGGTGTGACTGCCTTCTGTTGGTGGCCAGGCAGGTCGCCGTCCGGAGGCCGCCTTCCACCTTGGGGGGGGCGATTCAGTGTGGGAGGCGGCCT
>Ga0209045_1001753_pt1 | contig 18000 bp, 16 predicted proteins | sample SaaInlLV_10m_DNA_4_FD_184664 | JGI IMG/M metagenome (GOLD analysis project Ga0209045, IMG submission 184664) | Marine microbial communities from expanding oxygen minimum zones in the Saanich Inlet - Saanich Inlet SI072_LV_200m_DNA (SPAdes) (version 2) | ecosystem: Environmental > Aquatic >...
GGAGCTTGGGAAAGCTATTATAATTATGACAGACCGCACATGTCTCACGATGGGAGAACTCCATATGAGGTCATGAAGTCTCTCTTAGAAATATGAGTTTTTGTCTAATGGGGTATGACGCATCACACTTAGCTTCCTCAGGAGGCAGAGTTTTCGGTATCATGTGTTTCCTCCACTACCTGCGTTTCATAATCTTCAGATAAACTAATCAAGCCTCGTTTTTCTAGCTCCCTGCGAATAATTAAGGCTGCTTGTGCTTTGGGAACACGATACTTTTGTTGAGCAAGTTCCGCCAAAGCATCATAATCTTGCTCACGCAAATAAATGATAATTTTCGGCATAGTTTTTCCTTTCTTGAGATTTCTAATGAAAAAGAGTGTCGCTTTTGAAAGCGACACTCTTTTATCAGCCAATCCTATGGAAACCCTATGCTTTGGTCTATAGAATATCTACGGAAATAAATTACGCAATTTTCTTCTAGTTTTTAGTCTCCTCCGAGGAGAGAGAGTTTATTTCTTCTAAAATTTCCTTGCGCCAGTCATAGAAAGTAGGAATAGGAACATTTGGTATTCCCGTTGCACTTGTTCCAAATCGCTCATCCAAAAATTCAAATAAGGTAAAGTGATAATTTGTTCCACGCCGCTCCCACTCCAATACAGCTTGTCTTCGTTTTTTGTAGGCATGATTGCTTGTTCTCCCTCTTTTTTTAGGCATCTGAATTGCTTCAATCATTTCTAAATCTTCATCTTTCATCACTTGCTTATTCTTTTCATCTACAGATGTACTTCCCAAAACTTCTAAGAAATTAATTAACCAACGATTTATTGGTGAGTGCCTTGAAAGTTTGGCTACATGTTTTTGTATGCCCTTCTCAATGGCTCCTGAAAAGACTAAGCCTAACAAAAAAAGCCCTAGCAAAACCATCACAACTACAGTAACTATTACAACAAAGATATTAGACCCAAGTGATGTGTGTAGGTGAAGGTATAAGCGTTGCAAAGCCAACAATAAAATTAAGATAAGAGAGAGAAAAACAAGATAGAGGGTTGTGTTTCTTTTTAGCATGTAGCTATTATATTACTAATTCAGATACAATAGCATATTTGATTTAACGAGTTCAAATATTTTCTGTGTAGAAAACACAGAAGGTGAAGTTATTAGCATACCTATAAACTATTTGCCCTAAGTTATCGTTGATTAGCAGAGAAAAAATTAAATTATGGATAGAAATATCACATCTTTTATCTCTATTCTCTCAGAAAAAGGAAATTTTATGCATCAAAAGAAACGTTTTCTCCTAGACCCGAAAATAACATTCCTAAACCATGGGTCATTTGGCGCGTGCCCAAAACCTGTTTTTGACGTGTATCAGGCTTGGCAGCGGGAACTGGAATATCATCCTGTTGAATTTCTTGGTCGGCGAGCGGTACCCCTACTTGCCGAATCCCGTGAAAAATTAGCAGAATATCTTCACTGCGCTGCACAAGACGTAGTTTACTTCCCCAACCCATCTACTGCGATCAATATGGTCGTCCGCAATCTCGATTTGCAGTTCGGAGATGAAATCCTGGCCACCGATCATGAATATGGCGCGATGGATAGAACTTGGAGATATTTTTGTGAGAAAGCTGGGGCGCGTTATGTGCAAAGACACATCCCTTTGCCTGTGACGACTCATGCTGATTTTGTGGAGCTTTTTTGGGCAGGTGTTACACCGAAAACAAAGATCATCTTTCTCAGCCATATCACCAGCATTACCGCATTGATTTTCCCTGTTGCGGAGATTTGTAAAAGAGCGCGCGAAGCAGGCATTCTCTGCATCGTGGACGGAGCGCACGCGCCCGGTCAAATTTCGCTTGATTTGACCGAACTCGATGCCGATATATATACAGGTGCGCTACATAAATGGACACTCGCGCCAAAGGGCACGGCATTTCTCTATGTACGCCATGAGATGCAAAGTTGGCTTGATCCCCTTGTGGTGAGTTGGGGGTATGATGCTGAAGTAGGGTTTGGGAGCGGTAATCAGTTTATCGACTATCATGAGTGGCAGGGAACGCGCGATATTGCCGCGTTTTTATCTGTTTCCGCGGCAATTAATTACCAACGGGAGCAAGATTGGGATCATGTCCGCACCCGTTGCCGAAACTTGCTCGGCGTTGCGATGCAGAAAATCCAATCCTTAACTGGGATGCCACCCATCGCTCCCCATCCATCAGCATGGTACGGACAAATGGCTGCACTCCCCCTCCCTTTAAGTGTAGATGGCACAGTTCTGCAAAAGAAACTTTACGACAACTATCAGATTGAGATCCCGCATACGCGCTGGAAGGAACAATCCTTTTTGAGAATTTCTATTCAGGAATATAATTCTCTTGAGGATATCAATATCTTACTAAATGCTTTGGAAGAGATGCTGCCAGACAATCAACTGTGAGTAAAATATATCAGGTACTAAGCACAAAGAGTGCTGTTAGAACGATACCTTGTAGGTGGTTGTGACCACCATCATTTATGGCAGGCGCCAACGTAGATATCTGCACCAACATCTTCTATATCAAGGTCAATTTGCGCAGGGGCGTGCGCGCCATCAACGATGCAAAGAATGCCCGCTTCGCGCGCTCTTTTGCAAATATCAGTGACGGGAAAAATCAGCGCAGTGGTGCTGGTGATATGACTGAGAAAAATAATTTTCGTTTTCGGCGTAACACCTTGCCAAAAATGATCCACAAAATCAGCGTGTGTTGTCACAGGCAAGGGAATATGCCTCTGCACATAATGCGCACCACTCTTCTCACAAAAATATCGCCAAGTTCTGTCCAGTGCGCCGTATTCGTGATCGGTGGTTAACACCTCATCACCCGCTTGCAAATCAAGATTGCGGACGACCATATTCATCGCGGTAGTTGGGTTGGGGAAGTAGACCAAATCTTCGGCGCAGCAGTGAAGATATTCTGCTAATTTCTCGCGCGATTCTGCAAGCAAAGAAATAGCACGCCTACCAAGAAACTCGATGGGGCGTTCTTCTAATTTGCATTGCCATTTTTGGTAAATATCAAAAACAGGCTTTGGACATGCGCCAAAAGAGCCGTGATTAAGGAAGGTGATTTCGGGGTCAAGCAGGAAGTGTTTTTTCACAAAAATTTTCTCCTTTTCTATGAGTTTTATTTTTCAAAAGAAACGACAAGATAATATCATTTAAAAAGATAATAACCGAATAAACAAAGAATTTTTAGCACAAAAGTTGCGATTTGATAAGAGTCTACAAAACAGATTGTCCAATATAAGCTAATCGCTTGACACATCTCCGCGTCTCCCTTAGAATACCGCTCAAGAGTTCGAAAAAATCCTTAAAAAATAAAAAACATGTCTTATACCTCACTCGCTCTTATTAGCTTAAATCTTATTAGCCTTATCCTTCTTATTGGGATTAAGGAAATTCCTCGCGTCTGGGTACAAGCTAAGGTTTTGAGCAAGTAAGTGTAAAGCATAAAAACTAAAAAAGTGAAAGCTGCCCAAACGGGCAGCTTTTTTGTTTTCTGGTGCAAGAGACTTCGAAAGTCTCTCACCCCCAAAGGAGAATCATGCGTTCAGATACCATCAAAAAAGGATACGATAAAGCCCCCCACCGCTCTCTTTTACGCGCAACGGGCGTAAAAGAAGACGATTTCAATAAACCTTTTATTGCAGTTGTTAACTCTTATTTGGATATTGTCCCCGGGCACGTCCATTTGCAGGAGTTTGGAAAAGAAGTCAAAGAGACGATTCGCGCTGCGGGTGGAGTCCCCTTCGAGTTCAATACTATCGGCGTGGATGATGGGATTGCAATGGGCCACGGCGGGATGAAGTACTCGCTCCCCTCCCGCGAATTAATTGCTGATTCTGTGGAGACAATGATCGAAGCTCACCAATTTGACGCAATGGTTTGCATCCCAAATTGTGACAAAATCGTGCCGGGCATGTTGATGGCGGCGATGCGAGTCAATATCCCGACTATTTTTGTTTCAGGCGGGCCTATGCCAGCTGGACGAACACCTGATGGCGAAGCGATTGACTTGGTCTCCGTTTTTGAAGGCGTAGGCGCGTATTCCGCGGGAAAAATTGACAAAGAGCGGTTGACGATGCTCGAAAAATTGGCTTGTCCTTCCTGCGGCTCCTGCTCTGGGATGTTCACCGCTAACTCGATGAATTGTTTGATGGAAGTTTTGGGATTAGCTCTGCCTTTCAATGGCACCGCTTTAGCCACAACCCCAGAACGTGAAGCCTTAGCAAAGAAAGCCGCATCCCAAATTATGACTTTGCTGGAAAAAGACATCAAACCCCGTGATATTGTCACTGCCGAAGCGATTGATGATGCTTTTGCCCTCGATATGGCAATGGGCGGCTCAACGAATACTGTTTTGCACACATTAGCATTAGCTAATGAAGCCGAAGTCCCTTATACAATGGCTCGTATTAACGAAGTAGCATCCAAAGTACCGCATATTTGCAAAGTTTCCCCTTCGGGCTCATGGCATATGGAAGATGTGCATCGTGCGGGCGGAATCCCAGCTATTTTAAACGAAGTTCAGCGGGAACGCGGCATTTTGCATTTTGACCGTATCACGGTCACTGGCAAAACATTGGGGAAATCTATAGAAGGTTTTAATATCAAAGATGAAGAAGTGATTAAAAAATGTAAAAATGCTCATTCTCAACAAGGTGGCTTGGCAGTGTTATTTGGCAATTTAGCTCCCGATGGCGCGATTGTCAAAGTAGGTGGTGTGAGCAAAGAGATGATGGTTTTCAGCGGCACAGCGCGGGTTTACGAATCTCAAGATGAGGCATTGGTCGGCATTTTATCTAGTGAAGTGCAAGCGGGTGAAGTTGTTGTTATTCGCTACGAAGGCCCCAAAGGCGGTCCCGGGATGCAGGAGATGCTCTCACCCACCTCCGCTATTATGGGGCAGGGATTGGGCGATAGCGTTGCCCTAATAACCGATGGCAGATTTAGCGGTGGGACGCGTGGAGCTTGCATTGGGCATGTTTCACCGGAAGCTGCGGCGGGGGGTGCGATTGGCGTGATCAGAGATGGGGACCAGATCGATATTGATTTAACGGCACGCAAGTTGAATATACGTTTGTCCCCGCAGGAAATCCAAGAACGCCTGGATGCCCTCCCGGAATTCCATCCCCAAACAAAAAGTAAGTGGCTCAAACGATATTCCCATTTTGTAACCAGCGCAGATACCGGCGCAGTGTTAAAAACTGATTTCTAAAGAGGAGAAGAAATTATGAAAATGAACGGCGCAGAAATTATGATGGAATGTTTAGTGCGTGAAGGCGTGGATACGATGTTCGGCTATCCCGGCGGGGCGATTATGCCCGTGCATGACGCGATGCTGAAATATCCTGTACATCACGTTTTGACTCGACATGAGCAGGGTGCTTCCCATGCTGCAGACGGCTACGCGCGTGCATCTGGCAAGGTCGGCGTTGCCATTGCGACTTCCGGCCCCGGAGCAACAAATCTCGTCACCGGCATCGTGACCGCAATGATGGACTCAGTGCCGATCGTGTGTATCACAGGACAAGTGCCTGCACATCTGATTGGCGGCGATGCTTTCCAAGAGACCGATGTAACGGGCGTCACCTTGCCAATTACAAAGCACAATTATTTGATTACGCGTGTCGATGAAATTGCAACGGTTGTGCGTGAGGCTTTCCATATTGCTCGCAGTGGACGGCCAGGCCCCGTTTTGATTGACTTTTGTAAAAACGCCCAACTGGACGAAATAGAATTTGAATATCCTGAGGATATTTCACTGCCCGGCTACAGCCCACCTGATCACGCTCCGATGGATGATCTAAAAAAAGCGGTTGAGTTGATTGAAGAAGCCGAACGCCCCGTGATTTTGGCGGGACACGGCGTTTCGATGTCTGGCGCGATGGAAGAATTACGAATTTTCGCTACAAAAACCAATACACCTGTTTCAATGACGCTTTTAGGCTTGGGTGCGCTCCCCGCATCTGACCCACTCAGCTTGGGCATGATGGGGATGCACGGCGAAGCCTATGCCAATGAAGCTATTCAAAATGCCGATTTGATTTTAGCTTTCGGAATGCGTTTCGATGATCGCGTAACTGGTGTGCTAGCAAAATATGCGCCTGATGCGAAGAAAATTCATGTTGAAGTTGACCCCACCGAAGTCCACAAAAACGTGACCGTAGATGTCCCACTCATGGGCGATTTGAAGACTGTTCTTACAGACATGATTCCATTGCTTGATGAATACGATCATCCCCAATGGATGGAGCAAATTGCTGAATGGAAATCTGAAACGGAAGAACGCAGCATTATGTCTTGGCAAGATGATGGCAAACTCTATTCAGCTCATGCTATTCGTGCAATGTGGACAGCCACAGAAGGCGATGCCCTGGTCGTAACCGGTGTTGGTCAGCATCAAATGTGGGCAGCGCAATACTATGAGTTTGAAAAACCTTATAGACTGCTCACTTCCGGTGGTGCCGGCACAATGGGGTACGGTCTCCCCGCCGCATTAGGTGCCTGGTTTACTGATAAAGAAAAAGATGTCTGGCTAATTGATGGCGATGGCAGCTTCCAAATGACTCAAGCTGAACTATCCACGATGGTACAAGAAGGAGCAAGTGTCAAAATCGTCCTTCTTAACAATAGCTATCTCGGCATGGTTCGGCAATGGCAAGAACTTTTCTTTGACGAACGCTATGCGGCAACCCCGATAACCGGGCCTGATTTCATAAAAATCGCCGAAGCTCATGGCATCCCCGCAAAACGTGTTACCAAACCAGAAGAAGCAATGGACGCACTCGAATTCGCTAAAAACACCCCTGGCACTGTTCTCATTGAATTCCAAGTCGAAAAAGACGAACTTGTTTATCCAATGGTTCCTGCTGGAGCGGCATTGAACGAAATGTTGCGAAGACCGGTAAAAGGTAAAAAGTAAAACGTATTGCGTAATGCGTAAAAAAAACAAATTACGGAATACGAAAGCTAAAATAAATTTAAGTTTTGGGAATCTCTTGAATCCCAAAAGCAATAACTTGAAGGAGAACCAATATGCAAAACACATTAGTAGCATTAGTAGAAGATAAACCGGGCGTGCTAAACCGAGTCGCATCCTTATTTCGGCGCAGAAACTTCAATATCAAATCGCTCAATGTTGGCAATTCAGAAAAACCCGGTGTCTCTCGCATGACCATAGTCGTAGACGATAGCGTAAACGCCAGCCAAGTAGAAGCAAATCTCTACAAATTGGTCAATATCATAGATGTTCAAGATGTCACTGACCAACCTGCCGTAATCCGTGAGTTGGCATTGATCAAAGTCAGTGCCACGCCAGAAAAGCGCAACGAAGTATCCAGCCTTGCCGATATTTTCAGAACCAATGTTGTCGATGTTTCTCAAGATTCAATGACCGTAGAAATCGTTGGCACTGAAAAGAAAATTGCTGGCTTCATTGAGTTGCTCCGTCCCTTTGGCATACTCGAAATGGTGCGCACAGGCAATATCGCCATGATGCGCGGAGATATGGCAGGAAAACGCTATATGCCTGGGATGAATGGCAAGAAAGAGCAGAAAGAATACTCAGCATTAAGTTTTTAATAGGATGAAGAACCGAGACGCACGTGAATTTTGGCTTGCTTGCCATTAAATAACATTTTCTCGGCCTAAACATCTTGCTGGCAAAACAGTATTCAGTGATCAGTACTCAGTAAAAATATAATACAAGATTTATCTTGCATTCACTCTGCCCATGCTCTAATCGCTGTATTCAGCAGCGGAACTAATCAACTAATAATTAACGAGGAAAAAATGGCTAAAATCAAGTTCGGAAACGTAGAAGAAACCGTAATAACCAGAGGAGAATATCCACTGGAAAAAGCAAGAGAAATTTTGAAAGACGAAGTAGTCGCAGTCTTGGGATATGGTGTTCAAGGGCCTGCTCAATCGCTCAATATGCGCGATAACGGCATCAACGTCATCGTTGGGCAACGCAAAGGCTCCCCAAATTGGGATAAAGCTCTCGCGGACGGCTGGGTAGAAAGCAAAAATCTCTTCACCCTAGAAGAAGCCGCCGAGCGTGGAACAGTCGTCCAATATCTGCTTTCAGATGCGGGGCAAAAAGCCGCATGGTCAACACTCTCTGAGATGCTCAACGAAGGCGATATGCTCTACTTCTCGCACGGATTCGGCATCACCTACAAAGACCAAACTGGCATCGTTCCCCCCGAAAATGTAGATGTCGCTCTTGTAGCCCCAAAAGGCTCTGGCACCAGCGTTCGCCGCAATTTCCTCGATGGCTCAGGCATTAACGCCAGCTACGCCATTCACCAAGATTTCACAGGCAAAGCCGAAGAACGCACCATTGCACTCGGCATCGCCATTGGCGCGGGATATTTATTCCCGACCACTTTCAAAAACGAAGTCTATAGCGATCTCACTGGCGAACGCGGTATCTTAATCGGCGCACTCAGTGGCGTGATGGAAGCTCAATATAACGTCCTCCGCAAGAATGGACACAGCCCCAGCGAAGCCTTCAATGAGACCGTTGAAGAACTCACGCAATCCCTCATCCGTCTCGTTGCTGAAAACGGCATGGATTGGATGTACGCCAATTGCTCCACCACAGCCCAACGTGGCGCGTTAGATTGGCATCCTAAATTTCGTGATGCGGTAGCCCCTGTCTTTGAAGAGCTTTACGAAAGCGTCAAATCTGGCGAAGAATGTCGTGTCACCTTAGAGAAAAATGGTGATCCCAATTATCGTGAAAACCTTGCAGAAGAACTCAGCGTAATGCACGAATCTGAAATGTGGCAAGCTGGCGCAGCAGTCCGCTCGTTGCGACCGGAGAATTGGAAGGAATAATTTGTCTAGTAGTCTGAGAGTCAGGTGGTCTAACTTGTCGCACATACTGAATTAGACGAGTTAGACCAAAAGACCCCAAGACCATTTAGACCAAAGGACTAAAAATGAACGACAACTACATCCGCATATTCGACACAACCTTAAGAGACGGCGAACAATCCCCTGGCGCAACGCTTACTTCTGCTGAAAAGCTAGAAATTGCCCGAGGGCTCGCCAAGCTCGGCGTAGATGTGATCGAGGCTGGATTCCCAGCCGCGTCCCCAGATGACCTCGAGGCAGTCCGCCGAATAGCGGAGGAGGTGGGGAACAGCACAGAGTCTACGCCGCCGATAATTTGTGGGTTGGCACGCACGGTCAAATCCGATATCGACGCAGCGTGGGAGGCAATTCAGCCTGCTGCAAATCCGCGCATCCACACCTTCCTAGCTACATCTGAAATCCACATGAAACATAAGCTTCGTATGGATAGAGAAGAAGTGGTCGATAAAGTCAAAGAGATGGTCGGGTACGCATCATCCCTTTGCGATGATGTCGAGTTTTCACCTGAAGACGCAGGGCGTAGTGACCCTGAGTTCCTTTATCTCGTTTTGGGTGAGGCAATCAAAGCAGGTGCAACCACGCTCAATATCCCCGATACGGTTGGTTACACTACCCCAAATGAGTTCGGCAATCTGATTGCGGGCATTATGGAAAACACCCCGGGCATCGAAAATGCCATCGTTTCTGTGCATTGCCATGATGATTTAGGACTTGCCACCGCCAATACACTGGCTGGTTTGCAGGCGGGCGCACGTCAAGCCGAAGTGACCATGAATGGCATCGGCGAGCGGGCGGGCAATACATCGCTCGAAGAAATTGCGATGGCAATTCAAACCCGCCAGCCTGTTTATGATCTTGAAACGGGTATTGATTCGACCCAAATTACGCGCATGAGCCGTGCCGTTTCAAATTATACGGGCATGAGCGTTCAGCCCAATAAGGCAATTGTCGGCGCAAATGCCTTCGCCCACGAAGCCGGCATCCATCAAGACGGGATGCTCAAAAACGAAGAAACTTACGAAATTATGCGCCCCGAAACCGTTGGCTTGCATAAATCAAGCTTGATTTTGGGCAAACATTCTGGCAGGCATGCTCTCAAAGTTCGGCTCATTGAGTTGGGCTATGAGATGAGCGAAGAAAAGCTCAAACGCACTTTCAGACGCTTCAAAGATTTAGCTGATAAAAAGAAAGTAGTAACGGATGCCGATTTATGTGCGCTGGCGGAAGATCAGCTTTATCGTGCCAAAGAGCATTATCGTTTGGATGGATTGCAAGTCGCATCCGGGACGATGGGCTTGCCTACTGCCACCGTGCGGATGCTCTGCCCAGACGGAGAGTTGCACACCCACGCCGCGCTCGGAACGGGCCCCGTTGATGCCGCATATAAGGCAATCGACGCGATTGTGCAAATGCCAAACAAATTGCTAGAGTTTCATATTGATGCCGTTACCGAAGGTATTGACGCTATCGGTGAAGTGACCGTTCGCTTAGAGCCAAAAAATGGTAGTATTTCTGAGCGAATATCCCCACAAAGTGGTATAGCACGCAAACGTACCTTTGGCGGTTACAGCGCACACACCGACATCATCGTAGCCAGCGCAAAAGCCTATGTGGATGGCTTGAATAAATTGCTCACCGCAAGTGGGCGTTTTGGCGATGTAGAGAAAGCGACCGTGATTGGCAGTTAGCAAAGGAAGACCCGAAAGGTTTCAAATGGGCCATAATCAAATTTGAATCAATATATTAAAAATTATCTCATAAAAAATGCACCCGAATAAAACCCTTCGGGTCTTTAAGAAAGAGGAGAAATCTAATGATGACTACAAAAACAGAACAAAAAGCAGAAGCAAAAGAACACGTTGAACACATGATGGAAGCATTCCCCAGTTTAAGTGGAATGCCCTCCCAATGGCACGAACATGACATAGCTGCCGCGAAAATCAAAATTATGGCACAAGCTAAGAAAGATGAAATGGCTAAAGAAAAAGCGGCAAAGGTTATTGTGAAATTTGAAGAAGATGTAGAAAAAGCACAGCATATTATGGAAAAATTTCCCAGCCTGAAAATTGAGCCTAAAGATTGGCATTGCAACACTTGCGAAGATGATGAAGTTAGTAAGCAGTAAACTAGGAATCAGGAAACAGTAAGCTGGCCCACTAACCCACTCCCCAAAAAACTATGAACCCAAAAACCCTCTACGAAAAACTATGGGAATCGCATATCGTCACCGAAAGTGATAACGCGCCATCCATTTTGTATATTGATTTACATCTTGTCCACGAAGTGACATCACCTCAAGCCTTTAGCGGATTGCGCGAGAAGGGGCTAAAAGTTCGCCGCCCAGAGCGCACGATTGCGACAATGGATCACTCCACGCCGACTATTTCCCTTAGCCTTGATTCTGCGGATGATATGGCGATTGCCCAATTGGAGCAAATCACCAAAAACTGCGCCAATTTTGGCATCACGCTCTACGATGCCGAAAGCGATGGGCGGGGAATCGTGCATGTGATTGGTCCCGAACAAGGCTTTACCCAGCCCGGCAAAACTATCGTTTGCGGCGATAGTCATACATCCACGCATGGAGCATTTGGCGCGCTGGCATTTGGCATCGGCACATCCGAAGTGGAGCATGTGCTGGCATCGCAATCTTTGTTGCAATCCAAATCGAAGACTTATGAAGTCAAATTTGAAGGCGAACTTCCTTTTGGTGTGACGGCTAAAGATATGGTTTTAGCTCTGATTACCAAAATTGGCATTGGCGGAGGGACAGGGCATGTCTTTGAGTTTACCGGCGATGCTGTCAAAGCCCTCGATATGGACGGACGGATGACCATCTGCAATATGGCTATTGAAGCAGGCGCGCGAGCGGGGATGATTGCGCCAGATGAGGTCACTTTTGAGTATCTTAAAGGTCGCTTCCACGCACCAAAAGGCGATGCTTGGGATACCGCAGTTGCTGAATGGCGCAAACTCCCTTCAGACGAGGGCGCGGTTTACGACAAGACAGTGACGATTGACGTATCCACGCTAACGCCGATGGTCACTTACGGTACCAACCCTGAGATGGGTATCCAGATTGGGAAACGCATCCCAAGTCTAAACAAGGGCGATGCGGCGGAGCAATCCGCATTATCCAAAGCCTTAAAATATATGGATTTATCCGCAGATGCACCGCTGAAAGGTCATCCCGTTGATGTGGTTTTCATCGGCTCATGCACGAACTCGCGGATGAGCGATTTGCGCGCGGCGGCATCCATTTTGGAAGGCAGAAAAGTCGCCGATGGAATGCGCTTGCTGGTCGTGCCCGGGTCGGAGAGCATCCGAAAACGCGCCGAAGCAGAAGGCATCGACAAAATCGTGCGTGACGCAGGTGGCGAATGGCGTTTTGCGGGGTGCAGCATGTGTCTGGCGATGAACGGAGACGAATTGGAGCCGGGGCAATACGCCGTGAGTACGAGCAATCGCAATTTTGAAGGGCGACAGGGCAAGGGCGGGCGCACAATTTTAGCCAGCCCGCTGACAGCCGCTGCCAGTGCGATTACGGGCAAAGTGACCGACCCGAGAAAGTTGATGTAGGAATTTTGTACACGGAGAAAAGCTTTTTTATTTTTCCTTAGAGAACCTTTCTGACCTTCATGTTTAAAAACTGAGGTGTTGTTATGAAAAAGAAGATTATTGCCGCATTGCAACTCGGTTCTTCTTCAGAAGGAACAGCTATAACTTTAGAGAAAATTTTAAGTTATAAAGAAAAAATTCAACAATCGAATTGTGATTTATTGGTCATGCCAGAAGCACTCTTAGGTGGTTATCCTAAGGGATCTGATTTTGGAACTCGTGTTGGATATAGAAGCGATGAAGGACGTGAAGAGTTTTTGCAGTATTGGCAACAAGCCGTTGATTTGGATGGGCCAGAAGTTCTTGCTCTTGGCAAACTAGCCAAAGAATCTAATACGTCAATCGTCATCGGTGTTATTGAACGTAGTAACACAACTCTCTACTGCACAGCCTTGTTTATATCAGAATCTGGTGAGCTTATAGCTAAACATCGAAAGCTGATGCCTACAGCTAGCGAACGCCTGATTTGGGGACAGGGAGATGGCTCGACAATTCCTGTAGTCGAAACACCGGCTGGTCGAGTTGGGGCTGCTATATGCTGGGAGAATTATATACCTCTGCTACGCACGGCAATGTATGCAAAAGGCTTAGAAATATGGTGCGCCCCTACTGTTGATGATCGTGATATTTGGCAGGCAAGCATGAAACATATCGCTTATGAAGGCAGAAACTTTTTAGTAAGCGCATGTCAATATCAAGCACCGCCTTCTGGCGAGACCTTAAAAGACGAAGCTTGGCCCAAAGACAAGCCTTTAATTAGAGGCGGCAGTGTAATTATTAGTCCAATGGGTGAGGTTATTGCGGGTCCGCTCTATAACGAAGAAGGATTAATTTCAGCAGCAATAGATTTAAATGAGATTGTAAAGGCACGATACGACATGGATCCGACAGGACACTACTCTCGTCCAGATGTTTTTAAACTTATCGTTAATGAAGAAGAGCGTCCTCCAATCACAATCATTCGAAATGAATCCAGCAAAAAGTTTTAATCAGGAATAGTTTAATGAAATCATTCACAAAAATTACGTCAAAAATCATTCCGCTACCCCACACAGACGTGGATACCGACCAAATTATCCCCGCCCGCTACCTGAAAGTGATCAACAAAGATGGCTTGGCAGAAGGGCTTTTCGATAGTTGGCGTAAACTGCCCGATGGCAGCCCCAACCCCGACTTTCCCCTCAATCAGGATGAGTATCAGGGCGCAGAAATTTTGCTCGCAGGCGATAATTTCGGCTGCGGCTCATCACGGGAACATGCTCCTTGGGCATTAACGGGATGGGGAATCCGTGCCATCATCAGCACATCTTTTGCGGATATATTCCGGAACAACGCCCTTAAGAACGGCTTGCTACCGATTGTCGTCAGCGAAGCTACCCAAACTTCCCTCTTCGACCTGAGCGAAGAAGCCCCCTCTGCAACGATAGACATTGATTTGGCATCTCAAACCCTGACTCTCCCCGATGGCTCTGGTGTTTCTTTTGAACTCGATTCTTTCAACAAAACTTGTTTGCTCGAAGGGATTGATCAGCTTGGGTATTTGTTGAAGCATGAGGCTGAGATTGCGGCGTTTGAAGAGAGTAGGTTGCAGGTTTAAGGTTGAACATTTATTTGTAGAAAGTGGAAAGTAGAAAATATGAAAATTAAAAAGAAGGTGAACTGGGCGATGGAATCATTCATCGCCCAGCGTATTTGAGAAGAGCCTTATTTCGTATTTCTTAAAAAACATTACGCAATACGAAATACGCACTACGAATCCCGAATATCGAATATCCAATTACCACAAAAGGAACTTCTCATGAAAATAAAACTTTACGATACAACCCTCCGAGACGGAACACAGAGCGAGGGAATCTCACTCTCCGTCAACGATAAGATTAAAATTACTAAAAGACTCGACGAATTTGGCATTAACTATATTGAAGGTGGTTGGCCCGGCTCGAATCCCAAAGATGTTGAGTATTTCGAGCGCGTCCAATCTTTGGAGTTGAAAAATGCCAAAATCGCCGCGTTTGGGTCTACTAGGCGTAAGAATAGCAATGTAAAAGATGACCCGAATATCAAAGCTCTCGTAGATGCCCAAACCCCCGTTGTCACAGTAGTCGGCAAAAGCTGGGATTTGCACGTCCGTGATGTGTTGGAAACCACGCCCGAAGAGAATCTCTTGATGATCGAGGAGAGTGTTGCCTATTTGAAGAGTCTCGGCAAGGAAGTTGTTTACGATGCTGAACACTTTTTTGACGGCTACCAAGCCAACCCCAAGTATGCGCTCGCAACTGTCCAAGCAGCAGAACGCGGCGGGGCGGATGTCCTCGTCTTATGTGAAACGAACGGCGGCGCGCTTCCGTGGGATGTCCAAAAAACGGTTGAAGAAATCGCATCCCAGACAAATACTGATTTGGGCGTCCACATGCACGAAGATGGCGGCAATGGCGTTTCGAATGCGCTGATGGGCGTGCGCGCGGGCGCAATCCATGTGCAGGGGACGATCAACGGCTACGGCGAGCGGGTGGGGAATGCCAGTTTATGTTCGATAATCCCAAATTTGCAACTTAAAATGGGTTACGAATGTGTGAGTGAAGAAAATCTAAAGAGCTTGTTGAAGCTTTCTCATTATGTGGCTGAAATTGCGAACCAACCGCAGAACCCTTATTTGCCTTTTGTGGGAAAAAAAGCCTTCGCACATAAAGGCGGCATCCACGTTGCTGCGATTTTGAAAAATGAAGATTCTTACCAGCATATTGACCCTACGCTAGTTGGCAATAAACGCCGAACTTTGGTTTCTGAGCTTTCTGGGCGCGGCAATATCATTGATAAAGCCAAAGAATTTGGTATCGAAGTCACCAGTGAAAAGGCACGCAAAGTTGTCGAAGAGATTAAAAGTCTTGAAGCACAGGGATTTACCTTTGAAGGCGCAGGCGCGTCGGCACAGATGTTGATGAAGCGCTCTGAAGAAGATTACAAAGCCCCCTTTGAATTAATTGACTTCATGGTCGTTGTGGAACAACGCAAAGGTTTGGGTGTTTTTTCCGAAGCCACTGTAAAAGTTTGTGTGAATAATGAAGTTATCCATACTGCCGCTGAGGGCAATGGCCCTGTGAATGCGCTTAACAAAGCTCTTCGTAAAGCCCTTTTAGGCACCTATCCAGAACTTTCTAAAATCCATCTTTCGGATTATAAAGTCCGTATTTTGGATAGCGAGAGCGGCACAGAAGCAATCACCCGTGTATTGATCGATACAAAAAATGGCAATGATTCTCGCTGGTCTACCGTTGGCGCAAGCACAAATATCATTGATGCAAGTTGGCGAGCACTGGCGGATAGCATGGAATACGCGTTGCAGAAATAAAACGTATTTCGTATTGCGTATTCCGTAAGGGAAACCATTACGCAATACGTTTTACGCACTACGTTAAGGAGAAGTTATGAAAGCAAAAATTACTTTACTACCCGGCGATGGGATTGGTCCCGAAATCATCTCTGCCACCACAAAAATTTTAGAGCGGATTGGCGATAAATTCGGGCACGAGTTTGAAATGCAATCGAACCATATCGGTGGGATTGCCATTGACGAGACTGGCGGTGCGCTCCCGGATATTACACTTGAGAGCTGTAAAAAAGCGGATGCCGTGCTATTGGGCGCGGTTGGCGGTCCCAAATGGGACGACCCAAACGCCTCCGTGCGCCCCGAACAGGGTTTGCTCGGATTACGCAAAGAATTGGGTTTATTTGCCAATTTACGCCCCGTGCAGCCACATCCTGAACTGATGGGCGCATCTCCACTCAAAGAATCCTATCTCGAAGGCGTGGATATGCTCATCTTGCGCGAACTGACAGGCGGCGTTTATTTCGGCGAGCCGCGCGAGAAACGTATCAACGCCAATGGCGAAGAAGAAGCCCTCGATACAATGATCTATAGTGAGAGCGAAGTGCGCCGCATTGCCAAACTGGCATTTGATATTGCAGGCACACGCCGCAAAAAAGTCACATCGGTAGATAAAGCGAATGTGCTTGAATCTTCTCGTTTGTGGCGCAAAACGGTTGCAAAATTAGCCGTAGATTACCCAGAAATTGAGCTTGAAAACCTACTCGTAGACGCGGCGACCATGCACTTACTCTCACGCCCCCGCGATTTTGACGTGATGGTCACGATGAATCTTTTCGGCGACATCATCACTGATGAATCATCCATGCTGACCGGCTCAATGGGCAATATGCCCTCCGCCGCATTGGGCGAAGATTTGAACAGCTTTGGCAAACCGCGCGGAATGTATGAACCCATCCACGGCTCTGCGCCAGATATTGCGGGGAAAGGGATTGCCAATCCGATTGGCACAATTCTCTCTGCTGCGATGATGTTGCGCCACTCGCTGGGATTAAACTCAGAAGCGGAAGCAATTGAAAAGGCGGTCGATGCGGTTTTGAACGCTGGTCATCGTACAGCAGATATCATCAAAGAAGGGGAATCCCCACTTGGAACAAAAGAGATGACGAAAAAGATTATCCAAGAATTAGCTTAGTGTCTATATACCCCTCCTTCTCTTAATAGAGAAGGAGGGTAATTTCGGGGGAATACTTATGATATACTCCCGAACGAAAAAAACAAAAAAAACAGCAGGAGAAACTATCAAATGAAATACTTAATTCCATTCATCCTAATTATTAGCATCCTTCTTAGTGGATGCAGTGCATTGGGCGCAGCAGCCCCAGCGGCAGATGCTACCGCAACCATCAGCGCCGAAGATATTCGTGCCACAGCAGATGTGATGGTCTACGATATGCTCACGCAAACACAAGCAGCGATGCCACCAACAAATACACCTCTTCCCCCGACGAATCCTCCCCCTACTGCGACAATCGCCATCCCCACCCTTTCTGTTTTAGATGGCTCACCAACTGTTTCGGCGATTGGGACAATATCTACTACTGTGGCTATTCCGACAAATACAAAAACATCTTCGGGAGGGTTTGCCTGTACAGAGCAACCTCTGCTTGAATGGACAGGAGATAGTGTTCAGTTATCTGTCACCAATAATGTAAAAAATTCTACAGCAAATGTTTTTCTTTGCATTACAACACCATATGGAGAAGCTGGCTATATTAGCGTCCCCCTTGTAAAATCAAATAGTGTACAGATTCCGTACGGCATTGTTAGTGCAACAGCTTGGGTAGATGGAGAGAAAAAAGATTTTAATGCCCATGTAGGATTTGAAGTTAAGAACTCTTCGAATATACAACTTGTGATTGAAAATGGGCAAATCTTTTTCCGCGCAGGCTGCGCACCAAATTGCTAGAGTTTGCCTTTCTATATATAAAAAGACTCCCAATTTGAACTGCCCCCCTAAAACAAGACACAAAATAAAAAGAGCCTCCTGTGAGAAAATAATGAACAGGAGGTTTTTGTTATGACAAGACGAAAAGGAAGCAAGGATTACCCCAAGCGGGTGAAGAGAGAG
>Ga0209045_1001763_pt1 | contig 17906 bp, 13 predicted proteins | sample SaaInlLV_10m_DNA_4_FD_184664 | JGI IMG/M metagenome (GOLD analysis project Ga0209045, IMG submission 184664) | Marine microbial communities from expanding oxygen minimum zones in the Saanich Inlet - Saanich Inlet SI072_LV_200m_DNA (SPAdes) (version 2) | ecosystem: Environmental > Aquatic >...
TAGCGAGGAACGAGCGGCTTTATGCCGGATCTGAACTTGCCCGGTAGCAAGCGTCATGGTAAACCACACCATTCTCCATACCGGCTCAGTCTCTCTTCATTGTTTTCATAGAACTTTTGACGCTACCTCGCTGTTGCTACGGTACGGACAGCACGTCCCCATGCTTGACGGGATCAAGTTCCTGGAAGCAACTGGCGCGGAGCCGATCTGGTTTACACACAACCTGACCATCTGTGCCCTGGGGGCGTTGGCCGCGCTGGAAGTCGCTGCCATGAAGAGCCCTGAGGCTGAAGAACTGCTCCAGAGCGTTGACAAGCAGTTGAAGGCGGTCGTCGCCGCTCTGAGCAGCCTGGGGGTTCTCACGGCTGGCGACCGGGCGTTCTTCCAAGGTGCAATCCAGCAGGCCGGCATCGGGGATACGGTCGTCGTTCTTCTGGTGGGCGGTACCACGTGGTTTCTGGCTGCGCTACGTGGGGGGATCATCGATATCCTGGTGGAATCGGATGAAGATGATGACCTCGGCCTGCGTGGCCTTCTGAGCTGGTGTGAAGATCTCTGGGCAGGATTCGGGGTCATTCTCTTGCTGCTTTACCCCGTGGCAATGCTCTTGGTCATCCTCGTTGTGACCGGGGTGCTCCACCTGCTCAAACGCTACTTCGCCTGGCGGGAGGAGAAAGCCAAGGTGGCCTGCCAATCATGCGGAGAGATGAACTACCCCTGCGCTGTGGCTTGCCTCAACTGCAAGACGCCCCTGCCAGAGCCGTGTGCCGTCGGCTTCCTCGGCCAGGCCAAAACCTATCCGACCCCGGATCGCGATGGGCACCCGTACCGCCTCGCCGAGAAGAAGCGGTGCCCTGTCTGTGCAACGCGTTTGAAGGAAAAGGGCCCCCGACAAACCTGTCCGGCCTGTGGACACCAGTTGTTCGCCGACCAGGGCTTTGCCGACCGATATGTCAGCACGGTCAGCAGCCGTTTGCCAACCGTTCTGGTTGTGGGAGCCCTCTTCAGTCTAATCCCCGTCGTTGGCCTGATCCCGGGAGTGATCTACTACCGCATCCGCCTCGTTGGGCCCTTCCGGCGGTACATGGGCCTCGGCAAGCGCTTTCTGATGAAATGGCTTCTGCGCCTCGTCTTTTTCCTGCTGATCGGCCTGCAAATTGTCCCTCTGGTGGGAGCCCTCGTCGTGCCCATCATGGCACTGCTGGGATACACAGTCTACCGGGCGGCTTTTTCCGTTGCCCTGGATGATCCGCCCCTGCCCGCAACACCAAGGCCGCCTCCGCCGCCACCGGTTTCTTAAGCTGACTTGGAGACAAGCCGACATGATCCGCTGTGCCCCGTCTTTGCGCCGTTCTGTCTGGACGCTGACCGCGTTGCTCATGTTGCTGGTCACAGTAGCCCAGGGCCAGAACCAAACCCTCTTCACCTTTGCCGACGCATTGAGCGATCCCGCCCTGCCGGGCTGGCGTTGCGGCTGGGGCAACAGGCAACCTCCCGTCACGGTTGACACCGTACCGGGGCCAAACGGCAAGCCCGCGCTGCGAGTCCGGTCGTCTGAACGAATCAATGCGAAGGCTGTCCGCGCTCTCCCCGCAGAGGAACTCAGAGGCAAGACCGTACTCGTGTCCGTTTGGCGGAAGGCCGATGGTGTCGTTACCGGAGAGAAGCACTACCACAACGCCAAGACGATGGTCATGTGGAAAGGCAAATCGGAAGAACGTGTCAGTAACCCCGGTACCATCTACACTGATTTCCAGGGCACAACCGAGTGGGAGCACCATCGCTACATCGTCGCTTTCCCGGAGGATCTCGTCCAGGCGTCTGTACACATCGGCCTCGAGCTATGTTCCGGAACAGCCGCGTTCGCCGATCTTGAGATCAAGACGACAACCACCTACACCAACAATCGGGAGCTCGAGATTGCCCTGGCTGCTGAACGGGCCAGGCAATTCGCAGGTCTCGCCGCAGCAGACGTGACCCCAGTCTTCGCCCCAGGCCGAGCTCCTCAGCTACACTGGCGCGGTCGCTGCCTGCCCTGGCGCTACTGGAACGATGCCGTCCTCACCCGACTTGTGAGTGAAGCCCCCGTCCCAAGCGCAGCCGCAGTGAACGCCTCACCATCATACCCCCGGGCGCTTGCTCAGGCACTCCTGAACCGAGCGGATGAACTCGAACGCGCTCTCCTCCGGCTCGCGTCACTCGACGCCCGGCGTTTCCGGGCCCAGGAGATCGCCGGCCTGCGCTACCGCGCGCAAGAACTTGTGACCACTCCCGCCCACGAACGGCAGATAGTGAGCGTGAACTCAAGCACGAGGATTCCGGTCCCACCCCTGCTTTTCGGGAACAACATCAATGCAGAACACCTCAGCGCGGTCTACGATCCGAGTGCCGCCCGTTTCAGTTCCGCATTCTCTGAGCGCGTTGACCCAATGCAGTTCACTTTCATGCGCTACCCCGGAGGCTGCAATGCAGATGTATTCAATTGGAAAGACACGATCGGGCCAATCGCCCAACGAGGCAACTTCATCAACTACCACAACGCTGATGACCGCGGGCCCGCTGTGTTCGGCGTGGATGACTTCCTCCGTTGGTGTGAACAGAGAAACATGGTCCCAATCCTCACCACCGCCTTTCTCGAAGACACTCCGGGGAATCTGGATCCCGCCAACCTGCGAAACGCCGCGAAAACGAAATACATGGCCGATTACCTCGCCGCGGCTCCCGAACGCATCGCTCTGGCCGCTGACTGGGTCGAGTACTGCAATGGCCCTATCACGACAAGGTGGGGAGCATTGCGCGCCAAGAATGGGCATCCGGCCCCCTACAACGTGACGTACTGGGAACTCGGCAATGAAACGTGGGGTGCCGACCGAGTCGGTTCAACCACAGCCGATGTGTACGCAAAGGCCTTTCTTCCGTATGCAAAAGCCATGAAAGCCCGTGACCCATCCATCACTATTTTGCTCAACGGCAGTGGGCATCTACCCGATTGGAACGACGCCATCCTGCCCATCGCCGGCCGCCACGCCGACGCGTTTCAGATCCACATCTACCATGCTCCTGGCGCGTTCCATCGCCTCGGGGGGGCCGACCGCTACGACCTCCCGGTCAATCTCCGCCTGCAAAAACTCCACGACCGGCTCCAAGCCGAACCAAGTGAGCTCAACATGGCCATGCGTCACGCCGAAAAGGACCGAAAAACGTTCGCGGATATCGCGGCGATGATGCGCAAACACATCGGGCGGGAGCTCCCGGTCTTCGTCACCGAGTATGGGATGGGAAATGCGCGTGACAAACAAGTAATGACGTCACTCACCAGCGCCGTTTTGGTCGCCGACATGCTGAGAGTCTTTCTGGAGACCCCGCTCGTGGCCGGGGCCAACAAGTGGGCGCTCTACGGTGGTTACTGGTTCAGTCAGTTGGCGGGGCCCACGACGCGTAACCGGAACACACCCTATTACATCCGCCCCGAACAGATTATGCACACGATCTACGCCCGGTGCCGAAGCGACTACCGGTTCGCCGTCCCGAGCCAGGAGGACGACAGAATCGTGGCCGCAGCGTTCGACCACGGTGACAGCATCCGAATTGTGCTCGTCAACCGCACCAGTGAAGGCTGGGTCCCGCTCACGTTGGAGACCTCGACAGCCGTTGCGGGGAAGGCAGAGGCCATGCTCCTCACCGCCTGTCATCCCTTGCTTGGGAACGAACAGGACAGAGCGCTCATCCGAGAGATCCCCTTTGAGTTCGACTACACGCCCGGGCGCCCTCTGTCTGTCCCCGCAAACAGCGTCATGGGACTCGTCCTCCCGCATCACCCATGAACCCATTGAGCCATAGTGTAGGCAGTCACCGGGAACCCGCTCCATCGCGTGTCCGCCTACGGACGCCCCTGGAGGAGCCGGTTCTCCTATAGTAACCGGCCGGTTTCCCATGGAGGAGCCGGTTCTCCTATAGTAACCGGCCTCTTGTTTCGAAAAAGCCACGGAGGCAACTGAACGATGCAGCAAACGACCCCGCTTCCCGGACACCGACCTCACCTGCGCACCACCGTTGACTTGAATCTGGGCGATGCGGGTGAGGTGACGCTGTCGGACGGTTCTGTGGCTCTCGTGCGCCTTCTCGGGATGGAGAGCCAGACCGACTCCCTTCGTGGCGCCGTCCGCCGGGCCCGCGTGGACGTTCAGGTGAACGGCGAAACGGCCTCTTTGATCAGTGCGGCCTACCACCTCCCCATCACGGTTGGCGGCGTCCAGATCGACTGCCCCGTTGTCGCCCCTCTTCTCCGCAAAAGGTGGACGGATGAGCCGTGGAGCCTTGAGCATGATGTCCGCCTCCGGTTCTGGCCGGCCAACTCGCCTTGGATCACGCCCGGCACGTTCCGCTACCCCGCTGTCCAGCGTTGGTTCGCCACGGATACACAGATGTGCAACGAACCATGCTTCGTGGGAGGAGCGGAATATGTCGGAACTGAGCGCGTCTACTACCACGATGGACTCGACATCGGCGGATCAGAGGGAGACACTGAAGTAATCGCTTCCGGGGATGGGATTGTCGTCTGTGCTGGTGATGATTTCGACGAAACAGGACGCGCAGAATTCGAACTCCAGCCGCGCTACGACCGCGTACACTTCGTTGACGACAGGAACTGGGTACACCTCTACTCACACCTCAAGGAGATCGATCCAGCGGTTAGGGTGGGAGCGCACGTCAAGCAAGGTCAGCGCATCGGTCTATTGGGCAAGGAGGGCAGCAGCGGTGGCTGGGCTCACCTGCACTTCGGCATCAAATGCATGCAGCCGTCCGGGCGTCTCGGGCAGGAATTCGGCTACGCATTCCTGTGGCAAGCGTACCTTGCGGAACACACGCCTGATATCATCGCTGTGGCACGACCGCATCAATTAGTGCGAACGGGAGAACAAGTTGTTCTCGACGCGTCCCGGTCCTGGTGTCGTGATTCTGCCGGCATTGCCACCTGCGAATGGCGCTTCTGTGATGGGAACGTCGCCGTCGGAAAGACCGTGGAAAGGTGCTATGACACCCCTGGGATCTACAGCGAGATTGTGACGGCCCGGGACCAGGCCGGAAACGAGTCTGTGGATTTTGCCGTGATTCAAGTCCTCTCAGACTATGCACCCGACCGTTTTCCGCCGGGCATCCACGTTGCCTACCACCCCACGTTCGGGATTACCCCGGGAATGCCAGTGCGTTTCAGAGCCCGGTCGTTCCATGCTCCTCAGGGTCAGGAACACTGGGATTTCGGGGACGGTACCGCAAGAGCGTCAGTCAAATCGGTCCCGTACGGTCCCAAGGCGGATGGCAAACATGCCCCCGATGGCTACGCCGTTGTGGAACATGCCTACGAGCACCCTGGCAACTACATCGCCACCGTCGAAAGGACGGGGCCCAATGGCCTGCGGTCAATCGCGCGGGTATACGTAACGGTGGTTGGCTGAGCACCCAGCATGGCGCCCGGCAACTCAACCATCACATATCACCAACGGAGAGGTCCCAATGCCCCTACGCCACATTGAACTGGCCGGGTCACCCGCAACCATCGGCGAGTGCTTTGGAGAGCAATTCCGGGACGACATCCATAATCTGGCGGAATCACGCACGGATCACCTCGTCGCATTCATCCAGGGGTATGATCCCGGGCGCAGCCTGTCGAAACGCTACCTTCAACGCGTCGTGACCGACGTCCTGGAAGCTCACCAGGACTATGATCAAGCCATCTGGGACGAATTCGACGGCATTGCCCGGGCGGCCGGGCTGTCGCACGTTGAGCTGCTCATCGCCAATGGCCTCACCGACCTCCGCGACTATCTCCTGTTTGATAACCAGGCCCTCCGTCAGCGCTGCCCGGGTTACATGGGTGAATGCTCTGCCTTTCTCGCCCCTCCAGCGCTCACCAATGGCGCCCCTGTGGTCGGCCAGACCTGGGACATGAATAGCGATGCCGGCGAGTTCATCGTGGTAGTGCACCGCAAACCCGACAATGGGCCTGAGACAATCGGGCTGACTACCGCTGGATGCCTCTCACTCATCGGCATGAACAGCGATGGCGTCAGCGTGGGTAACACGAATCTGGTTCCGACAGATGCCCGCCCCGGCATCAACTACCTCTTCACCATCACCAAAGCACTGCGCTGCCCAACGGCCGAAAGCGCGGCCGCAGCCATTGAGTCCACACCACGCCTGTCGGGGCATAACTACTACGCCGCCGACCCAACGGCCGTCATCAACCTCGAAACCACCGCTTGCCAGACCAAACGCACAGACGTCACCGACCGCGTGTTTGTCCATACCAACCACTACCTGGATCCCGACTTGACGCAGCTTGAGTTCTCAGAGCAGAACCTGGAGGGCTCACGGTTCCGCTACAGCCAGCTTAGTGCCAATGTCGCAGATGCTCCAACGCCGTTCACAATGGCAACCGGATGGGAGCAGCTTTCCGACAACACGCGCGAAGCCGGAGCCGTCTGCAATGAGGACGTCGACGGAACGTATGCCGCGTTCTGCACAGTCGCGACCGTCGTCCAAAGCCCGGCGCAACGCACGCTCTGGATCTGTGCGGGAGGAGCACGCCTCGGGGAACGCGAAGTGTTCAGCTTCTAGCTGACAGCGGCCGCGACTGTCCGTGTGGCAGTGGGGCCACGATGACAGGCCGGGATGGATGCCACCGAACAGGAGTAGCGCAATGGTAAGAGTCCTCACCGATAGCGATGTCGAAATCCTGGTCGACGGCGTCTGCGAAGTCCTGGAGAAGCAAGGTTTCTGTTGCGAGAATCACGACATCCTCCACGCGTTCCAGCAGGCAGGCGCACAGGTCGATCTCGATCAACAGGTTGCCCGCTTCCCTGATCCCCTGATCCGGGAGTTTGCCGAGTCCGTACGCGCCGAAGACAAGAGTACGTGGTGCGACCAACTCAGCCCTGACAACCGGGAGATCATTTACTCCGGCTACCACCCCTATGCTCCCAATGAAGAGTTCCGCGCCCCAAGACTCCCATACATGTTCCACAACTTGAGTACGTATTACTACGACGATGATACGCGTACACGACGTTTGGGGAACCACGATGACTTCATCAATCTCGTCAAGCTGGGTGACGTTCTGCATCCTGACGACGGGGTCGGACACATTCTGAACCTCGCCGGGGACACGCCCGCGCCGATCGAGCCGCTCGAGGCCGCCCTGGTTCTGCTTGAGCACGCCAACAAGCCGCGTGGCGTATACGTGCACGACATCCGCCAGATCGAGTACTTGGAGGAGATCGAGGAAATCTTCGAGATCACGGATCCCCACTGGCACTGGATGGCCAATATCTGCCCCAGCTCTCCGCTCAAACTCGACCGTCTTGCCGCGGAACGGTATGTCCACATGCTGAAGACCGGAATCCACCCGGCAAAGCTCGCGGCCATGCCCGTGGCAGGAGTCAATATGCCCGTCACCAGCGCGGGAAGTATCGTCATCATCGCGGCGGAATTCATGGTGCTCTGGTTTGCGGCTCGACTCCTCCAGAGCAAGAAAATTCCCCTGACCGGGATGCCTATCCTGGGTACCATGGACTTGGCCACGGCTGATGTCAGTTTCACCGCATTCGACGCTGCCATTCGGCGCTTCGCAATCTGTGATTTCATCCGCAGTTGGGCGGGCGTTCAGTTGGCACCCGGCCCCGGAGAGTGGACGCCTACCAAAGAGCCGGGGATGTACTGCACGCTCGAGAAGGCGTACTTCGCAATGATGGCCGCCGCGTTCACCGGCGTCCACCCCGAAGTCGGGGTAGGACACATCGATGCCGGATTGAGTATCAGCCCCGTTCAGTTCCTCCTCGACACGGAGTTTACCGATAGCCTCAAACAGCTTGAAAAGCCATCCATCACCCGGGAGGACCTCGGCCTGGATGCCATTCTCGACGTCGGCTTCGGATTACGCGAAGACCATATGACCACCGACCACACGATCAACCATATGCGAAGCGCCGTCTGGATGCCCGAATGCTGGCGACGCACATCCTGGTCACCCGAGACGGAAGCGGATCTCCTCAAGCAGACACGCCGCAAGGTCAAGGAGCTTCAAAGCCAGTATGAGAAACCCACGGGCCGTGATGACCAACTGGCCGCCGCACGACGGGTCATCGACCGAGCCAAGTGCGAACTCATACAGAATTGATCCTGAGGAGCGTCTGCAGCGGACGCGGCTTGCTCCGGGACAATCGAGCCGCGACCAACGGAAGCGGTCCTTCCCCCGTCCGGCAGAGCCGCGACCAACGGAAGCGGTCCTCTCCCCGTCCGGCAGAGCCGCGACCAACGGAAGCGGTCCTTCCCCCGTCCGGCAGAGCCGCGACCAACGGAAGCGGTCCTCCCCCAATGTGGGAGCGAGTGCCATCCCGCGATTCCGTGAATCTGGCTGGTGCACCCCGCCTTTCGGCTTCTGCGCCAATGGCGCTCCACATACCAGCCTGGGGCAATCGCCCCAGGTTACCCGTCCGCCGGGATCTTGCCCTGAGCCGACCAACGGGAGACGGGCTCGGAGCCTTGTGTAGAGCAGCGAAGCGGCAACGGGCCCAGCATAGGAACCACACGCCGAGGCCCTGTCCGCGGAGACTATGAAACGCCCCTACAGGGCAAGACCAATCTACCTGTCCATACCCAGGGCGTCGCTACGCTGTGCCCTGGGCTGGTATGTAGACGCACCTTCAGTGCTCAGGAGCCGACGGTCATTCCCGGTGAACGTTACCCATCACCCGCCGAACGGAGTGAGGTCGGCATGCATGGGATTGTCTCATAGTTATTCTACTCTACCCTCAGCCTGCAGGCTTGCCGTTGCGAGCTTCGAGAAGGCGATACCAGTCTTCTCTGCTGTACGGAATGTCTAAAGCCTGTTTCGCGGCTTTGATGCGCGATGGGGTTGTTGAGCCGATGATCGGGAGAATCATGGCAGGGTGTTTGAGCAGCCAGGCCAGCATGATAATCCCGTTCTCTGAATCGTATTCTTGGGACTGCAGATCGAATTCGGACTTGAGACGGACTTCATCTTCCTCTGAAAAGGTGTTACCCCAGGCCGGATAGGCTACTCCTGCGATTGGACACCAGGCTTGAGGTGTGATTTTCAGTTCCTGGCACTGATCGAGTGTTCCGTCTGAGAGCGCATCGATATTGTGGATGTTGATTTCCACCTGGTTCACCAGCAAGGGCATGGCGCAATACGATTGCAGCAGGGAGACCTGGGATGGACGGAAATTGCTGACGCCAAAATGCAAGACCTTGCCGGCATCGCGTAGCTCCTGAAAGGTCTCGGAGACCTCTTCCGCATCGCAGAGATAATCCGGACGATGGAGAAGCAGAAGATCCAGACAATCGACACCGAGTCGGGTCAACGACCCCTCGACGCTCTGGATGATGTGTTCTTTGGAGAAATCGTAACGACCAGGATCACCCTGATTGGGTTGATTCGTGCGTCTGATGCCACATTTGCTTGTGATGATGATGTTCTCACGTGCTCCTGGCATTTCCTTCAGAACTTCAGAAAACAGTGTTTCACATTGACCACCACCATATATGTCGGCGTGATCGAAGTGCGTAAAGCCCTCTTCAATGGCGGTCCGGATGGCATCTTTCCCTTTTTCGCGATCAGCATCTGAATTGTCCCCGACAATTCGCATGCAGCCATAAACAAGGCGGGATGATATGAGATTGCTTTTCCCAAGTTTTGATGTTTCCATTATTGAGCCCTTCACTGGTTGCAGACAGAACGGGGAGGTGTGCGGCGCGACGATAAGAGCGTCCACACCACCGTCATGTTAGGAGTCCATCGGTTGCGGCGGTGCCTTCCAGTATGTTACCCAACCATCGTTGTGCACAAGCGAGCTCGCCGGCACTTGCCTGACCAAACGCGCAAACGTGACAAAGTCGCCAGCGCAAACGGCAGTGTGAATGAGAAGCGCCAGAATCCCGACCAAGCGCCATTCGGATGGAGCGGAGAGGGCTACGAGAACGAGTAGCGACGAGAGCGCGATGAACGGAGCAGAGAGCATGACGAGAACACGATTTCGCGACACGGGAGAATCGTAGACTACGTAGCATAGTCCGCGGCGCATCCATGCGCCCATGACAAGGTGCTCGGAACCTAGGCCGCCGGGATACACTGAAGCATGGATCGCTTCATGCACTGGAATCATCAGGGCGAGGAAAGACACGTACGCGGAAATCGCCAGAGGTCGGGTGCGCAGACACCCCCGAAGCTCCGGCAAGATGGCGAACGCAGGGAGCAAGAATGGAAGGGACAGCAGAAGAACCTGCATGACGAACACACGTGATGTGGGCTCGCGCAATGGCGTCCAGCCTTCGTCCCCTGGGCTGAGCACGCGGCTTCGTGGTATCGGGCCGAGGACGAGTCTCATGTGTGTTCCCTGGCCTCCTAACGATGCGATGAGTGGGCTTGGTGGAGCGCCAGCGACACCAAATCCCTCTCCATCGGCCTTGTCCGAGTTTCTATTCTGTTTCCTGTGCCTCGGTCGATTGTCTCATCAGATTGAGGCCCACGGCGACAAGGACAGCGGCACACACGAAGGGAATGGCTGTTGCCGGGGTACTATCCGCTTTCAGGACGCGATCACCCCCCGAACCAAGCGCCCCGATCGCAGCAATCAGGCATGCGACGGCCCCGATTCGCCTTTGACGGCTGCGTGTCATCTTCGATCATACCTTCTTTGATCTCGAACATGCCCTTCTGCGGCCGACGATAGGAGGTCCGCCAGAAAGGGGCTGGTTCTGTTCCGTTTCCTTCCTGGCCAATTTGATGCGGGATTCGCATTCGCACAACCACGACGCGTGGATCGGGCGACACGTCACTGGAGGCAGCTCATCCCTGAGCGCTCCGTCCCGAACCGCACGTCCCAGGGACCCCGGTTTGGGAAAACCGACCTCCAGGTATCCGTCCGGAATCCGGTCGTTTCCGGTCTGGTCTGTGTCCAGGTCCCGTTCATCCGGTCATCATTCATTCCCAGAACGTGCCCTTCTGCGGACGACGATAGGAGGTCCGCCAGAAAGGGGCTGGTTCTGTTCCGGTTTCTTCCTGGCCAATCTGATGCGGGATTCGCATTCGCACAACCACGACGCGTGGATCGGGCGCCACGTCACTGGAGGCAGCTCATCCCTGAGCGCTCTTACCTAACCGCGCGTTCCAGGGACCCCGGTTTGGGAAAACCGGCCTCCAGGTACCCGTCCGGCATCCGACCGTTCCCGGTTGATCCGTTCCCGAATCCCATCGTCCGGTCATCATTCATTCCCAGAACACTTGGATCTGCGGCGGCGTTAGCCGTCCGTAGCATCCGGATGTTCGATAGTATTGGCGCCTTCACCAAGAGACTCGGGCCGGGCAATTACTGGAAGCACAATTCGCGATGGGTGTTGCGAGTTGTGATAGACTGTCTGCCGGGCAATTCGCAACTCGGCATCATGACCTTGCTTGTGACCCGTATTCGGATTGCGGTCCCACAGGGGGAAGTTGCTGCTGGATATTTCCAGGCGGATTCGGTGCCCCTTCAGAAACACGTTGCTCGTGGGCTGAATCTCAATTCTGTAAGCATACACCTTGCCCGGTTCAAGCAGTTGTGGTGGGTCATAGATCGATTTACGAAACCGGGCGCGCAGATTGCCTTCGGTTAGATTGATGGCGCGCCGGTCTGGATACACGTCAACCACTTTTGCGGTCCAGTCGGTGTCGCAAGCGTCGGTCGCAGCGTAGAGGTGCAGAACGATGGGGCCCGTCACCTCTATTTCCGCTTCCATCGGCGGAGTCGTATAGGTCAACACGTCATGCCGCTGCTCAACGGACTGCTGATCGAACGGGCCAGGCTGAATCACGTGGAAAGCGTCTCTCCAGCAGATCGAGTGGTTCCCACCAACTGTCGGGACAGGATCCTCGGGGTCATACACATAGTGGTCTGGGGGCTGGTCATGCGGCATGTCTACGCTCAGGCATCCGTCTTCCGGAACCGTGCCGGCCGCGCCACTGCTGTGCAGGTAGTAGTCCGTGAAGCGCGTACGAGCCAAGGGCCACTCGTTCTCGTGCCGCCACTCGTTGACACCCATGACGAAAAGGGCCACTGGGGGTTCGTCGAGAACGCCTGTGTCGATGTCTTTGAGAAGGCAGTCAAACCAACGCAGGGCCAGGCCATTGATGTCGAGGTGAGAATGCACCCCGAAATCGACCTCGCCGAGCTCCGGCGAGATGCTGATCAAATGGCTCCACGGGCCCATGATGATCCTCGATTGCTCCCGGGCCTTGCCGCGTGCCTGGGTGCGCATGCCCGTGAACGCATCGAAAGACTCCCCGGTGTAGTAGTCGTACCAGCCGCACATGATGTAGGCCGGGGCCGCGACTTGGTCAAACCGGCCATGAATCACGCTCATACGCTTCCAGTAGTCATCGTACTGTGAATGCTCCAGGAAGTCCTGCCAGAACTCACACGGTCGGCCGGCATGGCTGTCCAGTGTACGCAGAGGCAGATGCCGGAAGAACTTGTTCAGATCGTAGGACGGAATCATATCCAGATCACTTGTCCGACTGGCTATCTCCAGGCAGGTCCACAACGCGTTGAGCGCCAGACTGAAGGCGCCATTGCGCCAATACCCGCTTTTCCAGAAATCACAAGGAATCACGTTAGGCACGATGGCCTGAAGAGCAGGATGCCGTTCCCCCGCCACCGCCCATTGCACCCCCCCAAGATAGGACGGCCCAAACATCCCCACTCGCCCGTTGCTCCACGGCTGCGCACAGATCCAGTCAAGGCTGTCGAGTCCGTCCGGGGTATCATCGCGGAACGGGTAGAATTCACCCTCTGAATCATGCCGTCCACGGCAATCCTGCATCACAAAAGCATATCCGCGGCGCGCGTAGAACTCCCCGGACTCGCGGCCGCTGGCGCCATACGGCATACGCTCGAAGATAACGGGAAACCGACCTTCCGTGTCGGGCAGGAAGATGTTGGCGGAAAGTCTCACCCCATCACGCATCGGAACCTTCACGTCGCGCAGAATCCGAAGATCATAGATCGGCTCCGACTTCATGGCGCACGACTGCCCCATCGGTATTGAAATGCTTTTCATTCGTGCCTCATCGAACGTGCCCTTCTGCGGCCGAGCTTTGCGAAGTCCGCTGGAGGCGCTTGTTCCCGCCTTGGTCTCTCTCTGCTGATGGACGCTACAGGTCGTACCGATACCACGCTGTTTCTTCCGCCGCAAGGGCCCTGCGCCGTGCCACAGGGAGACTTTGGCGATATCGCCAAAGACTTCATCTACCCCCGAATTCATGCTCGTTCGTTGCCCGGGAACGTGATGGTGACCGGCTTGGTGTGCGAGCCGCGCGAGTACACCAAGTACTGGTCCACCAACTTGTTATGGCTCCCTTCCCTGTCCCAGTTCAGACAGGGGAGTATCTTCGCTGACGCCCCAGCGCTTTCCGTCGTTCTCGTCGGTGATCTGGGTTCCTGGGGTGAAGATCATGTGGAAGGTCTCAACGGGCACTGCTTCACCGCATCGGAAGAGCCCTTGGTCGACCGTGACCGTCTGCTGAGATATCTCGTCCTTCCCGGCGTAGGGATAAACGCACGTGCACTCGATTGCCACGGGGTAGAGCGTGCCGGCGTTGCCCTCGGCGAAACGCGTGGCTTCATAGACCGCCAATGGGGCATTGTCAGTGCCGTACCCGGTACCGTGGACTTCGTATCTCACTGGCGCGTAACCCCGGTCAACCGCGAGATGGATCCGCCAATGCATCTCATGCTTCGGGGTGCTGCATACCTCGTAATCGAGAACGCAACAGGTCGAGCCTCGCACGGTCGCAACTCGTGGCAAGAGCGTCAGCTTGCTCCGCCGGGCGAGGACATCAGCCAGCGGCGTCTGGAAGAAATACCGGCCAAAACCAGCCGTCGAGCCATAGTGATTCAGGAAGTCGTTCCGCTCGGGGTTCCTTGAGATAAGCGCCATGGGATGTTTTGGCCATCGCTTGTGCACTTTCCTTGTGACGAGAAGCGTGCCATCGTAGAGCTTCTCCTCCAACTCAAGGTCGGCATCGGTCGCCCAACGGAAATAGCGTTTGTCCCCCTTCCGCGCGAACAGGTACTGCGCTTCGCTTTTGCTGACCTGTCTCTTATCGGACTTCCGTCTCACGGTCTGAGTCTCTCGGTAAGGCAAGTAAACGTCCGCCGTCTCGGCCAGATAGGTCTTGAGCCCTTCACATGCGTCGTCCAGGGAGGGGAGATGACCAGTGGCTCGCTCCTGGGCAGAGCAGGTTAGGCACGCGACAGCCATCAGTATGTTGGTGCTGCAACGCGCTCGTCGTGTTGCCGTTGGCTCGTGCGTCATTCGTTGCTCGTGTTCCATAACGTGCCCATCACCGGGCGAGTTTATGAGATCCGGTGCATGGGGCTTGTGCTTGACAAGATGGGCTTAATGGGTGTCCGCACCCCATCACGTTGGTCGCCATGGATCATCGGTCTCCTCCTGCCATTCCCGCAGCAGACACCGATGATCCTCCAGTGCCGGTCCGAACGCGCCCGGTTCGCGGACCAAGTTATGCATTTCCCCAGGGTCGTTGCGGAGGTCGAAGAACTGTTCGGGCGTATCGTCTTCATACAAACGATCATAGACACAGTACTTGAATCCCTCGGTGCGGACCATTCGGCCGCTTGCGCCAAACCGCGACCCGTTTCCGCAGAAATCGGTTTCCGTCACAACATAGTTGGGCTGCGAGTCCTCGCTCTGCTCGATTGCCGGCCGAAGACTGTGGCCCTGCGCTCCGGGCGGCACGGGGACACCCGCATAGTCCAAGAGCGTTGGCAGGATGTCGAGACCGGCATTGGTGAGTCGCGAAGTCTCCAAAGGGGGCATCTCGCCTGGCGGGCGGACAATCAGCGGAACATTGACACACTCCTCATAGAACACCTGCTTCTGTGTCCACCGATGGGCGCCAACACCATCGCCATGGTCACTGCTGAACACAATCAAGGTGTTCTCGTCCAATCCGTACATGCGAAGCACGGCCATGACATTGCCGATCTGGCGATCCAATTCCTCACACAGGCGCCAGTACGCCCAGCGGTACTGCCGCCACTGATCCTCATCGTAACCGGGAGCCACGTAGTTCCAGGCACGGCGGCGTTGGAACTCTCTGATCCAGCCAGGTTCATCGTCGGGAATACCGAAATTCGCGGGCAGGGACGGACAGACGTCCGGCGGCGGCGCTTGCGGCAGCGTCACATCAGGTAGATTAGCCCCCCGTGACCATTGGCAGATGTTATGGGGATTGGTAAATCCAGCAACGGCCAAAAACGGCCCGTCGGTCTGCTGTACGAACTTGGCAAGATTGCGCGGTATCTCGCCGTCAAGGCCGATATCGAGCTGCTGAAACCCGTGGGCGTCTTCATTCGCCGGATCGACCGGAAGGTGCCATTTGCCGAAGTAGCCTGTTGCGTAGCCGGCATCCGCCAGAAGGCGTCCCATCATGGGCCAGTGTCCCTCCCGAACGCCGTGGTTAAACTCTACGTTCGGGGCCCGCAAATCGTTGAAGGTTACGCCATGTGTGTGGGGCATGACACCCGTCATCAGGGTCGTACGCGACGGCACGCACAACGGCTGGGAGCAAACCGCTTGCGTGAAACGCATTCCGTCGGCCGCAAGCTTGTCCAGGTTCGGTGTGCAAAGATCATCGTTGTCAGCACACGACATGGCGCTGGCCCACTGCTCGTCTCCGAAGACGAAAAGCAGATTGGGACGTGACATCATCAGCATTGCTCCTCTGCTCGTGCGAACGGGTAGCTCAGGGGCGGCGATTAGCCGTCACCTGGAGCGTCTGGTTCGCCTTCGTTATCCGCTCGTTTCGTACTCGGTGTCCTCGACACTTTCCCCGCGTAGGATAGCCATAGGCCCACAAGGGCCGCGGCGCAGAAGTGGGCAACCAATATCGGGTATCCTACATCTTCAAGCCCCCCTGGCCCAAAGCACTTTGACATGATGGAGAAGAAACAGAGGGCCGCGTAGAACAGACAGGCCCCCGTGAGTATTGGGAAGGGATATTCCCTTTGGGATCTCTGCATGGCCTGCAGCCGCTCCTTTTGGGAATCCAGCTCAGTCGACGACAACCGACTGTGCCTTCTCCGTTGGCGAATCGAGTAGCCGGGGAGGTCGCCCTCCCCCGGCTCTCACACCACCGGCCATACGGATCCGTAGCACGGCGGTTCCTAAGTTGATGTTAGGCGCTTGGCAGAAGATGATCCAGTAAACCGTACAGGTCCAGAGCCCGGAACCAAGTGGGGCTGAGAGCATGGGTCAGGATGGGCAGGGCGGAGTTCCGCCGGGGGCCGCGTCGGTTCAGAGCGGTCACAGCCTGCTCCTGGGAGCAACCAAGACCGACAAACCGTTTGAAGCGCGTCCGAGGGCGTTTCCACTGCCGCCAGATCACACAGCGCAGGCGGCGCCGAAGCCAGAAGTCGAGAGTAGTGAGGATGCGTTTGCTCGCGCCAGGCGCGAAGCACTGCATCCACCCCCGCAAGACCGGATTCAACTGCTCCCGAATGAAGCACGCCACATGGCGGCCACGCCCCACATGAAGCAACTGCTTCACACGAGAACGAAACCGATGCAGCGTCTTCACGGGTAAATGGAGCCGCATGGACCCAAAGACCTTAATGAACGTGAAACCAAGGAAGGTCCGTTGCCACGGACGGGCAACGGCGCTCTTCGCGTGGTTCACCTTCAACTTCAGGCCCTCGACATACTGAGTAATGGAGTGCAAGACCCGTTCCCCAGCACGGCGAGTACGAACGTAAACCTGACAGTCATCTGCATAGCGACAGAAGCTGTGGCCACGTCGTTCCAGTTCCTTGTCGAGGTCGTCAAGCAGGATATTGGACAGCAGAGGCGACAACGGCCCGCCCTGCGGAGTGCCTTTGACCGACGGACGAAGCCCGTCGGGACACAGGACACCCGCAGTCAGGTAGGCATTGATCAGCCTCGTCAGGCGCTTATCCGTCACTTTCCGGCCGATGCGGGACATCAAAATGTCATGATCCACTTCGTCAAAAAACTGCTTCAGGTCCAAATCAACCACCCACTGGCAACCGTCCTGGTGGTAGGCCAGGGCCTGATGCACCGCATCATGCGCACTGCGCCCGGGACGAAAGCCGTAGCTGGACTCCGAGAATCCGGGATCGAATACCGGAGTCAACACCTGACAAATGGCCTGCTGAATCAACCGATCCACCACGGTGGGAATGCCCAGATGGCGCACGCCGCCGCCCGGCTTGGGTAGCGAGACCCGAAGAACCGGAAAAGGCTGGTAGGTCTCAGCAAGCAGGGCCTGCCGGATGGCTGGCCAGTGCGCATGAAGGAAGACGTGGGCCTCCCCAATGCTCCGGCCGTCCACGCCAGCGGCTCCCTTGTTCCGCTTTACCTGTTTCCAGGCACGCTGCATGTTCGCGGAGGCGAACACACGTTCGAGAAGATCCTCTGTTGGCGGGGCGGAGTTACTGCCCATCCATGGACCGACCGGAGCACCACTGGCGTACTCAGCCGGAATCCGTCCAGCCCCCTCGGCCGTGGCACAGCTTACGCTGTCTTCTGCTGTACAGTCGATACACACGATGGAAGAGTCCGTCCTCAACTTAAGTTCAGGCCTTCAGTGGGTGTGATACCATCCGGTTCTCTCACGTTTACGGGACCGCCCTGGCCCCTCCGGCTCGTTACTCCACCTACTATGCCCTCGGCTGAGTTGCCTGCGGCTGTCTCCGCTTCGCTCCGGCTCTCACACCGTATCCCGACGCCTCAGGGCGGCGGTAGCACGAGGCCAGATGTGAGATCTCCCCGGGTAAGGTCACACTACTTTCACGCTTATGCCCGCC
>Ga0209045_1001777_pt1 | contig 17687 bp, 14 predicted proteins | sample SaaInlLV_10m_DNA_4_FD_184664 | JGI IMG/M metagenome (GOLD analysis project Ga0209045, IMG submission 184664) | Marine microbial communities from expanding oxygen minimum zones in the Saanich Inlet - Saanich Inlet SI072_LV_200m_DNA (SPAdes) (version 2) | ecosystem: Environmental > Aquatic >...
TCAAACTGCTTTTCAAAAATCTCAGCAGTATCCCATTTGCCCAAATCATCTTCTTCCTTTTTTCTGTTTCTTCCTTTTAATTTGTTAGCTAAAAAATCAAGAGCTAATAATCCAGAAAGACCTGCAACACCATACATTGCCCAATCTGTTGGACTAAGTGCACTAAATGTTTCTGGTTCAATTGTCTTCTTTGTATTATCTTCAGTAGTATCAATTACATCACAAGATTCAAGATCCGGAATTGCAATTCTTATAGGATTTGAATAGTTAAATTGTTCAAATTCTTCAGGATTAAACTCTGATCCGTTTGGATTCATAATGAAATCAATAAGATCGCCTCTTTGTTTGAATAGTTCTTCTCTATCTATTGAATAAATATTCAAGTGAGAGTAGTTAGACAAATCTCCATTAAATTTAATATGTTTGCCACCAAGATAACGTTCAATCATTTTTCCATCAGGAGTAACAACTATCGGAAAACCAGTTTCCCAGTTCTCAGATTCAAAAAACATTCTATATCTAAGATCATCTTCTGTACCTTCGCAAGTAAAATCTCTGAAGATTAATGGATTCTCTCTAGGAACATAAATTTCTATTTCATTTGTTTCCGGAATTGTTTCATTGTCATTATTTGTGTTATTGTTTTCTGGTTCAGGAATAGTTTCATTAGTATTATTAGTTTCATTAGTATTATTATCTTCTGGTAATGGTTCAGGTTCTAGAATTACTGGAGGACTCCATACATCAAACTTGCTTTCTAGAGTATCAGTTACTTGAATTCTGTTACCAACAAATTTGTAATCAATATCATAAAATTGATTTACTTCACCAGCATTAACAACAGTAAAGGCATCTGCATGAAGTTGTTGTGAAGATGTTCCATCATTAGTTTGAAAGATATTTCCACGAATTTCTTCAATCAAAATAGAACCATCAGGTAAGACTTCTACTGGTTGAATACCTCCTTTGAATAGATAGGTGCCATCACTATATTCCATTTCTTCAGAGACTCCAATAAATGGTTTTTCTGAAGCAGAAGATATTTGATGTTCATCAATAAACCAAACATGTGGTTGAGGATAAAATTCTGTCTCATTTTTTCTTGAATCATGATTTCGCCCATATGTAAATCCGACAAAAACACCTTCTCTTACTTGTTCAATTCCTGCGAGATCAGAAATTTGTCCTGTTCGATATATACTATCCTCCAATCGACCATTACGATCCCAAAATGATTCATTTTGTCCTGCTAATGGAACAAGATTTGTAAAATTGTATTCTACGCCATCAATCTCAGTTACTATCTTAACAAGTTCTGAAGCATTTCCTTCAGCATCTCCACTCCAACCTACCGTTCCTTGAATTGGTTCAATAGAGTTTATTGTGATCTCAGGCATAACTCGAGGTTCGAACTCTTGATCATCATCTAAAGGCGACCCTGTAGTATATTCGCTTACATTTGTTGCATCTGGACCATAATTGAATGGAGCTACAAGATGAGATTGAGTTATAATTCTATGCTCAATTTTGTCTGTTTGAATTTTTGCAGTATAATGTCCGCCAGATAGATCGACTTCCTCAGAAATTACAAAATCGTTTCCAAGATCTCTTGAAAGAAAGGATTTATTGAAAACAACATCTCCGTTTTCATTCTCTACGATAAATTCTAAATTTTTGTTAGTTGAACTTCCATCTATTTGACCAAAGGCAGTAATTAAATTATTATCACTATCATAAGTAGTAATTAAACTTTGTAGTGAAACATCACCTAAGGAAGCAACAACTATTCTCTTTGATAATTCAACTAAATTACCAATATCATCTTCTGCACTAATATTCAAAAGATAGTCTCCTTCAGTTAGATTAGCTTTAGGTATTGTAACTGCTGCAAAACCCTCATCTCCCTCCGGACTAATTCCGGTGTAAATTGCTTGACCAGGAACTTCTGAATTATTTTGAGTTAGAATTATTTCAAGATTTTTTAAATTATCATCATGTGCTTCGAATCCGAAAAGATACCCCTCATTGTTATGTTCTTCAAAATGAATTCCACTAACCCTCGGACTTGAAAGATCTAAATCTGCAGAATTAATTCCTAAAGTTAAATTATTTTGATTAGTTGTTTTATTAATTATTGAACCTCGATGAAGTACCAATGAGTCATTGCCTTCAAAAAACCTTTGAGAGTCAGCTTCAGCTCTATTAATTGTCTTGTCTGAAATTTCCATATCCTCATCAAAACCAATATTTAAATCAAAATTAGGATACACATTAAAGCTATGATCATCATTCATCCAAGCACTAATCTCCGGTATATTCCCTTTATAACCTATAACTCTTCCATTACCTTCTGAGTCATACGCGTGATTAAACCACATCTTTCCTTCTTTTTGTTCACCAAAAACATTAGTAAACTCAATATTTAACTGATAATTATAATCTTGATCTTGACTATATTCTCGAGTTACATTTACTGGGTTCATTGACTCTTCTGAAAGAACTTTCGTGTCACCTGAAGGTAATTGAAAGGCGTCATAATATACTCTTTCGTCTACATTTAAATTAAATCCATTATTCCGGGAGTTAAAATCTCCATAAACTCTATGATTACTACCTTCAAACCACAAATCTATATCTAAATCTATATCTCCATTTAATTCATCCTTTGTTAAATACCAAGTTTGTTTTCCTGAAAAATCTCCTTCAAAATCTCCCCAAACAGTTTGATAAATTTCATCAAGAGTTACGTTTGTTCCACCATGTAATTGAATTTGATCTCCAATGCTTATTTCTTCAAGAGTTCTATTTAGAACTGTATCATTATCCTCATCATACCAAACTCTTTCAAATACTATTTTATCTGCGCTAATTTGATCAACGCCAACATATTGATCAACTCCTGTTTCTCGATCATCAATTGAATGATTACCTTGTCTAAAATAGCTATTTACTTGAATTTTAGTATCAAATTCGACTTTGTATAAATCATCTGAGACCTTTGAAAAAGATACATTACTTGTTTCTCCGATATCCCATTTAACGTTATTAGTAAGTCCATGAATACTTCTTTGAGAGTAATTATCTATATTAATACTAACCTCATAAACATCAGTAAAATCAATAGTTCCGCTACCCATAGGAATATTAATAGGAGTCATACTTACAATACTTGCTTGAGATATTGGATTCCAATCTCCTCTGGCATAAAAATCTGGTTCAATGGCTACATGTTTGCCAGCATAAAAGTCATCTTCAGAATTATCTTCAGTATGATAAATAACAACATCTTCCAAAGAAGGTGTCAAATCCTTAGCAATTCCTGCACCAACAATAGCGCTTGTTAATAGGCTCGCACCAGCTAAAACTGGCTTCAAAGCCAAAGAAAACCTTGAATTTGAACTCTTAGGTGCTGATTCAGACATTAATTCATCTTCAAGAACTCTTTGTCCTTGCTGAGCATTAGCTATGCCTACAACATCTCCTTGATACCAAGCATTAGCTTCAGCATCATGTAGTTTTTCACCTTGTTCTAATATATCATAGATATCCATGTAAAAAAGCCAATTTTTGGGTATAAAAACATGCCGAAATAACTAAATTTAAAAAAAAGGGAGAGAAAGTATTTCTACTTTCGTCTCATTTTCAATAAGCCTAAGCCTTCGTTAGTGTTTAATACTGCTCTAATTGCTACAACCAGTCCTGCTGCACCAACGAATGTAACAAAGTTTGGTAGTACTGCGGTTAAATATCCGTATACTGGACCAAATCTGCTTACTGCTTCGAGAGCGCCAGATCCAACTGACAATAGAACTAAAACACCTAACAAAAATGTAACAGAGTTATCTCTGCTAACATTTAACCATCCTACAAGAAGACCAAGTAGTAATAACACAGTCATCAAGGATACGCCGCCCAGGGATGCTGGCAATACTGTGGATAAGAGTGTAATTAAAACTCCGCCCAAGAATGCCCACTTACCGTATTCGTGTAAACGTTCCATGATGTACAAAACGCTTGCTTCTTTAAATAGATTACTCTGATTTATAACTGCGATAACCACCAGTCAAACTCTTAGCTTTATACCCTTTAGCTTGTAGAAACAGAGCAGAATACAAACTCCGACTCCCGCCACCGCAATAAGTAATTATTAATTTATTCTTTGGAAGTTCGTCATATCGATCTTCCAATTCTTTAGTAGGAATATGTAAATCATTTTCAATATGACTGTTAGATCGTTCATCATTTCTACGAACATCTAAATAAATGCCCTTGCTTTTCTTTGCATCTTCCTGAGATATTTCTAATGGTTTCATATGCGAGTACTGGGATTTGAACCCAGGTTACCACCTTGGCAAGGAGGAGTGATACCAGACTACACCATACCCGCGCTTACTTTAAAGTAATAATGGGGCCACGCAAATTTGAATTGCGGTCGCCCGCTCCCAAAGCGGGAAGGATACCAAGCTACCCCATGGCCCCATATGTTTTCTCACGAATTTCCAATTATAAAGCTTGCGCTTAGGATGTAATCACTAACTAATAGTTAATCAAATATATAAACAATTATCATTTTAGTACAGCATGGTTAGACACAATTTAAAGATGCATGAACACATCGGACTTTTACTAGTGTTTATCGGAGTTAGTTGGTTAGGCTTTGGACTGTATGATTCAATGCTTGCAGCAAATTTACTACTTGTTCCGGGAGCAGCATTAAGAAGTGGATTGGGATTGCTTAAGATTCCTTTATTTTTTGGAGTCGGTGCAGTAATTACTTACTTAGGAATTATTGAACTTAGAGAAGTGCTACCAGGGAAAAATAGATAATGGCAAAAGGATTAACACGAGAAGAAATTGAATACGGGATGAAAGAATTCGTTCAAGGTTTACTTGTCGGCATTTTAGCTGGCGTATTAATTACAAAATTACTGCTGTAATCTAGTATCTCCTTGGAAAGTTTTATAAAGGTCTTTTTAGAACGATTAGACAGCGAGCCTGTAGCTCAGTCTGGTCAGAGCGACTGGCTCTTAACCAGTAGGTCGCGGGTTCAAATCCTGTCAGGCTCGTTCTATATTCAAATGGGTAAACAAAAAGAAGCTAGACAAAATAGACTTATTAGGGAGATATATAATTTTGTATGTGTAAATCCCGGCGTTGGATCTGCTGCAATTTATGGTTATCTTGCTGCAGACTTAAAAATGAGAAATCAAGGTCTAAGTGCTAGAAAAATAGGATTCTTTATTCCTAGGTATTGTAAAAAATATATTAGAATCGAAAAACGGAGTGAAGGAAGGATGTATTTTCCTATTGAATCTCTTGATAACAAAATAGAAGATGTATAAACAATCCTTTTTTATATTAATATAATAGCACAGAAATATGTCAAATATAAATGCAATGCTATTAATTGGAACCAAATCTGGTACAGAAAGAAAGGTCTATGATGAACTTAACAAACACGATGAAATAGAATTTGTTAATGAACTATTTGGAACTTGGGATATAATTGCAAAAATTCAAACTGAAAGTGTTGAAAGAATGGATGAATTTGTGTCAGATATTATTAGAAATATTAAAGGTGTGGATTCAACAATGACTTTGATTGTTTCTCGATAATTTTAATAAGGCGAGTGGGCTAAAATTCATATGAAATCTCAATACTGGGCAGATCAAATAGCTGAAAGGTTAATAAAATCTCGCAAAAAGAAATCTTTTACTGTTGCTTCAGGAATTACTCCTTCAGGAACAATTCATTTTGGAAATTTTAGAGAAATAATTACTACTGAGATTATATCGCGAGCTCTTAAAGACGCAGGAGCTAAAGTAAGATTCATTTATTCCTGGGATGATTATGACCGATTCAGGAAAGTGCCAAAAAATATGCCAAAACAGAGTATCTTAAAAAAATATATTGGATTTCCCGTAAGCCAAGTCCCAAACGTTTTTGGAACAAAACATAAGTCTTATGCTGATTATTTAGAATCTGAATTAGAAAAAAGTGTTAAATTAGTTGGTGTAAAACCTGAATTTATTCAACAACAAAATAAATATCCTAAAAGACATTATGCTGAAGAAATTAGAACCGCTTTTCAAAATAGAGGAAAAATTGCAAGGATTCTAAATAAATACAGAAAGGAACCGCTTGCAGATGATTGGTATCCTGGAGAAGTATTTTGTAAAAAACACGGAAACGATTTCACAAAAATTATCGATTACGATGGTGAATATAAAGTAACTTACGAACATAAATCGGGATTTATTAAAACGCTAGACTTTAGAAAAGAAACAGGTCTAAAACTTAAGTGGAAAGCAGATTGGCCAATGAGGTGGGCTCATGAGCGCGTTGACTTTGAACCTGGTGGTAAAGATCATTCGACTTACGGAAGCTCTTATACTGTAGGAAAAGATATAGTAAAAATATTTGATTGGATTGCTCCGGAATATGTCATGTATGATTTCATCAATATGAAGGGTGGTCAAGGAAAAATGTCTTCATCTGCCGGGAATGCTCAATCACTAAGAGATGTTTTAAGATTCTATATTCCAGAATTAGCAAGATATACTTTTGCTGGAAGAACTCCAAAAACAGAAATATTCTATCCAATGGATGAAGGAATTTTCAAACACTACGAAGATTTCTATTATACTGAAAGAGTCGCATTTGGAAAAGAAGAAGTAAGTAAAAAGGAACAAATTCAACAAGAAAGAGTTTATCGAATGTCAGTAGTTGACAAAGTTCCAGGAACAATGCCAATTCAGCCGTCATTCAAACATTGTGTTGAGTTGATGAATATTTATCAAGGGAATATTAATCAGGCATTAAAAAATATAAATCTAAAAAGAAAAATTGATAAGAACAGATATAGTCAAGTTCTAACTTGCGCTTGGAATTGGATTAATGAATTTGCTACAGAACGCTATATTTTCAAAATCAACGAAAAAACTCCAAGAATAAAAATGACTATAAATCAAAAATCTGCAATCAAAGATCTAACAAAAATACTTTCAAAAAATCTAAATGAAAAACAACTATTCAAAGAGTTTGGAAGAATAACAAAAGAGAACGAATTAGGAGCAAAAGATTTCTTCCAGCCAATCTACAAAATATTAATCAATAAACCAGCAGGTCCAAGACTTGCACCATTTATTCTGGCAATAGGTAGAACTAAAGTTAGAAAATTATTAACTATTTAACTTCCAATTCCCAAACTGAAACTGGAACTTCAATATTCCAATTACTCAAAACTTTCGGATGAACTTCTCCAATAACTCCTACTTTTTGTCCATCTAATAAAATTTGACCTGATCTTCCTGGAATGAACATTGGATAATCCACAGATATAACTTTCAATTCTTTTCCGATTGACTGCGCATAAGCATGCAAAACTGACTTAGCATGAGTAAAATTAATCTTACTTCCGGCTTCAGCATAAGCTAGTTCCCAGGAATCTACAGTTCCAACTTGAGAACGAGTATTTAATTTTACACATTGTCCTAACTCGAAAATCTTCTGAGGATATTCAACATTAGTATTCTTGCTTAACAATTCAACTAATGACGGTGTCAACCAAGTTCGCATAACTGACCAATTACTTGAAACTGGATTAGCAATTTCAACAATTTCATCATCAGGTAGATTCATCTTCTCAAACAAATTCTTCTTATTAGTTAAAATAAAAGTCGATATTTCCTGAGCGCCAGTTCCAACCATAATTTCTCGAAGTTTGTGGTTTCTAATCGTAGAGGACTTCAATTCTCCTTGAGTAAAGAATTTTGGATAATAAGGTTCAATATTATCAAATCCATAAGCCATTAACATATCTTCAACTACATCCATTGAGTGCATTATATCTTGTCGGTAAGTAGGAAATTGAATATGAACATGACCTTTATCGTTTTTGTCAATCGAAAGAACGTTATATCTGCTTCTTTCAAGTAAGATCTTAATCTCTTTATCGCTCGGCATAAATCCAAATGTTCGTTTTATCAAATATTTGTCAACTTTGAATTCTTTAACTGCAAAAGTTGGAGTTACAATTGCATTTCCTGATCGATCAACAATATTAACCTGTTCAATTTTTCCGCCTCTATCTGCTAAACTCATTGCTAAAATATTCAAAGCAGTCTCAACATTTCTCATTTCAAGACCTGTTACTTCAATAAGTAAATTCTTACTTCTAGTTGTAACTCTTCCTGACTTCTCTGAATTAATAATTGGTGGCATCGAAACAACATCATTAACTGCATCCAAAAGAATAGGATAAACATCATGACTGTTTACTAAATTTGCAAATTCTTTTCCCTTAGGATGAATTTCTAAAACTTCACCAGGAGTCATTTTTCGTTCTCCATCTAATGGTTCAAACTTAAGTCCGTCTGGTTTAGTTGCAGTATAAAGTAGCGGTGGAACAATCTTATCTAACTCAAATATTCCAATTGCAACCTCTCGTCTCCGACGTCCAAACGTTCCGGCAATCTTCTCCTGTGCTTGAATTAATTGCTTCAAAATATCATCATCAATTTTTATATTGCGAATAACTGCTGCAGCAATATATGGTCTAACTTTTTTGACTTTCTCAGAAATATTGATTGTCATGGCTGGAGCACTCATTGAATATTTCGGAATTCCTTGGTTTTTAGAATAATGAGCTCGCAAAGCACGAGCAATTCCTTCAACATTCCAAAGATCAGGTCTATCTGTTGCTTTGATGTCAATCTTCAAATCATGACCTCTAACTCCATCAATTTCTCCTTTGACAAATTTCAAAGATTCTTCAAGTTCTTCAATAGTAAACTTTCTACCTACAAGTTCTTCTAAATCTTGCTTGTGAATATCTATTGTTGGCATTAAAGAATTACCTCCTTTCTTTTCAACCAAGATAAATCGTCACTGTATAATTCTCTAATATCTTTACTTGCAATCTTCTTCTGGAATAATCGATCTATCCCAAAAGCACCAGCTAAAACTGGCGCGCTAATTCCAAGAGTCTCAGTAATTTCAGGTCTGAATATTCCGGCACCGCCAAGTTCAACCCACTTTCCAAGCTCCGGAGACCAACCATCAATTTGAACACTCGGTTCCGTGAATGGATAATAATCTGGAAGGAATCTAACTTTAGTTGCGCCAGCAAATTCTTCAGCAAACTTCTTCAAGACTCCCATCAAATTTGCCATGTTCAAATTCTCATCAGTGACCATAAATTCTAATTGATTAAATTCAATTAAATGAGTTGCATCAAGAACATCGGGTCTAAACACACGACCAATTGTGAAATATTTTCCAGGAACTTTAAAATTTCCTGCCATTGTTCTAGCAGAAACTGAAGTTGTATGAGCACGAGGCATTAATTGTTTAGCAATATCTTTACTCCAAGTATATCCCCAACCAATTGATCCCGATTTTCCTCCATTTTCATGAGCACTTTTTACTGCTTCAACGAGCTTATTTTCAGGTAGTTTTCCTGATTTGGGATTCTTCAAAAAATAAGTATCGGTCCAAGTTCTAGCAGGATGATTCTGTGGTTGATAGAGTGCATCAAAATTCCAAAATTGTGTTTCAACTAAAGGACCGTCCATTTCCTCGAACCCTAATTCAACCATCTTCAATCGAACATCATCTAAAAATTGTAAATATAATTGTTTCTTTCCCATATCTGCAATTGGAACTGGTGCTTCAACATCAAAACGCCTGAATTTCTTACCTTTCCATTTGCCAGATTTCAACATTGCAGGAGTTAATTTCTCAAGTCGTTCACCTTTTGGTAAAACTTTCAAAACTTCTTGTCCACGAGCATTACCTCTCAAATTAATACTAACTCTGGAAACTGTTGCGATCATTTTCTTACGCTTGGAAAGAGTAATATATGCATGTTGAGAATCTCCCAATTTATCCAAATCCAATTCACCATTTCCTATTTGTTTCAAAAGATTAGATTCTTCAGTAGATTTAACTTTGCGTCCTTCTGAAGTGATTTTCAAGCCGCCATTATCTATACTAATCCATCCTGCTTTACGACAATAACCCATCGCAAACCTCAATTCATCATTACCAAGCCTCTTTTCTGCTTCATCCAAAGTTAAATCTTCTTTTCTAAGCATTTCAAGTAACCTCAACTCCGGAAGACCGACTTCAAGAGCCGTTTTTCCATTTCGATCTATTGCTACTACTTGTTTTTCACTTCGAATAATATCTGCCAATTTCTTGTTTTCAAGATACATAGCACTACGGTAAAACGCTGATTGAGATAAATCGCTATGGGAATCAACAAAATCTTTCTTGGCCAAACTCTTTAAAATTGTGATTTCAGAATCCTGTAGCATTTCAGCAAGTTTACTCAAATTAGTCATATCAATACAACCGCCTTAAGATTTAAATAATTATGTCTGGAGAAAGCGTTCTTTAGAATTAGAAGAGACAACCACTTCGCATAACATCTAATGAAGTTGAGTCAATAAAAAGATATCTTTTTATTCATCAAGAAAAATAAATCAGTATGGCATTAGAATCTATGCTCATGACAATTATAACTCCTCCAATATTGTATTTAACATTAGCATGGAGTATAATCTGGAAAGGATTTGGATTGTGGCATTCAGCAAAAAACTCTCAAAAACCTTGGTTCATTGCGTTATTAATAATTAATTCTCTGGGTCTACTGCCAATAATATATCTTTTCGCATTCAGGAAAAACCGAAAGAAATTGACAATTCTTGGTAAGAAAAAATAATTATTTCTTCATATGAACGTCCATTTGAGGAAATGGAATCTCAATTTTCTCTTTATCAAAACGAACCTTCAAAGCTTTAATAAATTCATGAACAACTCGGCTTCGGCTCTCTCTATTCTTAACTCTCAAACTAACTGTAAAGGTTATTGCGCTATCTGCAAATTCTCTAAATCTCAAACTTGGTTCATACTCTTTAATTGTTCCATCAACTGATTTTTGAACCTTTTTTGCCACAGCCAACGCAACTTTCTCTACCTTCTTCAAATCAGAATCATATGAAACTCCACAAGAAACCAAAGTAGTCATTTCAGTTTTAGGAGCATTATAATTTCTAAAAACGGACTCCGCAATTTTGGAATTTGGTAAAATTAAATAATTGTGATCCCATGTTCTTAATCTTGTTGTACGCCATCCAATATCTACAACATATCCTGCAGTATTATCATCCAACTCAACATAATCTCCAAGCTTCATTGGTCTATCTGCAGTAATATAAATCGCTGATAAGAAATTAGAAAGAGTATCTTTCAAAGCCATTGCAATAGCAATACCTGCAATTCCCAATCCTGCTAACAGTGGTGTAATTTCAATACCAAACTGTTTTAGAATGATAGATAACGCAATAACATATACTGAGAAATTAATCAGCTTCCGAGAAAAATTGAATAGTGTATCATCAACTTTTCGACGTAACTTAGATTTTAGTTCATAAGTATATACTTCAAAAAGGGATTTTATGATTCTTGAAACAAGAAACGTTATTGCTATAATCCATAGAATTGAAAAAATCTGAAGCACCGTAATACTTCCAACAGTAAAATCAGGTTGAGAATATTTGACTGCAAAGAAGAAGCCAAAAGTAATTATCAAAACTTGAATTGGTGCACGAATATTTCCAAGTATTATCTCATCAACTTGAGTTTTAGTATTTGCCGCAAAATTACCAACAACTTTCAACCCTCTCCTCACAAGAATGGCGAGAATAATTGAAAAAATAATTATACCTATTGAAACAGAGTTAGGATCAAACTGACTCAAATATTCAATCATACTAGTTCATAAGCATTCCAATTTAAGAGTTCTTTCATTTTAGAAGTGAGTGGTCCGGGCAAGATTTGAACTTGCGACCTCACGATTATCAGTCGTGCGCGCTAACCAGGCTACGCTACCGGACCAGGTAATCCAACTGATTAAACATAGTTTAAAAGTCTTATGCTCAATCAATTTTCAAAAATCGGAGAAAGAGGGACGCAAGCGCCCCAATTTCGAATATGAATTTATCCTCGTAAATTAGTAAAATCAACAAAATCAGTTATTCCAGTATATTCACCATATACTGCACCTGCCGCAAGAGCCACTCCTGCCATAACATAACTCATCTTTTGAGCTAATTTTAAACGTTTAGCTTGTTTCTCTTTGTATTCTTCGCCGTTGAGTGTAGCTTCAAGACTTTGCTCACGATCTGTGATTCGGTTTTCCCAATCTTGCAAGTCACTTTCTCGATCATCTAGCTTGCTAATTCTTAAATCAGAAGCATTTTCAAGAAGTTCAAGTGACATTTTTTCTTGATTAATTTGCTCAAGTTGACCTGATTTATCCGGAACAACGATTACTGTTTTTCCAAGACCGTCATAATTATTACTAATTGTATCTACAATCTCTCGCTTAGTCATTTCATTATTGATATCGCATCTAATTAACTGAGCATAATCTGAAAGTACCTTTTTTGGCATTCTCATTAGAGTTGATTCAGCAGGTAAATTTCCTTCATACAACTCAACTACTTCAGCAGCTTTCAAGTTAGCTAAATATTCTTTACTTTCAGTACTTGCATCATCTCGGATTTGTTGTGAATAAATATCTGCTTCACTTCTAGTTCGTTCAGCTTCAGACTTTGCATTGTCCAATAGTTGTTCCATGGACGTCTCTGCACTCACTTTAATTTGTTGTGCAGAAGTCTGTGCGTTTTGAGTAACTTCCAGTAAATAATTATCTGCTTCACTTCTAGTTCGTTCAGCTTCAGCTCTAATTTGTTCAGAAGAGCTCTTTGCATTATTCAAAATCGGTTCTCCTAATAATGAACCAACATATGCTTCTAATTTAGAATCTGAAAATCCTGAAATCACTTTTCTATCAGCCCTAGTTAATGCGTTATAATTAGTACCGTCTTCTTTAATTGAATCAATAAACCATGAAATACGTTCCTCAGTCCAGTTTTGATTTTTTGAATCAATTACTTTAATCAAATTAGGTAGAGTATATTTCATTTTTTAGTTTTCTCCAATTAATTACTCTTCTTCAGAAGAACCGTAATCAACTTCAGGTTTACTAGCTAATCGTGTACCGATCATTCCTCCAGCTGCTCCGCCAAGTGCAATTCCAACAAAAGCAGACATTGTACTAGTTCCTTCAGCAGAATCCAAAGCTTCTTCTAATTCGCCAACACGTGTAGCATTTTCATCTCTTTGAGTCTGTGCTGCAGTTAGTTGAGCAGAATAGTCTGAAACATTTTCAGTTAAGTTTGAAATATCTCCGTTTAATCGGTTAATTTCAGTTTGATAGTCAGAAGCATTACTGTCTAATCCGTTGATTTCAGTTTGCAAGTCTGAAATTTCACCAGTTAGTTGGTTAACTTCAGCTTGGTAAGCTGTATCATTAGCTTCAGAAGCGTTTAATTGATCATTAACTGAACTCAATTGATCTCGAGTTGCGTTTAATTCAGCCATCAAATCTTCTAAAGTTGTTTCATTAGTTTCATTTCCAACTGTTTCTTCTGGAATTGTAACATAAGCAACTTGAGTTCCATTTTCTACCCAAGTAACAACTTTTCCTTCAATATCAATATTAGTTTTAGTTGCATTTGAATCTGCAATAACTTGTGTGTCTCCAGTTGCAATATTTGTTGCATATATAGTTTGATTTCCTTCAACAGCAACCATTGTTCCTTGGTCAATGTCAAATGTGTTTGGAGAAACGTTGTTAATTACTGAACCCACTAGATTTCCATTTACATCATACGTAAAGATGTTAACGGTTGCATTATCATTTGGATTTTCAATTCCAACATAAATCTTGTCTCCAGACATTTCTGCGAATTTAACTGGTCCATTGTGGAGTTCAGTTGCATTAGCTGCGTCGTTTGAATCTACAAGCATTAATCTTTCAAGAGTGTTATTATCAACAACTTCATTAACTGAAAATAGGTTTAAGTTGCCATCTACTCGAAGGTTTGAAACTGAACCATTTTCATAAAGAACTTGTTCTGCGCCTGAGGAAATATCTTCTCTAACAACTCCTCCGTTGCTTCCTTCTCTAAGAATGTGTTCACCATCTGAGTGATGAGAACCTACATATCCGTCTTCAACAATATTCAAGAAACCTTCGCGATCATATGCGAAAATCTTGTCAGCTGTTTGGAAAGAAATTGTTCCGTTATTAATTTGAAGATTATCTAGTCCTGAGATTGCGTTTTGACTTCGTGTAATTGAATTATCTTCTGTATCTACAGTAACAATTCTACCGTTTTCATTCAAAACAATGTTTTGTCCATCTGTAACTGGATCTTCTTGAGTTACTCCAGCGTATGGAACTAATTGAGTATTATCTGCATGGTCTGTGTGATATACAATTGCATCATCTAAAGATGGTGCCATATCTTTTGCAGCGCCTGCCACAGCAAGACCAAGTAATGATAGTCCGCCTAAAACGTATTTTCCAACAGTTCCAAATCGTGAATTTGATTGTACTGTTTCAATTTCGTTTGTAATTTCTGCGTTAGATCCTTCCAAATATTGTGGAAATTCTTTCCGTAATTCATCTAAAAATTCCTGTTCGTGTCTTGAATATGTATTTTCCATAGTGAGCTCTTTGTTCTTTTAAAAATCTAGTATAAAACACTTAAAAAGGCTTCGAAATGACACTACTTTTCAGTGAAATTGGGGGTTTTTATTCCAATTTCTTAAATTTCCTAAGATTGTTTCGGATCTTATCAAACACCGATTCTTCAACAATCTCTGTCTCTGTTTCGGGTCCAACCTGAACCGGCATCTCAGCACCACTTGCTGCCTGTAGAAAGGTATTATACAAATCCCCTAAAATTATTACATTTCCTTCACCATCCATTCGGAATTTATCTTTTGGAAAAGTTAATCCTGCTGGAGTTTCTTCATCATCTTCAGTACCAATTATTGGATCTAAAGCCAATTCTTCGGAATCATAAAGTTTTGATCCGCGCGCAATAAGATCATCCATAAAGTTTTCAGACACTACAAATTTTTAATAGTTCCGAGTCAAGTCACTGAAGAGTAGTAGCCAACAATTTTAATCTATAATAACATAAAACTAATGTGGCAGAATCAAATACTCCTGAGCTAAAGAAAAGCATTTCGTTCAGCGTATTGATTCTATTGGCAATAAACGCAATTATTGGAACAGGAATATTCTTCGTTCCGGGAATCGCAGCAGCAATCGCCGGTCCAGCATCCTTAATCGCTTGGGTAGGAGTAGCAATTCTTGCAATGCTTGTAGCAGCATGTTTCGCAGAACTAGTTGGAATGTTCCCAAAATCCGGAGGAGTATATGAATATACTAAACAAGCTTTTGGAGAATTTGGCGGATTCTTAGTGGGTTGGACTTCATGGATGGTTGCGAACGTAACAATTGCAATGCTGTCAATTGGTTGTTTAGAATACCTAACTATCTTCTTTGATATGTCTCAACTTTTCAAAATAGTAGTTGCTCTCGGAATTGTAACATTAATAAATGTGGTTTCATTCCGCGGAGTAGATTTATCTGTAAAGGTTCTGCTAATCTTTTCCATTGTTACCATCATGTCTCTTTGGACTTTGATTAGTTGGGGAGTATATTATTTTGACTTCGGAAATATTCAAATCATAAATATGATGCCACACATTGGAGAAAAGGGATTAATAATTTCGCTAGTAATCGCAATGGTATATATTCTGGAAACCTTCTTCGGATGGGAAACTGTAGCAAACCTTGCAGAAGAAACAAAGGATGCAAAAAATGTAATTCCGAAAGTTATGATGTGGGGAACCTTATGCGTAACACTATTAGCCATTGGAGTTGTATCTATTTCGTTAGGTGCAGTCAACTGGGAAATTCTAGCAGGATCGAACGCTCCGCTTACTGAAGTAGCAAACGCAATCATGGGAACAACCGGAGGAAAAATAATGACTCTTCTAATCTTTCTAAATATATTCGGTGGTGCGGCAGCATGGATAATTACAACTCCAAGATTAATTTTCGCTTTAGCAAGAGATGGACTTCTTCCAAAAGCACTTCAAAAAATTCACCCAAAATATCAAACACCTTACATAGCAATCCTCGTTCAGGCAGTGCTATCAGGATTGATAATAATCTCTGGGTCATATGCACTTCTATTGGAATTAGTACTACCGCTCGCAATTTTCATGTACTCAATGGTCGTAGTAAGTGTAACTATACTCAGATTTACTCAACCCGATACTGAAAGAACCTTCAAAGTTCCATTTGGAAAAGTTATGCCAGTCACGCTTGGGTTAGTTCTAATGTTCTTACTTGGTGGAATCGAACCGATTACTACTGCAACTGGAGCAATGTTTGTAGCACTCGGAGTACCTCTTTATTTAATGCGTACTGTTGAAAGTAAACCATTAATCGTTCAAAAATTATTGGACACTTCATCATCATTACAAAAGTTTTCATACAAATTATTTGTAAAACCAAAAACTCACAACTATATTCTAAAACACTTTGAAGGATTTGAACGACGAAGAATTCTAAACATGGGTGCCAGTTCAGGAGAACTAGCAAAAGATTTAGCTCAGCTAGTTGGAGCAGAAGGTCAAGTTATTGCAACTGACGTTTCAACAAACAATTTACACAATGCAACAAAGCTTGCTCAGAAACATGGACTGCAAAATGTTGAATTTATTCTTGAAAGTTCTGGATCAAGACACGAACTTCACAAAAATGTTCATACTTTACATGGCGCAACTTCAGTAGGTTTACTTGGTTATTTATCGGAACCTGAAAAAGTACTTCATGCATTAAATCTGAGAATGGCACAACGAGGGAGAGTTTATTTCATAGATTATGATCGAGTGTTTAAAATATTCAGGGCTCCGGAATGGATGAGTGAAGATGATAAAATAAGTCAAACTTTCGAACAAGCAGGGTTCAAAGTAAAAGTTTGGAGATCGAAAGGAATTCTATGGGATACAATCCACATTGCTGGTTGGAAATATAAGTAAGGTTTATAATTCTCTCTTAACAAGTTAAACCATGTCCAAAACATTAGACAAACGTCCAGATTATAAGAAAATTGAATCAAAATGGCAACGGTTTTGGAGAACAAAAAAGATTTACAAATTTAATCCAAACTCTAGAAAACCCGTTTTCTCAATCGATACTCCTCCACCTTACATTTCTGGAAGATTACATATGGGACACGGAGCATCTTATACAATGTTTGAAACAATTGCACGTTTCAAAAGAATGACTGGACATAATGTTTTTTTTCCAATTGGTTTTGATGACAATGGTCTACCTACTGAAAGATATGTTGAAAAGAAACTAGGAATAAAATCAACAAAAATGTCTCGGCAGAAATTCATAAAAATCGCATTAAAGGAAACTAAAGAACTTGAAAAATCTGCAAGAGAGACTTTTGATAGATTTGGACACTCTTACGATTGGGATTTATTCTACTCAACAATTTCACCAAAGGCAGCACGAGTTGCGCAAAAATCTTTCTTAGATTTACATAGAAAGGGAAGAGTTTACCGTTCAAGTGAACCTGGATTGTATTCAATTGCAGGAAGAACTGGAATTTCCCAAGCAGACTTAGAAGAGGAAGAACAAACAACTTTCTTGAATTATATAAATTTTAAAGTCGGGAATTCAAACTTACAGATCGCAACAACTCGTCCAGAATTAATTCCAGCATGTGTTGCAGTT
>Ga0209045_1001778_pt1 | contig 17685 bp, 14 predicted proteins | sample SaaInlLV_10m_DNA_4_FD_184664 | JGI IMG/M metagenome (GOLD analysis project Ga0209045, IMG submission 184664) | Marine microbial communities from expanding oxygen minimum zones in the Saanich Inlet - Saanich Inlet SI072_LV_200m_DNA (SPAdes) (version 2) | ecosystem: Environmental > Aquatic >...
TCTGTGTCCGATGGAGGGAGAGACTCCGTCGAGCCGCCTCACGTAACTGAGGGGGTACCCGTCTTGCGCTTCCGGCTTTGTCTGTCTACACTCTGGGGACGACTACTGATTCCTGGGAATCGATTGAGCGGGAAAAACAGGAGGCGATGACGTGAAGTACGCAGCTCTCTGTCTTGGGGTCATTTTCCTTGCGGCGAGCGGCGTGGTGGAGGGGGGCGGGAACGCGGCGCCTTCCGCGGTCACGGTCACGGCCAGCAGTTGCTTCAATGAACGGGCACCGGCAGCGAAGACATTGGACGGAAAACTGTCCGGGCAGCACTTCTGGGCCGGACGACCTGGGCAGGCCCCATGGACATTGACATTTGATCTTGGCGTGCGGAGGGAGTTGAGCGGCCTGGAGATCGCGTTCTATGACCGCAATGGGCGCTTCTCGCACACCCCTGAGGAAACCCGGGTTGAGACGAGTGAGAACGGGGCTGACTGGACGTCAACTGGAGCTGTGCCCGCTCCCGGGCCATGGACAGCGAAAAGCTACCGCCTTGTGCTTCACGAGTTCAAAGGGGCGTACCGTTTCATCCGTCTGACCATGGGAAAAGCACCAACCGGTAAACAGCCGGCTGTTTGGGGTGTGCAGTTCTACCTTGCCGACGGCACGTTGCTGGGCGGCGGTGAGACGTTCACCGAGATGAACGTGACCGGCACCGCTGCCAAGGCTAAGGTCGAGACGGCTTTCCCCGGCCTGGAGACTGTCGCAATCGTCAGCACGGCAGACGACACGGAGCAGCCGGCTCGTTTCTTCAAGCCTGCGGGAACGGAAGAGCCTGCGCCGCTGTTGGTCCTCCTTCACACCTGGTCCGGCGACTACCGACAGAACAGCTTTGTCGGTACGGCTCTCGCAGAGTGCCGCAAGCGTGGCTGGGGCTTGGTTTTTCCTCATTTCCGCGGTCCCAACTGGCATCCCGATGCCTGTGGATCTGAGCTTGCCGGACAGGACATCGTCGATGCCGTGGCGTACGCGCACACACGTTTCTCGGTTGACGCAAGCCGCGTCTACCTGTTCGGACAATCGGGGGGAGGCCACATGTCTTTGGTGATGGCAACTCGGGCGCCGCAGCTCTGGGCGGGGGTGTCTGCCTGGGTGCCCATCACGGATCTGGCTGCTTGGCACCGGGAGTGTACGGCCGCGAAGCGCGGCTACGCCAAACACATGGAGAAGGCCTGTGGCGGCAAACCCGGCGATTCGCCTGAGATTGACGCACAGTACCGGGCACGATCCTCCCTGCCTTTCCTGGAGAAGGCCAAAGGACTCAGAATCGACGTACAGGCCGGGATCCACGACGGGCACACCGGGTCCGTGCCGGTTTCCCATTCGCTTCGCGCGTTCAACGGCCTGGCAGAAGCAAATGGCCTCCCGGAGAAGGCTCTCAGCGTCGCACAGATCCAGACGTTTACGGCTGCCCAAGTCGTTCCTGACGAGCTTCAGGGAGAGTGTATTGCCGAGCCCGGTCGCCTGCACCCAATCCTGTTTCGACGTGAGGCGGGACCGGCCCGCGTGACCATTTTCAAGGGCGGGCACAGCGGCGACATCAAAACAGCGATCCGGTGGTTTGCGGAGATTGATGGAACGCTCCGTCCCGATTGACGGGGGAGAGGGCTGGTGATGGTTCTACGTGCGCTGACAGCGAGGCCTCCGTCTGCCTGGCGGTCGCCTGCGGCATTCATGCCGAGGAGTGGCGACCGGAGTTCCAGGAGCCTCCCCTGGGACCGCCGAGCTCCAGCTCGGAGCTGTCTTTCGTTTTCCTGGAGGCCGGTTATCCCTAACCGGTGTCTTCCGGTCCGGCAAGAGCAAGACCGGTCGAGACGACCGGAGCTCCAAGGGAAGACAAGAAGATGCGGAGTTGGGACTCGGCGTTCCCAAGCGGGCGGTGTCTCGATTTGAGCCGCGCACAATCCTGATCGGGGCATGGCAGCCCCTCCTACATTGGGGAGGAAGACCGCTCCCGTTGCCTGATCGGGGCGTGACAGCCCCTCCTACATTGGAGAGCAAGGCCGCTCCAGGCAGTCGCGGCTCTGGCAGACAGGCAGGACGTTCGAACGCCAGCATTTGCAGTCTGCGTTCATGCCGTCTACTGTTACTACATTGGGTGGAAAAGCATACTCCCGACGTGAGCCGTACCCCGCACGCTGGTCCCATCAGTTGATGGAGTCGTTGATGCGCAATCGCAGCTCCAATCTGTTCTCGCTTATCGAATTGCTCGTGGCTTTGGCCATTTTGGGCCTGGGGCTGGCATTTTTGGTGCAGGCTCTTGGTCATGCAGGCGCGATGCGGCGGGTGGGCCGGTCGCTCACGATTGTCCCCAGCTTGGCTCAGGAGAAGGTAGAGGAGGCGCTCCTGGCCTGTGCGGAGGGCGGCGCGCTCCCGAAGGCAGTCCAGGGACGAGGTAGTGGCCCGGCAACGGGGTTGACTTGGCGCCGAACGTTGACGCCTCGGGCGGTCAGCGGCGGAGCGGTGGTTGATATTCAGGTTACCGTTCACTGGCGTGAGGGCAAGCGCGAACGCACCTATGTCCTGCAGACGAGTTCGCGTCCGTCTTGGACGGGGGGAGGGCTTTGAAGGTGCGCAACGCCAAGCTCACAATCCGTTCCTTCACGCTCGTCGAGCTTCTCACCTGTGTCCTGATCCTGGCGGCTGTTATCTCCCTGGCGTACCGGGTGTTGACCGTAGCTTTCGCTCAAGTCGAGGTGTTGCAGGAGGGACAGCAGGGGTGGCGAGAGGCCCGAGTTGCGCTTTCGTTGTTGGCTCGGGATCTGCGCACAATGTCCGTGGCGGGCCGGATGGGAAGCGGCGAGGCGGGTAACAGTGCCGCCGGGGACGCGCTGTCGTCCGGGGGAGGCGTTGACCGTATCCGCTGCGTATTGGGACCATGCCCCGAAGCGGGGCGTGGGACGAGTCTGGTCGGGGCTCGTCTGGTCGAGTATGACGTGGTTCCGAACCCACATGGAGCTGGTGAAGTCCTGCGACGCTGTGTGCGCCGGGGGGCGGATGGCGCGGCTTCCGACCGACACTTTGCAGGCGTTGTCGGGATTGCTCTCAGGTACCGTGTGGGAGATGGTCAGGGCAGGAACCATTGGGTCAAGGAATGGTCCTCCGTTCTCGCCGGTTCCCCATCAGCGGTCGAGGCGACCGTTCACATTGCCCAGGGCAGCAACGAGCGCCGTCGAGAACACCTGAGCACGATGGTCACGTTACTTCGGTAGGAGACAGGACAGGGATAGATGGACAGCACGAAACGCACAAACTCAACGTGCCGGGAGTCGGGTGCTGCCCTGATTCTCGTTCTGGGGGTCTTGTCTGTCCTTGCTGTGCTTGGGACCGCTGTACCTGCGTTGATGAGCGTTGAGACGGCCTGGGCTCGGGCTGATGCGCGTCGGTTGCAGGCGTTTTACGCTGCCCGAGCCGGTATTGAGCACGTGTTGGTCACGGTTTCCGCTGAGGTGGAGAAAGGTGGGAAGCGCTCCGGGGATATGGCCTGTCAACTGACGTCGGACTGTCACTACCAGATCTGGTGGGGGGGCATCGGTCCGGAGGCTGAGGCTGCAGGGGAGACGGGCGACCCTCGAGACCAGCTGGCGGCGCTGCGGGGCACGGCACGGGCGCTGGCGGCTTACCAGGGAGACGCGGGCCGTGCCTCCGAGTGGTTGGGGGTCTGCGCGGAAGGGCGCGCGCTGCGTGGGAAGGGCGCTTTCACTCGGGAGCGTATCATGGCTCTTCTGGAGCGCACTGAGGGGCGCTGGCAAGTGATTTACTGGAACGAGGGACGTGGCCGGTGAGGCCGTTTGAAGAGAGCGTTTGGCAGGTCGGCTTGAAGAGACTGTGGTCTCGGTGCTGGTGGCGCTGTGGAGTAGGGCACCGGATGGCAGAGCTGGACAGGCCGGGAAACCCCGGAGAAATGGTCAAGAGAGTGGCGAGGTGGAATCATGGATAGCGACCAGAAGAACGCGTACGAAAGCTACCAGCACGACCTCGAAGAGGATCTTGCGACAAAGACTACCGTTGAATTCGCCCGATCGATCACCGAACAGCAGCTGCAGGAAGCGGCCACTAAGGGGAAGACCAGCGGGAAGGAGCTATGGGAAATCCTGATGAGCGACCTCAGTCTGAAGAGCCTGGGGGAGCTACTTACCTATGAGATTTGGCCGCGGGGGAAGCAATTGCAGGAGGTCATGGTCGAATCCGGGTACGCAACGAAGGAGGAACTTGAGGAGCACGTTGCGGCACAGGCTACTGAGACATCCCAACTGGGGGAGGCACTGGTGGATCGCGGGGTGTTGACTCGGGCCCAGTTGGGGCAGGCGTTGATGGAGCAGCAACGCACGGGACACGACTTGAGTCGAGTGCTCCTGAACCTGGGTTACGTCACGGCGAAGCAAGTTGCTGACGCGACTCGGGCCGACGCGACGGGGGCGCAGCCACAACGGCGTTCGGAACGCGTCGCTGACGTGTTGCGTGAGAACGGGATGGTCAACGAGGATCAGCTTAGTCAGTTGCTCGAGGAGGCCGAGAGGAAAGGGGAGGATCTGGCGGAGTTCGTGATTGCACAGGAGATTGTGACTCGGGACGCCCTGGGCGAGGCATGCTCAGCCCATTGGGGAGTGCCATACGTTAACCTGACGCTTTGCGAGATTGCCCCGGATGACGCTCGCCTGCTCCCTGAAGAGCTCTCCCGCAATTACTGCGTCATCCCAACCAAAAAGGAGGCCGACCGGCTTAGCGTTGCGATGGCTGATCCCAAAGAGGTCTCGACGATTGATGATCTCTCCATGTTAACCGGCTGCGAGATTGCCCCCCTTCTTGCCTGGCGCGCCGACATCCACGATGCAATCAACCGTTTCTTCCCGGACGGGACCGTGGGCAAAGAGGAGTCAGCGGAACAGGCGAGTGCGTCGGTAAAGGACGTACGTGAGGAGGGGCTCGACGCCTTGGTCGAGAGCGCGTCGGTAACCGATCTGGTTGCCTCGATCGTTGAGGGAGCCATTCACGCGGAAGCAACCGACATCCATCTCGAGCCGCAGACTAAAGATCTACGGGTTCGCTACCGGATTGATGGCATGTTGTATGATGTTATGACCGTTCCCCAGAGCATTCAGGCCCCGCTCATTTCGCGTGTAAAGATCCTGGCGAAGATGGATATCACTCAGAAACGTGCCCCCCAGGATGGCCACTTTGCCATGCTGATCGGTGAGCGTGAGTTCGACATGCGGATCGCCACTCTCCCGACATCCCTTGGGGAACGGTTGGTCATCAGGTTGCTGAACCCCGCGAATCTGTTTCTTGGGCTCAAGCAACTGGGCTTGTCCCAAGACGCGTTTGAGCAGGTTGAGCGTCTGATTCACAGCCCCAACGGGATGATCCTCGTGACCGGCCCCATCGGTTCCGGAAAAACGACCACTCAATACGCGGCGCTCAACCAGATCAATATTCTGACCGACAGTATCGTGACCATCGAGGACCCGATCGAGTACGAACTGCCGGGCATCAATCAGGTTCAGGTCGATGCGCGCACGGACTGCACGTTTGCCAACATCCTCCGCGCCGTTCTGCGTCAGGATGTCAACAAGCTGCTGGTCGGTGAAATCAGGGACCGCGAGACGGCGGCGATCGCTGTTCGGGCGTCGGTGACAGGCCATTTGGTTTTCACCACCCTTCACACCCGAGACGCGGTGGGCGCCATCACCAACTTGGTGAATCTGGATGTTCCTCGGTTCCTCATTGCCGGGTCTGTTCTGGCGATTGTCAATCAGCGGTTGGTCCGGAAGATTTGCCAGAACTGCAAAGAGGAATACAGCCCGGAGGAGAGGGTACTGCGGGACCTCGGGTACAAGGGAGATATTCCGGACGACCTCATCTTCGCCCGTGGGCGGGGCTGCAATGCCTGCTATCACACGGGGTACCGGGGCCGCACGGGGATCTTCGAAGTGCTTTCCATGACCGAGGAGATTCGCGGTCTGGTCCGTGGAAATGCTCCTGAAGCGGATATCATGGCAGCGGCCATGACCGCCGGCGGGCGTTCACTCCTAAGTGACGCGATGCGCAAGGTAAAGAAGCAGATTACCTCAGTCGATGAAGTGGCTCGCACCGTCATGTTCCGCAATTAGAGGTGGCTCCCATGGCGACTAATCCCCAGCCTGATAAGAAACCCGAGGACGCGAATCTGAATGAGCACATTCGTGCCATTTTGCGTGGCGAGATTCGTGAGCACGGTCCTGCGGAGACTGCGTCGGTGATGGAAGGCATCAGCCCGGAGGCGGAGCCGTTCGTCAAACGGGATCTGTTGTTGCGTGTTCGTGCTCTCAGTACCAAGCATCTGAGCGTGTTCACGCGAGAGCTTGCGATCCTCACCCGGGCGGGAATGCCGATCCTGCAGGGGCTGCAGACGATCGGCAGTCGGACGCGCAACCAGAAGCTGCGTGACGTCATCTACCGGATCGGGGTCATGATCGAGAATGGTGATGCGCTCTGGAGCTCACTGGCGGCGTTCCCGCGGACGTTCTCCCCTCTCTATGTCTCGACGGTCCGGTCCGGAGAGTTGAGTGGTCACCTGGATAAGATGCTGTTCCGACTGGCCGACCACTACGAGCGTGAGTCCCTCCTGCGGAGCAAGGTCATTGCGGCCGCAACCTATCCTGTGATCGTTCTGGTTTTTGCTCTTGCCATCTGTATCCTCCTGGCCAGCATGGTTGTCCCCGTGTTTGCGGATTTGCTCAGAGATTTCGAGTCAGAACTGCCTTTTCTGACCCAGGTCGTTATGGCCTTCGTCCGGTGGCTGCCGGGCAACTGGTTTATGCTGATCCTGATGCCTCTGGCGGCGTTTCTGGTGTACCGATTGCTTGGGCGCATGTTCCCTTTCCGCCTCGTGCGGGATCGAGCCAAACTGTCCTTGCCGATTATCGGCAAGCTTAACCAGCGGATTCTGGCGTCGCGGTTTGCCCGGACCTTTGCCATCCTTTACGAGAGTGGCGTTCACATCATCGACGCGCTGACGATCGCGAAGGAAGCCGTGGACAACGAGGTCGCCAATGTCGACATCAGCCGCATGCAGGAGGCGGTCGAGGATGGCCAGAGCCTTGAGGATGCGCTGCAGAATACGAGCGTCTTTCCCCCCCTGTTCGTGGATATGGTTGTGGTTGGCGAGCAGACGGGGGCCTTGCCTGACGTCTTGCCTCAGGTGGCTGCGCTGTACGAGGAAGAGGTCAATATTGCCATGGACAACCTGGGGGCCATAATCGAGCCGGCCCTCATTCTGGTGACAGGGGGCTTCGTCGCGACTGTTTTCTACGCGTTCTTCATCCCCTATCTGAGGCTGCTGTCCGTCATTGCCGGTGGGTGACGGCTCCGAACGCAGGACTAACGCTCGTCTCGAAGCTGTCAACAATGGGCATGAGCACAGAAAGTGGGATGGAATGGACGTACAGAAGATTTGGGGCCGGGCGCCGCACAATGCCTTCACGGATCTGATTCGCTTCAAGGACACCTGGTACTGCGCGTTCCGGGAAGGGCAGGGCCACGTGTCTGACGACGGTAGCCTGCGGGTCATCCGGTCGGTGGACGGGGAGGAGTGGACATCGGCCGGCCTGATGACGTGGGACGGTGGCGATGTGCGTGATGCCAAGTTGTCCGTTGCCGGTGATGGGCAACTCATGTTGAACGGCGCTGTTCGTTTCCTTGAACCCAGGGGGGGCGACAGGCATCAGTCGGTCACCTGGCTTTCGTCCGATGGTCACATTTGGTCAGAACCCTATGCCTGCCCCAGTGGACTGGGCACTTGGCGATGGAGTGCCACCTGGAACAAAGGGACCGGCTACAGCTTCGGCTACAGCGGCCGAGACGACGGTGGTGCGCTCTATCGCACGACAGACGGGAAGAGCTGGGAAGCGGTGGTGCGCGATATCTTTCCGGAGGGATACGCCAACGAGACATCGATTGTGTTCGGTCCGGATGACACCGCAATCTGCCTGTTGCGCCGGGATCCGCGCGACGACTTTCCGGGGTCCGCACTGCTCGGGACGGCCCGGCCGCCATACGCCGATTGGGCGTGGGCTGATCTCGGCATGCGCCTGGGGGGACCCAAGTTGATCCGCTGCGACGATGGACGTTTGCTTGCCGTTGTTCGGCTCTACGAACCTGTGCGCACCTCGTTGTGTGAGATCGACTCCGCTACCAATACGGTGACGGAGTTACAGCCACTTCCCTCAGGAGGCGACACCAGCTATGCGGGGATGGTCGTGCATAACGGCCGATTGTGGGTAAGCTACTACTCTTCACACGAAGAGAAGACGCAGATCTATCTTGCGAGGCTGGAACTGCCTTGACTTGGTGGCGCGTCGGTGTAGACACATCACGGTTGGGCGGTTTGCAGGAACGGAGGACGAGAATGGCGATGGATCTGCGTGCAACGACGGCGACCGCGCTCGCCTGTCTGGCGATCACCTGTGGTGTCCGAGGCGAGGAGTGGCGCCTTGATCCCACGGCCCCGGACGCCGCGGAACAGTGGGAGTTCCGGTCGGACAAGATCACGTTCTCCGATCAGGGCCTAGGGTTGGACAGCCTCGAGACACCCCGGAAACAGCAGATTGCTTTCCTCAAGACTCCGCCTTTGGCCGAGGTGACGCTTTCCGCCTCATTTGTCGCGGACCCGGCAGGCAAAGGTGTTCACGCGGTTGGGTTCGTGGTGGGTGCCCGTGACTCGCTCAACTACCACTACGTGCACTACGACCATTCCCAGGCCATTCTCTGCCGTTCCGACGATGAGAAATCCTGGTGGGAGATCGGACGGCGCAGTGGCCTGGATAAACCAGAGGGGAAACGCCACACAGCAAAGCTGGTCTGCAGGCCCAACGTCATCGAGGTCTGGCTCAACGGCACCAAACTCTATGAGAAGAACTGCCCGGCGTTGACTCCGGGGCGGGTGGGCTTCTACACCGGCCAGGGGCGTGCAACTGTTCGTGATATCGTCGTCTCCGGGCGCGTCGTCAAGGCTGAGGCTTGGTCCTGGCGCGAGCGCCCCAAGCATTGGGTGATCGTCTGTGAGGACGGCGGTAACGGTGGTTACGAGGCGTTCCCGGACGCTACCCGTCTTGCCGACGGCCGTATCCTGGCCGTCTTCTACGATGGCTATGGACACGTTTCTATCCCACGCGAAAACTGCCCCTCCGGAGGACGGATTTCGGGCGTCTATTCAGACGATGAAGGGAAGACATGGGGCGAGCCGGTCGTTTTGTACGACGGCCCGAAGGACGACCGTGATCCCCATGTCACCGAACTCCGTGATGGTCGGTTGATGATCACGTTCTTCTGTCACAGGACGCATGACATTCCCGGATGGCGTGGGGCCCTGCTCATCGAGTCAGCGGATGGGGGGGCGACCTGGACCAAACCGCGCGAGTTGGCCCCGGTCCCCTATTATGTTTGCTCCGCGCCGGTGCGTGAACTCAGCGATGGGACGTTGGTGTTGGGACTCTACCGGTCCAAAGGCGGAAAGGCCTGGGGGGCTGTCATCCGTTCAACTGACGGCGGCAAGACGTGGTCATCCCCTGCAGATATTGATTCCAGCGGCATGCGACTCGACGCTGAAACGGACGTGGTCGAGCTGAAGAATGGCCACCTTTTTGCCGCCTTGCGCGGGCGCAAACAGATGGCGTGGAGTCGCTCGGAGGACCGGGGCGTTTCATGGAGTCCGGCTGTCTCCTTCGGTTTCTCCGGGCATTGTCCGTACTTCCTGCGTACGCCTCAGGATGTCATCCTGCTGGCCCACCGCATTCCCGCAACGAGTCTGCACTACTCGACCGACGAATGCCGGACGTGGAATGGTCCTGTGACGATTGACCGGGTCGGTGGAGCCTACCCGAGTCTGGTCAACCTCAAGGACGGTTCCGTCCTGTGCGTGTACTATGAGGAGGGCGCTGGTTCCAGTATTCGCGCGTGCCGTCTGGATGTCTCCCCGGATGGCGTGCGGGTAGCTCCTCTCCAGGCTGAGGGCGAGTAGGTCTGCTTAGCCCGGGATGGCGCTAAGACAGGTATGCACAGGACTCACCACCCTCAGCACCACAAAAGGTGGGTGGTGGCGGACCACTCCCCGCAGCGACTTTCCAGCCATTAACGCGTCGCCATTCCTGTTCAGAAGCGCAACGTGCGGACTTGATCGAGGTAGTACCTGTAGTCGTCGAGGGGGACGCCTGGGGTGATCAGGTGATCCGGCTCCATGAGGTAGCCGCCTTCCCGGATCAAAGCCACTCGGTCAGCGATTTCACGATCGATCGCGTCTCGCCCTTGTTCGAGAACCATCTTGTCAAACCCGCCCACAATGCGCAGTTCCTTGCCGTACTTGCGGCGGATGTCTTCCGGGTAGGCTTTCCAGGTTCCGCGTTCGATAGGGAATTGCAGGTTGACGCCGGCATCAAGCCAGTGCTGGATGAGTGGCTCGACGAAGCCATCGGAGTCGAGGCCATAGAGCTTGACGCCGTAGGAGTCCAGCTTGTCTCGGATCTTGCGGTAGCCGGGGGCGACACAGTCCTCAAAGATCATTGGGCTGACCAGCGGGCCAGTTTTGCCGCAGATATCCTCCCAACCGAATCCAAGATCGGGGATGGTGGTCATCCCGGGCAGTATCTGATCGAGCGACCAACAGGTCAGGTCGGCGAGAGTGTTGACCATGTCGGCGTAGCAGTCCCGGTCGTCATACATGAGGTAGGACATGTTCTCGACGCCCATCCAGTTGCGGACCCAGCCCATCATGGAGGCCGTGCCGATGACGATCGGGAGCCCGGCACGCTCGACGCCGTGGATGGCGGCATCCAGGTCTTCGGGTAACCGTGCTGGATCGGGTTGCAGCCGTTTCTTGTATTCGGGCCAGTCATCCGCCGTCTTGAGGGTGAAATCGATGTAGTGAGGGATGCAGCTCTGATGCTTCCAGTCCTTGCACACGACTCCATCGTGCCCCCGGAAGATGCGGTACTCATCGGTCTCTTCAATGACGTCCTCATTGAACGTAGGGAACAGATTGAGATTGGCCCCGATGCTGGCCCAGTTGGGCACGGCATCGAAGTAGGTGTGAGGATTGGCGTCCCTGGGCATGCCTTCCGCAAACCAGCGTTCCCGCGTTTCGGGCCAGCCAGTCCAATGGATCACAGGGATTCGGTCGAATTCCCCGTAGTGCATGATCTGCTGCCAAAGCTCTCGGCTGTTCATGGGGACTCCTTAGGGTCTTCTTGACGGTCACGTCCTAATTGGGCGTCGCGGCTTCGTCTGTCAAGGTACGTCGCACAAGAAAGCGCGGTTGCGGTGGGCCGGGTACTGCCGACGCGATATGGTGATCGCGGTGAGGCCGTGCCCAGACTTCGTCGTCCATGCCATGGTATTGCGCCTCGAGATCACGTCTTGAAGCAGGAGTTACTCATGCGATGTCTCATGCCGTTCACGGTCCTTCTTGTTTCTGTCCTGGCCCTGTCTGCGGGGGGCTCCGATTTCCGGAAAGTGCCCATCGCGGGTGTCGGCTTTATTGGGCCAAGCGATGTGCCAGTGCGGCCCGAGACAAGCGTCTGCCGACACTTTGGTTACCAGGCTTCCGTCGGCTTCCCCTATCGGAATCGAAGCCTGGCGGTCGACTTCGGCCGGCCCGTACTCGTGCATCGGCTCCAATTGCTCGACGACTATTCGGACCATGGCGGAACGTCACCGTCGATTGCCAAGCACGGACTGGGGATCTATACCAGTCAGGACGGCCGCACGTACGAGCGCTGCACATTGCCTTTCACGATTACCATCCGTTCAGGTGAGGCCGAGGGAGCATTCGACCTGGTGGAGATCGACGGTCTGGCTCTTGTCGCGCGTTACGTCAAGTTCCATCAGGCACTGCCGGACAGCGAATGGGACTTGGGCAACAACAACCTTCAGAACATGGTCCGGGCGTATCAGGATGCGGACCTTGCGGGGGCGATCGAGACCGTTGTCGTGCCGCGCTATTCTGCCGGGCACGCCCTGCTGCGCGCTACGGTTACCGTCCCCAGGGTGGGGGCAGAAGGACTGTCCCTCGATATCTCTGACTCTCTGGGACAGCCTTTGGCGGCTATTCCTGTTCCGGCCGATGGCGTGTGTTCCGGCGATCTGGGTGTTGGAGGACTGCCGCAGGGCCTGCACACGCTGCGTGTTAGGGCATTCCTGCCTGGCCGCGTGCCTGTTGCCGAAGCTGAGATTCGGACATACGTCTGCGCCCGGATCGTGGCCGACCCGGAAGAGGATGTCGTCGGCGCACCCGGTCAGGTGGTGATGCTGAGCGACATTGCTCGGGACGTGCCGGACGGATGGGAGAAGAGCCCGTTCCGGCGCCAGGGCGACGTGGTTGATCGCGTCCTCGTGTCGAGCGGAAAGGGAGCATCTGAGATGACGGTCAAGCTGCCGGCCAGTGGCTGGCATGCCGTCAGTATTGGCCTGACAGGGGACGGTGAGGTCGACGCCCGACTGGGGAAGCAGGGCGATTGGCGGCGTTGCCGGCTGGAGGTCTGGCGGCAGCATGCGAAGCGCACGGGGTTGGGCGAGGCGTTTGTGGGGTGCGCGGAGCTTGACCGGACCACGCTTCACATTCGCCCGCGGGGGAAGGCCTCGGCCCGTATCGCGTTCGTGCGGCTGCTGGGGCTCAGCGAAGAGCAGATCAGCCGTGTCCTGACCGCCCGTAAGCCCAACACACGGAGGCGGGTGACGGTGAACAACGACGGCTACAGCATGTTCTTCAGCGGGGTGAACTCCATCGAGAGAATTCACCGGATGATCGATCGCTATGAGGGCAAAGAGCTCTACTCTTACGACTATTGCCTGGGGACAGATGCGTCATGCACCTACGACACCAAGGTGGGTACGGTGTACGGGACGGGGCTCACGGAATTCTGGCGGCAGGGGGATCGACGCGCGGCCGAGGGCGTCCGGAAGCTGATCAGCGAGGGCAATGACCCGCTTCGGGTGGTGATCGAGCGATGTCGCAAGAACGGTCTCCGGGTTAACACCTCATTCCGTATGAACGCGTGCTACCCGCTCCCCATGGGGAAGACGTTCAATGGGAAACACTACTGGGAACACTATGACTCGTGTCGAGTCATGACCCGGTATGGCAAGCCGCACACCAATTTGAGCTACGCCTACCCGGGGGTCCGGGCCTATCGTTTGGCCGTCATCCGTGAGGCCGCCACCTACGCTCCGGACGGCATGCATCTCGACTTCCTCCGGCACCCCCCGTTCACCGGGAATGACGGCCCAATCGCCGAGACGTTCAGGAAGAGGCATGGCGAGGAACCCCCGACGGCCCCCTTTGCTGATCCGCGATGGCAGGTGATTCGCACGGAGGTCATGACGGAATTCGTCCGCGATGTGCGACGCGCGCTGGACGATGTTGGGCGTGAACTCAAGCGGCGCCTTCCCCTGAGCGTGTCTTTCGATTGCGTTGCCTACCAGTCACAGGGACTCGACGTGAAGCGCTGGGTGACCGACGGCCTGGTCGATAACATCAGCCCGGGGATTCACGGCCATGGGGGGACGCACTTCGGTATCGCGGAGTTTGCGAAGATGACTCAGGGAACGCCCTGTGAGCTGTTCGTGCGGCTTGAGCACACCATTCAGGGGCATGACCCGACTCCGGAGTCCGAGCGCGGCGAGGTCGTGTTCAAGTCTGAGCACATGACGTTGAACCTCTATCGCGCCCGTGTTCTGGAGCTCTATGAGCGAGGAGCGGACGGCATCTACTTGTTCAACACAGGTGGCGTGTGGCTGATCGATGTGCTGAGTGATGAGCCCGGGCTTCGGGCCTGGGATGCGGTCGAGCGTCCATTGGTGGGATGGTTCGACTTCCTGCAGTGAGTGCCTGCGGAACCAGACTTCACGGGTAGGGCCCACAGGGGGAGTGAGTATGACGTCGTGGGTGACCGGAAGGAGAGGCAACCATGTCACAGCTTGCTGTTCAACACGTACTACGTTGTTGATCACTTCCAGCACGTTACCGAGTGGCAGGTCCGGTGACGGGTTGAGGGAGCTCCGCCCCCGGAACCCCGGTGGTCCTGACCCATCTTCTCACGCGTGGTTCCGCAGCTGGAGTTCGATAGGGTGCGGGCGCAGGTACGTTTGCTCCGCAAGGTAGGCTTTGTTGTACTTGCGCACGTAGTGGTTGAGCAACGTGATCGGCACGATGAGGGCAAGGCTTCCCTGCTTGAACTGGGAGATGATCTCCAGCAGTTCCTGCTTCTCATCCGTGCTTAGGTCTTTCTTGAAGTACCCCATTATGTGCTGCAGCACACTGACGTGTTTGCGGGCGGTGCATTTCAGTCTGAGCGCGTCCATGAGGAGCTTCTCATAGGCGTCGAAGGCGGCGGGGAGTTCCTCGCCCTTTGCGTCAGCGACAAGTCGCCCCATGTCCCGATAGTGCTTCTCACTGTGCGAGAGAATGAGCAGTTTATGAGTGGTGTGAAAGGCCACCAGGCGCCCTGTGCGGGGGCCTCCTGCGATGGTGTCGCGCCAGCGTCTCAGGGAAAAGACGCGCTCGATGAAGTTCTCACGGAGAACTGGATCGTGGAGCCGTCCCTCCTCCTCGGTCGGCAAGAGTGGGAAGTGGTCCATGAAGGCCTTGGCGAAAAGTCCGACTCCGGTCTTGTTGGGGATGCCTTTGGCGTTGTAGACCTTTACTCGCTCCATGCCGCTGCTGGGGGACGCACCTTTGAAGATGAAGCCGCAGAGCTCTTCCTGCTCGAGTTCCTGAACGCGCTGAGTTGCCCACGCCCGCATCTGCTCTGTGTGATCGATCTGCGTTCGGGTGGTGACGAGACGAGGAGCAACCGGATCCCCCACGAGACGCATGGGCTCGCGCGGGATGCCCAATCCGCACTCCTGCTCGGGGCACACGGGGACGTACTCAACGAGCCGCCCGAGTGTGTCGGTCAGGTAGCGGTCGTGCTTGTGCTGGCCGTCATAGCGGACCTTTTGCCCCATGAGGCAGGCGCTGATCCCGATCCGTATTTGGTCGTTCATGGTGTCGTTCTCCAGAGGGGAGCCGTCATGTCCCGTCGTCCAGATCACGCCTCAGCTTGAGGATCGCGAGCTCTTTCGCCTTGGCCTCTACTTCCACGGTGATGTCCAGCTTCCCCCAACAGGTCGGGAAGTCGTCAGCATCAATATAGTCGTGGTGTCGGCTTGGCTTGGGGCCATCCCATCCCTCGATTGGGCTTGAGAGGCGGAACAAGGGCTCCCGGCTCCATGTAGCCACGGCCAGCTGAGTTGCGGCCTCAACTGTCAGCCCATCCGGGTTGCATCGATGGTGATGTACATCGGGCACGTCTTCTATGGCATAGCCCGCTTCCGGGTGAGTTTTCGCCGGCAGAATCTGACTGTTGACCCGGAAACTACCGATTCCGTTTGCCGCGCAGAAGTTCAGGGCGTCTCGCAGCGCCCTGGCGTTATGCAGACAGATCCCGGAGATCTTCCCCAATGCCGCTTGTCTCGACAGTCGCATGAGCGCTGTGGCGGTTGCCTGAGGGAACGTGATTGGTTCTTACAGAAAGGTGCAGCATAGCCCCAAGCGCAGCATGGATTGACCTCTTGTCTGGTCGTGGTCGCTATGGTCTCCACGACCCGCACCGTGAACGCCGGTTCCCTTCTCGCCGTCAGGTTTGCTGGAGCGGGTGCCGTCCTGCGATTGCTTCGTCTTCAATGTGGAAGCGGGTGCCACCCCGCGATTGCTTCGTCTTCGATGTGGGAGCGGGTGCCGCCCTGCGATTGCTTCGTCTTCAGTGTGGGAGCGGGTGCCGCCCTGCGATTGCTTCGTCTTCAATGTGGGAGCGGGTGCCACCCCGCGATTGCTTCGTCTTCAATGTGGGAGCGGGTGCCACCCCGCGATTGCTCGGCGGCTTAGGCATTCGGAGCACAGCGGCTCCTCCCACATTGGGGAAGGGACTCGGAGCACAGCGGCTCCTTCCACATTGGGGAAGGGACTCGGATCACAGCGGCTCCTCCCACATTCGGGACCTGTCTACTGCTGAAGCGCGGGGCAGGGGAGCAGTTTGGTTGCGTCGTAGGTGTGTACGCGGCGGGTGCCCGGGTGCCACACCGGGACCACGGTGTCTTCGCCGAGACTGGTGTTGACTGACCAGGCCGGGTAGGTATTGCCGTCCATGTCGTGGGTTTGTTTGCAGAGCGCCTCAGGTTGGTCGTCCACCGACACGTTCAGCAGGTCAGCGTAGCCCTTCCAGCGTCGGGCAAAGAAGCGGTAGGTCCCGGCTTCAGGGATCTCAAAGGGGATCTGGATGGCGTCCTCGCTCCGTTGCGTGTGGAACCGGACGGCTTTGCCTCCCTGTGCTCCATGCCTGGCGACGATGTCTGCATCGATTGGCAGTATCCCGTCTTCCGCCTGGACGATGATCGCTTCTGGCGGGGGAGTTGAGTTGAGGGTTGGGAAGTAGCTCCCGGCTTTGGCGAGGCAGAACGCATCCATGTACTCGCGGTCATAGCGGGGCCGGACTCGGAGTGTGTGCGGGCCTGCGGTCAGCTCGAAGTCGATCTGGTCAAGGGTCCAGCGCCACGGATCGTCGATGTTCACGATGAGTGTATAGACGCCGGCCTTGCCGTCTGCCGGGACATCGAAACGGTATCTGCGCAGCCCGCTCGTCCGGACGGCCTTCTCGGCGACTGGGGCTCCGTCGGGCGCGAAGAGCGTGGCGTGCCCGTGGTAGTCATTGGTGTATTTCCGGTAGGCTCCCTTGAACAGCATGACGGTGAACGGACGGTCCTCCGCGGCCACCACCTGGAAGGCGATGGTCGGGCGGTCTGAAGTGGGGAGCGGGGAGTCTTTCGAGCTCGGGCTCATGACCACAAGGGGTAGGGTGGCTGTGGGCGCCTGCTCACGCATCCCAAGCTCTGACATAGCCCGCAGGAGGTCGGCTGAGCCCCACAACAGCGTGGGGTCGGCGACGCCGAACGTAATCTGCCAGTCCAGGTCGCGTCCTCCTGCTCGGGCGAATCGGGGGTCACCCGAGAGCCAGGTGGCGTGGGCACACTCGTTGTAGAAGCAGCAGCTTCGGTCATTCGGGAAGTTCCCCAGAACCATGCCGTCTGCTTTCGGCCACTCGCCGTTGACCGTGTCGTCCGGACGTCCGCGCAGCCGCATGAATCCGTCGACCAACTGAAGGTAGAGTTCACGCGCTTCGGGATCGCCGGTAGCGTCATGGTAGTGGCGCAGTCCTTTGATTCCAACCGTGAACATGTAGGGCCAGAGATGGATCATGTGATCGCGCTGGTAGCGCGTTATTCTGACGTCGTCGCGAGCTGCGTCCAGGAATGCAGTATTACCGGTGAGATCGTAGGCTTGCATCGAGGACATGAGCTTCCAGGCAATCTTCCGCCAGTAGTGGATGTACGGCTGACGGGGGAAGGGGTATCGGGCGTAGTAGTGCCCCACAGCGTCGGCCGTTTCCAGAATGCGACGCGAACCTGTGAACAGGGCGTAGTATGCCGTTCCGTTGTACCAGGAGTGCCCGTTGACTCCGGCTTCCCCTGGTTCGGTGGTCGTCCGGCTGTGTGGGCCGTGGGTCCAGATCAGGCCGGCATTGGCATCGGAGTGATCGATGTCGATGTCTGCGAAGTGCCTGATCATGCGATCA
>Ga0209045_1001781_pt1 | contig 17674 bp, 1 predicted proteins | sample SaaInlLV_10m_DNA_4_FD_184664 | JGI IMG/M metagenome (GOLD analysis project Ga0209045, IMG submission 184664) | Marine microbial communities from expanding oxygen minimum zones in the Saanich Inlet - Saanich Inlet SI072_LV_200m_DNA (SPAdes) (version 2) | ecosystem: Environmental > Aquatic > Marine...
CGTCCGACAGATCCACGCCCAACGCGCTCGCCTCGTGCGGGACGTTGAGTCGGTAGGAGTAGGCACCCTCAGCATAGGCGGCAAGGCGTGCCTGCAGCACCATTTCAGCGCCATCGGCCCCGCGCAACGTCCACACAAGATCGCCCGTACTCAGTACGTAATCCCGCCCACTGGTGGGATTGACAATGCGCCCATACAGAATGGTATCGGGCTCGGGGATCTCAGCGAGAGTGGTCGGAGTCCCAAGCAGGGCCACCAATACACAGAGGAAGGGCAAAGCGCGAAGCCGGTTTGTCGCATTCATTGGCATTCTCACGTCTCTCAGATGTCGGGGATTAGGCATGGAAGCAGTCCCGTTATCGTCCTTGCCGGCTCATCCGCCGGAATGGCTGTAAGTCTGGAAGAACAGCTTGATGTCGTTAACGCCATTCAGATCCCGGACCTTTACCGGATCACCATCGACAGGCATTCCCGGAAGGCGTTTGCCGTAAATGAAGCTCTCCATACCATCCTTGGGATCAGCCAGGAAGGTGCTTCCGGGAATGATCAACACCCACTTGGTGTTCCACACCGAGCGTCCGACCAACCGACTGCAGTAGGTCATTTCGTCCTCGTCGAAATGGCCAGTGTCGTGGTAGGCGCGGAAACGCGAGTAGCGCACAATGCGATCGTAGGCGTTGTTGAGGCTGTCCGTGGCGGGGTGCCAATGCGGTTCGGCCAAATCGGAGTCGGAGATGACGTAGGGCGCCGGGATGCGTTGATTCACGATGTGCCATTCACGGGTAGCCAACTCATCGCTCGTCGGCACGAGCATCACGTCACTACCGGCTGGAACCAAGTACACACGCGGCGTTTCGGCCATGACCGCGTTGTTGTAGTTCTTGAACCAGACCCCCACCGAGCGGACCTTGGTGGCAAAGCTGCTTGGGTCATAGGTATGGTCTCCGGCAGCCAGGAGCTGACCAAAGAAGTTCGTCCCCTCGATGACCTGCGTCTCGAACGGGATGACGAAGCCAGGCTGCGCCCCTGCCGTATGTGGGGCAAACGGCCGGCAGTAGTACCTGAACTCGGGGACCTTCCACAGGTCGTCGATACGATGCTGCTCGAGCGCGTGGCGCCACAGCACGTCACCCGCCGCATCGCTCTTGATTCGGAACAACTCGTAACGCAGCGAAAAACGTCCGGCCTCGGTGCGCGGGTTATTGAGCCCCATCTGCCCTCGGAGGACGCGGAAGTTCTCCATGATCAACTCCATGTGCTCGGCGAGTCCGCCGGCGCCGATCACTGGGGCCCCGTCGACCCAAGCACCCAGTGCACGCTCCTGAACGATAGCCGAGAGCAAGCCCTGTGCGGCGGCCGGATCACTCTCCGGCAGGTTGATCTCATAGTCATAGGCCTTGGCCGCCAGATAGACATACTTCGCAGCCAGGTTGAACGTGTCGCGGTACTTGCGCAGTGCGTCATTGTGCGAAGCGCGCAAGGCCATGTCGGCGTAGCGATTCGTCTGGACGCGGGCGGAGAGGCTCGTGTGCCAGTTGGCACGTTCCTGCAACAAGCGTTGCCCCTTCTTCAGCGTCGTCGTGTAGTCGCCCGCGAGGAGAGCCAGGCTCTCGGCAGTCTTCAGGATCTCGACGGCCTCGAGCATCTCGTCGCCGAGGGAGCCGAGGAGCTCTGCCAGCTGATCGGCAAGGTCCTCACCTGTCTCCCACTTGATGCCGTCCAACTCCAGCTTCATCTCTTGCACGTCAGCCCCATACTCGAGCCAGGCCTCGGCTTGTTCCATGGCAACCCCCCCGCCTTTTACCGCCAGGTACAGGACCTGGTTGGCAGTGAGGAGTGGGGCTTTCACAGCAGGCCTAATGGGTACCGATACGGCCAACCCGCCTATCTGCTTGTCGGGCACGGCCTCAGAGATGATCTCCACGGTGTTCTCGAAAGACTCATACAGGACATCAGCCACCGCGATGTAGTTGTTGATGGCATTGACAGCCGCCCCGGTGCCGATCAAGTATTTATTGAGCTTGTTCTGGGCATCGTGATTCAGCTCGGCGAAACGAATCTTGGCCTGGATCAGCTCCCACATGGTGTTCAGGCCGGTGATCGCCATCTGGTAAGCTTTGATGTCGGCATCGAGCTGGGCTTCGGTCAGGACCATGTCCGCGATGGTGTTCTGCAGCGCGCCGCTCTCGAGACGCGAACCCCAGCTCCCGTCGGCCGGGACTTGGTAAGCGTAGCTGCGTGCTGTGTAAGGTACATACAGCTTCGTCGTGTCTGCCGTATCGTCGCTCTTGTCGGTCAGGTGACTCAACTCACCTATCACGGTGAGGAACTGGGAATCGGTGGAGGCCCCGTCCAGCGTCCGCATCTTCTCGCCTTTGTCAGCATAGAAGCGGAACAGTTCCCCGTCTGAGTCCCTGAGTTCCTTGACCCACGGCGGAAGTATGTCCTCGAGATTGACATGGCTCGGCTGGCTGACTTCCAGGTTATCGGTCTCGATCTGCGTGTTGTCCACGTACATGTAGAGCATCAAATCCGGTCCCACATACCCCGCCGGGTAGGCTTTCCCAGCCCCGATTTGACCGGTGTAGGGGGCGCCGAAAATCTCGATGAGTGCATCGCGGTAGGCAAGATCCTGCTCAACCGCCTCGCCAACGTGAGAAGCGGTCGATGTGGCGACCTGGCGCAACCGGATCCGGTCGGACTCAGCGTTGGCGAACGCCACCCGGGCATTGGCTAACGCCTGCCCCGCGCGGTACCAGACCTGCTCGAAGTGCGTGTGGGCGTCAAACCCGGAATCACGATCGAGAACCACGGGATCGATATCGAACGGGACGGCGTCAGCATGCACCCCGAGCGGGTTCAGTCCCCCGTTCGCCTGGTCAACCGTGCCCTCGATCGCCAGCAACTGCGCAGAAATCTCGCCAACATCGGACATGGTGCCGCGGTCCACGTGCTCGATGCCCTCCTTGTAGTCCGGGGCTTCGACCGGCAGGATGGCGTTCACAGTCATCCAATCGAAGAGAGCCCCTTGCCCCGCGCGGCGGCCCCAGTCCTCGACGCCCCAAGCCCGGTCCTCGTTGGGATCTGTGTAGCCCTGCCATTGACCGTCTGGATCTTCAGTATACTTCGAGCGATAAGTCAAGCTGGTGATCTGCGCCCCGGCTCTAGCTTTGGCGGATGCCGCCCGGGCAAAACGGCGTTCATCCAGGAAGTCCACCTCAAGAACAATGTCCATCAGGTTGTACAGTTCGGAGCGTGACTGCCAGTTGAAGAAGGGGTGGCGCAACAGATCGTAGTGCATCTTGACGGCGGTCAGGTAATGCCCCCAGGCGTCGCCATGGCCTTGCGGGTAGCGCTTCATCGCGTCGTGTTCATTGATGAAACCATCGCCGGTCACGTCGTCGATCTGGTAGTTCATGGCGTAGGCCGCTTCGCCCTGGCTCTTGGTGAAATTCCAGAACAGCCGGTTATAGACCGGTCGTGCAAAGGTGTCGTCCACGCCACGCAGCAAGGCGAGCTCCTCGGCGATGAGCGACGGCATCTGATTCTGGAAGGCGGTGATCGTGGTTCCAAGCGCCCCAGCATCGAGCACATCGTTGGCCATGCCGATAGTCGGGTCCATGGAATCCGAATAGGCCTCGTCGCCGAGAAGCATGTAGAAGTCCGAGATGCGCGTTGCGGCAAGCAGGATCGCGTTGAGCACGCCGGGCGTGTTCGCAGGCTGACTCAAGTCGATGCTCAGTGCTTTCGCGCGGTTTAGCACGGTCGTGTAGAGCTCGATGAGACCGTGGTTCTCGATGACGTCCTTGTCCGGGTTCAAGGCCACGGCGCCCTCGTGACGCGGCCCGGCCTGCTGGATCATGGACGAATAGGTCGCGGGACTCGTGTTGTTGGTGAAGTCCTTGATGCGTGCTTCGTAGGGATTGATCGCGTCCAGAATACGTTTGACCCAGCCCATGACCAACTGCGGCCGGAACTTGCCGTCAACATCGGGCGAGTTTCCCGCCCCAGCCCACTCGCCGGTTGCTTTGTAGCCACGGCCGTCAATGGTCGAAGACGTTTTGTCAGTGTAGTAGCTGTCCCATCTGGTCTTGCCGGAGGGCTCGGCCCACTTGACGTCATTGACATTCTTGCTTGCGTAGCCTCCCGTGCTGGTCGCCCGATCCTGGGCTGCAAGGTAGCCAATTTCGCTCACGTGCCGGTAGCGGACGAACACAAGGTTGTCGCGCAGAATGACCGGGCCGGTCCCCTCAAGCGACACCTGGAACTTGCCCAAGCCGCTCTTGGAAAAGTACTGCCACGGGTCGGGCGACATCGCCTGGGGAACAGGTTGTTCTGTACCGTCTTCTTCGCGGATGAACCACTGGTACACCAAGTCATTGGTGTGGGTGCCGAAATCACCCGTATGCCGCAAGATGGCTTTCTCTTCGAACGCGTTGTCCGAGAGAATCACTTTCACAGCACCACGGTAGCGCAGATTCCGCCGCACCTTCATGATGTGCAGAGACACCGGCGCGGCCCCAAGATCCTCGTGGTTGTTCTCAGCGAGGGTGACGTAGGCTTGATAGGCGTCGTCCTTGGCGTCTACCGTGCCATCTCCATTGATATCGACCTGAGGATTGAGGAAGGCTTGATTCGGTATCACGGCGAGGCCCGGGCCGAGCCCCGTGGCCGGCATGGCTTTGGTGACATCGGGAGTCGGCACCAGCGTGCCGGTGGCATCAGCAGTCATCAACGGCTTGCCGACATCATCCCGCGTTGCGGGTGAGACACCGACCAGGAACGCGTCAGCGCCGAACGGTGGGGCCACGGCCGGCGCGCTGAGGGCCTCCGGATTGCGGGTGAGGGCGTAGAGCTTATTGACCGCAGTGGTCCAACGCAGATCACTCGATACGGCGAGCATCTCGACCAGTTCGTCCCCCGTCAGGATGTTCGGTTCCAGGACGTAGACGGCCGGCGGCGCCGCAGTCAGGTCGGAATCTCCCAACGTCCGGTCGTTGACATAGCCGCGGATCCCGAGCTCCTTGAGTAGTGAGTCATAGAAGACACGGCGTTGCAGCGACGCGGAAAGGTCCTTGAAACGGTACTCGACCCCCACGAGCGTGACGCGCCCCCCTGCCGGCAACAGCTCATCGGGCAGGTCCGCGGCCAAGACGGTGGCGTTCCCACCTGTACCAACGGTAGCCTTCTCGATCTTCACCCGCCGGTCCTCCAACGGTGAGACAATACGCACAGTCCAGTCACCATTGACCGTGGTTGCGTCAATCAAGTTCTTCATCCTCGGGTTGCGTGAATCGAACACCTTCTCCCCAGCCGCCCAGCCGATGACTCCGGGCAAGCCGGGCGCGGCAGGGTTGTCCATGCGGTACTCACCGCCTGAGTACGTCAAACTCTCTCCGGCCTTGAGGGTAGCAACTTCGTCGGGCCAGACTGTGGGGTAGGTCGTGACAATCGGGCCGGTTGTCGGCGCTGGATCGGTGCCTTGCCAGGCAACGGCATCTCCTGTCGTCTTGGTCGCATGCCAGAACTCGGGCAGCAACCCGTAGTGGAATTTGGCCTCCACCGCATTGGTGGACTCCCACTTGGCCAGATGTTCGTCGTCGTTACCGGACACGACCCAGCCTTGACCGCGATGATCCAGCCACCACGTGCGCTGCTCATACTTGTCGTACTGGCTCGGCAGGTCTCGGTCGCGGTAGATCGAGCCGTCCGGGGCAGCCCACGTGCCGCTGGTGTTGTTGTGCACGTTGACATCGATGACCAGATTCAGCGGATATGGCGCGAAAATCGGCTCGCCGGCCTTGGTCCAGTACTTGAACTCGTAGTGGCTGGCCTTATTCGTCTCCTCTGCAGGGTCCAGAGCCTGCTTAACCCGGGCATCACTCACGCTGTTGTCGAAGAGCGCAATCTCGTATACGCTCATTCGAACTTCAGCGGTGGCGATGTCAGTGTACTGCACCAGCACGCGAGGATCCGACGTGTACGTCGTGCCCCAGGTGGTGACGTTGAGGTCGTTGCGGAGGGCGTAGGCAGCGGGGGGCGGAGATGGTGACGAGAGGTAGGCAAAGGAGGGGGCGATGAGCGCATGCTCCTCGTTGGGGTTGTATCCCGCTTTGGTGCGGTCCGCCTGATTGTAGATCTTGACGTCGGCGTACAGGGCGGAGTCGTAGGACAACTGTGCATTCCCAGCTGCGTCCAAACCGTCCGACCCAAGCCGACTGGCTACGACAATATGCGGCCCGGACGTCGGCCACTTGAACTGCCGGTAGAGGGCCGGTTGCCAGGGCCAGAAGATGTCGTCCACTTTCTCGTACCAAACGACGATGAGGTCCTTGGCGGGGTTGATCGCCGTCGCGTTGGGATCTTGGTAGTAGACACGGTTCACAGGGATGACCGGCCCGAACTCATCCGGGGTGGCTCCGCGGTCGTAGGCCCCCGCATTGTAGTTCCCGGCATAGTCGTCGCGTCCCGCAAACAACAGGTAGCCCGTGCCAATGCCGGCCGTATCGTGAGCACTGGTGAGTTTGCCACCGATGGTCAGCGCATCCACTGCCGCCGTCTTACGTTCGAGCAGGGGCTGAGCCGCCCCCGTCCAATCGGTCGTGGCCATGTAAGGCTTGGTCTTGGCGATCTTGACGGAAACTGTCTCAGTGGTCAAATCACCTGTCGCCGCCACGCCGGGCGTAGTAGAGTGGCTGAAAAGGAAGACAGATCGTCCCTCAAGCAATGCCGTGAACTCACCCGAGTCATCGATGGCCCCATCGCCGCTGCCAACCCCGGCGTCCTGCACAGCATTCCCTGCCTCGATCGCGCCACCTGCTTGTCCGCTGTCCTGATCCAGAAGCACGGCACCGCTTGCCCGCTCGAAGTAGAACCTGTCAGAGACCGGGAAACGACTGTCCGTCGCCGATGGGTCAAGAACCACTGCTCGCGTCCCGGCGACGTGCCGGTAGTGATACGTGGCACCGGCGGCTAGGGTGGCGAAGGTACCACCTGGATGAACGCCTGCTCCGGGATTGGCCACGCGGTCGGGGTTGCCGTAGTAGTCCTCAATGTTGTCGCCGGGGAAGCCGGCCGTGATCTTCTCGTATATCTCGCCTCCGCTCTGCTTGGTCCACGTCAGGAGCGTGGCGCCGGGACGGAGCGGCAAGTACTTACCGGCGACCTCATCCCAGATCCGCATATCAGCGATAGCAGACCCGGCCGGTCCGGACACGATCTGAGAAAGTGGAGTGCCTGTCGTCCCCGATGGCCTTTCGGACCAGAGCCCCAGAGCCACATTCCGGTAGGACATGTTGTTGGTGTAGTCCCAAGTCACCCGTGTCGGCTCAGTGAGATTGACGGCGACTTCATAGTAGAAAGTACCTGTTCCCGTGTAGATGGCCCCGGTGCTGTCCACCTTCTTGACAATGGATGCCGGACCCACGATCTCCTCAATGCGAGCGTAGGTCTCGTCGGGGATCTGGATGTAAGGGAAATGTCCATTTGCATAGAGCCATCCCTTGAGGACGAGATTCGTCGCCGCGTTCTCGCCAGTCGTGCCAATTCTGACCGGCGTGTTCTCGTCGAACCAGTGACTGCCGACTCCGGGTTGATCGGTCTGGGCCGGCGTGCCGGCCTTGGTCATGTCGATCTTGACGTAGGGCAGTCCCTCGGCCTTTGCCGGGGCCGCGCCGATCTCCAGCAGATGCTGCGTCTTCCAGGGATAGGTTATGGAGCCGGGACGGTCCATCACGAACTGCGGTACCTGTTGCCGCTCCTCAATCGTCCCGAAGGGGTAGAAACGTTCCGGGGACACACGGATCCCGGAGTTGGACAGTCCATTCACCGCGTTCTCGACTTGGTTTGCCGTTGCCCCGCTGGTGGGCACGGTGACGGTCAACGTGACGCCGCTGAAAACGGCGCTGGCAGACGATGCGCCGCTGTTCTCCACAAACACGACCTCTAGGTTGTTGCCGGCGACTCCGATGCTCTCGGCCAAGAACGTGAGTTCGTTGTTCTCGCCGGGCGGGTCGAACAGGACATAAGCACGAGTACTCGCGCTGCCGTCGGCGAGTTGCACAGGCGTGCTGCTGAGAGTCGAGAAGGCCGCTTTCGTGTCGTCTCCAGTTACGGCGACTGCCGTGAACACGTTCCGGTTGCTATGCGTGAGAGTGGTGGCCTTAGTCTTCAGCGCTGCCAATGTGGTTGTGCCGGGGGTCACCGCAAGGGTGACGACCTTCGTGCTCGGGTCGAAGCCATCCGTCCCCCCGGAGGCGAAGCGGATCTGGTCGACCTCATTTGCCCTGGTGGCGAACTCCACCGATGTGGTCCGCTCAAGCTGCAGCACGGCCTCGTCCGGGACCCCGGTCAGACCACCGGCTGTCCTGCCGCTCGCAACTGTTACTGGACCTTTGGCGTCGCTACCCGACAAAGCCAGCGCGGTCCAAACTTGATTAGCATCCGCATGGCCATTGATGGCATCAATGACCTTTTGCAGGGCGGTTGTACCAGCCTGGACGTCGACGGTGATGGTCTTGGTTGCCGCGTCATAGGTCGAAACCGCGGCGTTCCCGTCCGAGCGATTGCCCCTGAACGTCACGCTTACATCGTTCAGTTCAACGGTGCTGTTGGCCACGGTGACACTGGCCGCCTGTTCCTTGGATTCGAGGACCAGGACGGAGTGCTGCGAGTGGTTGATCGTCAACGTAGCAGTTGCGGCCACCCCGTCCTCGCCGCCTGTGGCAACGAACGTCCCTGGAACAGTGGCTGTGATCGGTCTGGTTACGTCCGTCCCGGCTGGTGCGATCGCGTCGAACGGCGAGGTCCCCAGTGCATTGATCGCGGCGATCAGGTGCTGCGGTGTGTGGACTGTGGGGGTGATGGTCGCAGACAGCAGAGGGACACTGTAAACCACACTCAGAGGCGGGCCGGGAGCAGGAGAGGCGAACGTTGGCGTCAGGGCCGGAGACTTGGCTCCCGCGGCCCTGGCCGTAATCCTGGCTGCGTGGGTCCCGTTGTAGCTGAGAGTCGTCGCCTCGAGGGTGGCGTCCACGCCACCGGCAGTCTGGACACTGGCGGGTTGGAACGCCTGGATCGGGTCGCCGGCGGTGGCACCGGCCGCGACCGTGGCGGTATACGGCAGTGATTCAGTGTTGAAACGGAGGTCCAGCTCGTCCACGACCTGCTGGATCGTGGATACCCCCGGATCATAGACGACCAGCACCCGCGGTCCGAACGACGAGTAGGCGCTGCTGATTGTGGCCCCGGCCTGGCCACTGCCCTCTATGGTCAGGTTGTTGAGGACAACGGCGGCACGATCGGCCGTAACCACAATGGCATCCGTCGCCATTCCCGTATTGTGTTGGATCGTGACCGTGGACGCCGTGCCGTCCGTTCCGGGCACCGTGCTGAACGTCAACGCCTGATCGAGCGGGGTGGCACCAGCGACGCCGCCGCTCTCGGTCACGGCGTATGGGAAGGCATCACCGGCGGGGTAAGCAAACCCCTGCACAAAGCGTCTGAGTGTCATGCCCTGGTTGTAGGGCACGCTCAGAGCGTTGGTGGAGGCCGTGTAGGACGGGGCGACATCCCAGCTCTGAAAGACCAGCTTAAGCGTGTCACCGGCGGCCCCCGCGCTATCGGCAGTGAGGGTCATGAAGTCGGTTCCGCCGTTGCGGACGGTGATGACCGATGTACCGGAATCGACGCCCCCCGATGTCACGAACTGGTTCTGTGATGCCGTGCGGAGATGGTAGTCTGGATCCGTCAGCGCTCGGGCGCTGAGCTTGAGAGAGTCGGCAGTGAAAAGATCATTGAGCTCTGTGACCACCTGCTGGATCGTGCTCCCGCCGTCGGCAGGATACTGCAGATCGATGTTCTTGACATTCCGGGTAACCGTGAGTGACGCGCCGTTGGTGATGTTCAGCTTGTACCCGTCCAGGGCCACACCCGATTCAGTGGCCTCAATCCTGATGGCCGCCGTCGGAACCCCAATGGCGGGAGGCGTGTGCATGAAATCCACTCCGCTCAAGCCCCCAGCGCCGGTCGTGGTCAATTCCACACTCAGGGGACCGTTGACAGGATCGCTCCCCCACATACGCGCCGCTGTGTATGGCAACGTGCCGCTGTTGGTCGTGTTCACCGCGTTGACCGCATCAACGATCTGCTGCTCGGTGGACGTGTCGCCATAGATGACAGTGAGAGTCTTGGAAGGGGCATCGTGGGTGACGGTCGGCTCGGCCGGAGAGGAGTGGTATTGAAACTGGAATCCACCGTTACTCGCAGCCCCCGTGGCGATACTCGGCTTGACGGTCAAGTCAACCGCGTAGCCCTCGTAGACCGTCACCGTCGTGTTGCTGGACACGCGCCTTCCGCCCGGGAGCACGGTGATTGTCGAGCCTCCACTGCCACTGACCGAGGCTGTCAACGGAAGGCCGCCGATAGCGTTGAGGTAGCCGACGACATCATTCCAAGTGGTCGTGCCCTGATTGACATAGATCCAGATGTCCGTGCCGGTGAAGACGGCACGCGGATTGGCCGCGTCAGTCCCCCAGTTGACGAAGATCCCGCCGGCGTCTTGGGAACCCGTCTCCGTCAGCGTCAATGTGGCCCCCCCGGATGCGACGGTCAGGCTGTCTCCTGGGAGCGTCGTGTCCGGTGGGAGTGTCTTGATCACGTTGCCGCTATTCCCTGACACAGACAGGGAGAACGGCATGTTGCCGATGCTCTGAGTGTAACCGACGGCCTGATCCACCGTGGTCGTACCAAGGACAACGCTGATCGTGAGGACGCGGCCCGTGTCGTCGTACTCGGCCCGAGGATTCCCTCCCACGGCCTGGAAACGAATGCCCGCACCGTCCCCATCCTGGCCGTTGTGCTCAACGATGTCCACGGGAACGGCATAGCCAAACGGTGCTTTGAGTTTGGCCTGGATGGGGTCGACACCGCCCGAGAACGTCGCTGACTGCGTCGCACCGTGAAGGTTGAGTACGGCCGTGCCATCGCTCCCCGTGACGTTCGCTGCATTCACGCCTAACCCCAACTTGAGCGTACTCGTTACATCGGCGGCGGCGGTCCCTCCGTCGGTAACTGGAATCTTGAGCGTCGTGCCGTCCCAAGCGGCGTTGCCGGGACCGCCGCTTCCCGCTGGGTCATAGCGCACCGTGCGGTTGTTAAACGACGCATCGCTGGAGGTAGATGTGAACACCAGCCGGTCGTTGGTCTGAGCGGAAGAAGGTAGAGTCAGGGACGCGTAAGCGCCTGGTGTGCCCCCGGCAGGTTGAATTGAATGCGGTAGCGAAAGACCATTGATCGTGCCTGTGCCTTTGCTCTTGCCGGCCGCATCGACCGCGCCTCCGGCCCAGTAGCCGAACGGGATGTGCCGCGTCCCTGCAGTGCTCGCATCGCTCACGTAGCCGTCGATCCTCGCGGTGATCAACTCCTTCGCAGGAATCCAGTGCTTCTGCACCACCGGGTCCGGGTTGCCGGCGGCCCCGGACTCGAGGCCGACGCCGGCGAAATCACTCTCGATCTCCAAGGCGAACTCGACTACCCAGTGAAATGTGACGTGCACATCTTTCTCAAGTCCGAACTCGTAGGTGGATGCCGACCCCTTAACAGGCGAATCCTCAACCGAATAGCCGGCGGAGATCAGCCGGGTCTTCGCACGATCTCGGATTTCGGCTTCGGTGGCATTGCGCAGCAGGTTGCCGTTCCCGTCCAGGAACACCTTCTCCGGCACGGAGAGCTCCACATCCGTCCCTTTGATCATGGTCTGGGTGGTCCCGCCGTTGGGCAAAATGCCGCTGAGTTGGTTCTTGATACGGTTGCGGCGATCCACATCGTCGGGATCGTCACCAATGCGCTCGACATCCGCATCAACCGAGAGCTCCACCTTCTCGGCCATGTCGCCATCGGGTTCGACCACGGCTAAGAATCCCATTGGCGTGCCGTCGGGTGTTTCCAGCACGGTGTTTCCGAGCTGCAGTTTGCCCCCCTTCTGCACCGTAACCCCGCTCACCGTTTTTGCGTGGCCGAAGGAACCGGTGACAATGAGCATCCCGGTCTGCTCGTTCCAGCTGACGCTGGGGCTCGCAACTCCCTCGTCGGGTGCGTTGGTGTGCGGTTGCAGGACCCATTTCCAATCAACTTCCCGGCTGAGCTTCGCGACGAACAGTCCCTCCTTGGTTGTGCTTGCGCGCTTGTCCCAAGTGACTCCCGTGCCGTTTACCCCAGGGTTGTGCTTGAAATCATGGGCCCCCTGATTGAGAATCCCCGCGGCGTAAATGTTGTGCTCCTCGTCAGCGGCCAGCTGGTGAACGTCTGACGGGTTCCCTCCCTCGATCGATGCCGTGTCGAAATGGTCGGTGGATCCGGCTTGGTTCGGGGTGTGAGCGTGGATGTATGCATCGCGCTTGTTGTAGTCAACTGGCGAGCCATCCTCCACGTGCGCGATGGCCATGTACAGATAGTCATTCGTATAGACGGCCGAATTGGCCCATCCGGATCCCCCGCCGGAATCCCATTTGTTCTGATGCGTAATCTGCGTGAAGTCGCTGTCAATCCGCCACCAGTTGTGCCGAGTCTTGTGGACCGCGTGCCCCACACCATAGACAGCGCCCCCGGAGTCCGAGGCCACCACATCGAGCGCTGAGGACGTGTCGATCTCGCTGAAATCGATGTAGCTGGCTAAACTCATCTGGGCGGCATCGATCTCGTACATTCTTGCCTTCTGTGGATCCTGCTGCACGCTTTTCTGCGTTATGCCACCTATGTAAACCTTGTGCGTCGCGGTTGAATAGTGCAGCATGAGTGCGCTCTGCAGCGTCGTTACATTGACGTTGGACAGCAGCGTCCCGGACGGCGAGAACTTGAGGATCCCCGCCGTGCCATCCTTCCAGGGGCCGTCTTGGTCGTTGACGCAGACGTATACCGCGTCCTCGCCTGGATTGGTCGCGTGCTGGCCATAGTCAATGTCGTGCGGGTATCGCGAATCGATGTATCTGGGTGAGCCAAGGGGCACGCCGTATCTGCTGTACCTCATGAAGAACGCCTGGCCGTTCTTGCGGCAGAGCACATAGATCGTGCCGTCCCGGCCCACGGTGTTGTCCATGAATTCATAGCCGGAGAGCCCGAGCAGAAAGCTCTCGCCGGCATGGACGCCCGGGAGGACGAACAGGCAGAGAAGGCCAATCCCGAGAGCAAGGCGCCTCAGGTGACGGAACCGGTAGTTGAGTTCGTAGCTCATGGTCGGATCCTGGTTTGCAGGTGTCAGTTGTCAGTCGTCCGATATCAGGTGTCGGTGCTCAGCTGTCGCTGCTCACCGATCGCTATCACTCATTCAACGCCGCGACCGTACTGATACGGTCGAGGGTTACAGTGCCGGATACACGGACCGGAACTTTGTGGAGACCGATGACCTCCTCGTAGTAGATCCCAATCAGGCGGTCGATGCCGTAACCGCCGCTCTCGAACACGCTGCCGCTCGGCCGCGCGAAGGAAAACGTCACATCACGCACGATCTCATACCCGTAACTCTCGTTATCAGGGTTCACATTCCGATGCTCGGGATGGTACTTGTGCCGGAACGGGTTGGTCGGGTGCAGCCTGGGGAGAACAATGCTCCCGGTCAACGACAGACCGCCTCCCAGACCACCGACAAGTTCGGTTTCATTGCCGGCGAAGTCATAGCCCACCGTACTGATACGTTTGCCGATGAGCTTCCCCCGGCGTTTGATCAGGCCTTGGAACTCGGGCAACTTCGTGTCGTCACTGACCAACACGATCTCGCGTGTAACGGAGTCCAGGATCCCGCTCTCATCGACCGTATTCGCGGTCTGGCCGGCGATCCTCTGCATCAACGTCACATGCTTGAGCAATCGCACAATTCCCTTGCTGTCCACATGAACAACCACACGGAACGACGCCGTGTCAGCGGTCGCTGCAGGCGTACCCGCATCGGTCGGCGTCGCTTTCTGCACTTCGTTCACCGCGTTGAGCACAACCCGGCCGATCCACAGCCCGTTCGAGCTCGTCTGCCGCGAGAAGTTCTGGCCTGCCCCGACAGAGCTCGTGTCCCAGAACCCCCCATCCGTATCAACCCTCGATTGACCGGTGCTCCAGGCAGACACATCCGTGTTGAACAGGGTTGCGGCTAGGTCGTTGACCAAGCTCGTGGCCGTGAGGCCTTCACCTTCGTTGAGGCGCCAGTAGGCGAGCAGGCCGGTCACGGTGGAGGCCAACTCACGCGACGCCAGACTCGCGATCTCCGCAGCCGTCCGGGCCGCGCCCCACACACGCAACTCGTCGATAACGCCCTTGAAATGGTTCTTGGCCGTCGCGCTGGTGAGCCCCTGGCGACCAATGACCAGCGGATCGGTGTTGGCATCCACTGTGACCGCTCCGGCCACCGAACCGGCCGGCTGACCGTCGATGTAGAACGATGTCGCTGAATTGGTCGCGTCCACAACCACCGCGACGTGCTGCCACCTCCCGTCGGCCACGGCCCGTTGGGATTTGAGCACGGTCGGCGCAGTCACATCGGCCCAGTAGCTGATGAAGCCGCTCGCGTCGATGGCCAGGTTGTATCCGTCCTCGCCTTTGAACACGACCGTTCGGTAGCCGTCCGTCGTTGTGTTGGCCAATGGGTAGATCCAGGCCTCGATGGTCACATCGGTCGCGTCGAGGACCGCGTTGTGAGGGACGTGCAGGTAGTCATCAACGCCATCGAGCGTCAGAGCGTACATGCCCGTCCGATAGGGGGTCTGAGGCCCATACACCCATTCCCACTCGGAAGCTGAGCCCGTGAGTGCTGCGTCATGGGAATTGCCGGACGTATCCTGGGCTGCGAGGCCGACGCCGTCATTGAGATTCCAGTAGCCGATCAGCCCGGTCATTCCCGGGACCAGTTGCCGGCCTGCCAACAGCGCGATCTCCGCATCGGAACGCACGTGGTCCCAGATTCGCAGCTCGTTCAAGTCGCCCTTGAAGTAACCTGCTGCCGTGTTGATGCCCTGCCGGCCGATGACCAGCGCCCCCGCGTTGTTGTTCATCGTCCGCTGCTCATGTTCGCCGGCCGGCTGACCATCGACGTAGAGTTTCGTCGTGTTAGTCGTCTGATCGACCGAGACAGCCACATGGTGCCAGTTCCCATCACTCACAGGGGTGACTCGCACCACCTCGCCGGACGCCTTGGGAGCGGCGAGGGTAACCGTCACGGTCTTGGCCGTGGGATCAACAGCTCCGATGGTGAGATTGGTCTCGTCGCCAATGCTAACCACGGTGCCAATGCCGAGGCCAGTCACATCAGCGACCTGTACAGCCACATTCGTTCCAGCAGCGGCGTCAACAGCCACGGCTGTCGTGATCGTCGTGCAAGCGAGCGCGTCGGCTGAATTCCCGCTGACCCAGTAACGCAGTAGGCCATACTGATCCAGAGCCAGGCCGTAACCATCCTGCCCCTTCATCAGGATGTTCCGAAACGTCGTCCCGTTGGCTTCAGGGCGCACCCACGCCTCGATGGTAAAACTGCTCAGATCCAGAGTCGCGGCGTGAGGGACCTCAACGTAGTGGTCCACGCCATTGAAACGCAGCGCGTACTCGGCCGGAGCCGCGTCACCAAGGCTGACCCCGTCGTCGAGACCTCTGTCTGTCATGTTGACCAGCTTCCCGGTCGCCAGACGCGACTCGACCTCAGCCACGGACCGCTGGATGATGATGTCGTCGAACTGGTAGAACCCACCAGCCTGTTTCCACTCAACGGCCTTGATCCGGAGGAGATCCGGAAAGGTGAAAGTCTCCGGCTTCCCTCCGCCGGTAAAGGTGAGGGTTCGCTGAATCATCAGATCATTCTCAAGCGTGACGGTGAAAGGGATGATGGCCCCGGTGGGCCGGTTATCGAAGTCGTGCAAAGTGATCGAGCGCAGACGGAAAAGTCCACCATCGATGGCCGTCAGACGAGTGGCGCCATTCTGGTCATTGGTGTAAAGCGCAGAAGATCCCGGGTAGTCATGGTGCTTTGTGCCCACAGTGTAGAACACAGAGACAGCGCTGAGGTTATCCAGTCTGAACGCATCCTCTTCGTACCGCTTGCCGTTGTTGTAGGTCCCGTTGTCCGGTAGCCTTTTGGTCTGATTGTCGTCATGCTGGAGATCGGGATGTTCGAAGTCAATGGTGACCAGCGGGTTCGTGTTGACTGGGGTCTTTCGGTCCGTAACAGCCTGGCCGTTATCGTGATCGAAGCTGAACCACGCCGCAAGTTGCGGCTCGTGCCCGGTCAGGGCACGACCGGCATCGGCGGCAATCAGCTCCTTACTTCGCGCGCCAGACCAAATCCGGACCTCATCCAGTCGTCCGGCAAAGCCGGCGACGGCCGCTGTTGGACTCCCTCCAAGGCGAACAGCCAAGTCATTCAGTGCAATGGAACCGGACAAACCCGAGGCCGAGCCGTCCAACTCTCCGTTGACGAAAATCCACTTGGTGGTTCCATCCCACACCCCCGCCACGTGAGTCCATGTCCTCGGCGCTAGCTCAGTGCCTCCTGTCAGCGTCCCGCCCCCGACACCGGCCGTGGTGAACACCGCCTTGCCGCTCGCGTCAAGCCCCAGTTCCCAAGCCGAACTGCCTTTGGACACCAGCGCCGCTGCCTTGGGCAACATGATCTCATCGAGCACAGGGAGCTGGTTGTCATAGACGCCGCTACCGGTCGAACGCAGACGCACGTAGAAGAAAGGGCCTTTCCCGTCCAGAGTGGTTGTCGCCCAGTTCCCGGGCGCAGTCCATGTGAGTGAATACGAACCCGCTGTGGCCGTGAACGCGCTGCTGGGATCAGTTACGGTCAGTGCGGTCCAAGCCGCCCCATTCCAGTACTCCCACACCGGCTGCGGAGGAGCGGCATTGGCCGCTTCCCCAACCGTGCTGTAGACCACCAACAGCCTCTCATACGCGCTCTGCGCCCCGATGTAGAATGCATCATCGGTGTCGGCGGCAATACTGCCGAACGGTCGCGTGTCATTGGCCGTCTGCTCAGAGCCAGAAACCGTGACATCGGTCCACGCCGTCTGCGATCTGTCCTCGACCAGCAGAACAGCCGCCGCGGATGGTCGGGAGTAGACCCATGCCTCTACGGCCATGGCCGTGGTGAAATCGAACAGCTGCTCGCGCGCCAGCTCCACATACTCATCGGTCCCGGAGAAGGACAAAGACCGATTGGCTGTCGGAGGCGAACCAAAGGTGATGCCGGGCACCCGGTCCGGAGTGTAGGCCATCGCTCTGAGCTGGCCGTCATAGGCATTGCGCGACGTGTCGGGAACAGCAGCTGTCTGAGGTGCTTCGTCAAAGCGCCAGGCCCCAAGCAGGCCCTCTTCCGAACCAAGCACATGACGCTGCATCACGGCGGCCACGTCAGAGCTACTCCGCGCTACAGACCAGATCCTGACCGTGTCAATCCGCCCGGCAAACGCCCGGGTGGCAAACTCCTCGTTCCCACCGATCAGCACATGATACATGTTGGTCGCGATGGGCCCCGTCCACGGGGCACTGTTGACCAGAATCCCGTTGACATAGAGTGACTTGGTGGTCCCATCGAAGACACCGGCGACGTGGTACCACGTCTCGGCCTCAAAATCGGCGGGGGTGGTCAGACTGTGAATCGAGGTCCCATCATGGGTACGGAAGGCAATTCGCTTCACATTCG
>Ga0209045_1001782_pt1 | contig 17670 bp, 8 predicted proteins | sample SaaInlLV_10m_DNA_4_FD_184664 | JGI IMG/M metagenome (GOLD analysis project Ga0209045, IMG submission 184664) | Marine microbial communities from expanding oxygen minimum zones in the Saanich Inlet - Saanich Inlet SI072_LV_200m_DNA (SPAdes) (version 2) | ecosystem: Environmental > Aquatic > Marine...
CCCAGATACCACAGGTTCCCGGTTTCAGAAATGCTGAGTCCGCGCGCCACCGGCAGCATGTTGACATCCTGATCAGGATTCATCTCCGGCGGAGTGACTTTGGCAGACGTCTTCAGACTCCGCTGCCAGACTGGGCGCTCGACAACGTCCCACGCAGCCTTTGTTTCCGGGAGAAACCGCCACATCCGGTAGAAATCGATCTGCCGTCCGTTGTAGAGCGCAGTCTGAAGCTCGGTCGACTGCTCCTCACCGGGTCTCAAGTGCAGCGTGGTTACACCGACCTCCCAACCGTTGGGAAAGTAGATCGGCGGGTGGTTCTCTTTCTCGTAGTACCGTGCCGTCAACGGGCGACACCACGTGTCATTGATCTTGTGTCGAAACTGCCCGATCCCCCATCCCAGGTCATAGCGGTGCAGGATGACAACCTTGGCATTCCGAGCACCCAGGGCCCCGATCTGACGAGGGACGGTGACGTCGTCCGCGAAGAGGCGGGCCCCAAGCCCTCGATCACAGCCCATGTAGACGCCCCCACTGCGAAACTCCTCCGTGGCAATTGCCCCCGTGATATGCGTGAGGAACCAATCCGGGGCTTCAGACGTATTCCGGAAGGCCGTCCGCTTAATCAACCGACGCCCATCGGTGCTCATGGTGTACCGCTTCTCAATCAGGATCCCGGGCAGTTTCGGGTTCGTACAACGAAGGTGAACAACATCGGCGACGCCGAGAGATAACACCTCGGTAGCCCTGTCGCCATACTCATCCGCCTCAGTCCGTCCCGCCCGCGTGACCAGATGATACCGGTCATGCTGGCGCTCAAGGCACTGGGTCTTCTGTTCCCGATTCCAAAGCCCGGCAACAACGCCGGTTTCGCGGTGGATGGCTACTGCCAGCACAGGCGTGGCAAGGTGGACATAATTGGCATCGTTCGCCCCTGTTCCCACGATCGCCGGCAGCACGGGGCCCGTGTCGTACGGTTTGGCCTCTGACACCTCTCGGTCCTTGTCAGTGGGCAAGCGGCCGTAAAACTCAACTTCAGCCAATTCCACATCCTGGTCGGCTGCCGGGCGGTTCAGGACCAACGTAACATGCCGGGCAACTCCCCGGATTTCCCCGTCTATCGCGTGTTCGGCATCAGCCCGACGCGAGTCATCGTTCGTCAACATGGCCAACGTCCGCCAGGCCTCGCCATCCCCACTCCCGAGCACCTCCGCGGTCGAGATATTCAGAGCCGGCGAGGAGATCGCGCGTAAGACGGCCTTGGTCACGAAGTACTCCCGCCCCAGATCAAACCGAATCTCCGGACGGTTGCCCAGCATGCGCCAAAATGCCTGCTCGGCCCGGACATTCACGTTGCCGTCCAGCAGAATCCTCCCACTCGCATCGCCTCGAGTAGGAGCGTTCAAGTAACGGTACGTCACCCCGGACAACAGCTCAGATGCTTCCAGGTTTGCCTGCTCCAGGTCCGCAATCACCACATGGGCGTCATTGATCCCGAACGACACACGTCCTCCGGTAATCGGGAATGGCCCCGAGTCCTCGGCTTCCAGGCACAGCTGGTCGTCGAGGAACACGCGGATCTTGCGCCCCTCAGCTTCATAGCGGAGCGTCATCCACTCATTGAGAGGCGTCACCTTCGGACGATTCGCCTTCACCATGCCCTGGAAGGCCTTGTCAAGCTTCCCGTCCATGACCTTCTGCATGTGTAGACTGCGGAATTTCGGCCGCAAGTAGACCCAGAACCCATCACGTCCTCCCCAGGTGTCTCCATCCCAACGCAGGTAAACCGAAAACCCCGAGTACTTGTCTTCAGCCCGCAGAAACTTGACCCGCGTGCTGATGCGGACGTCCCGCATCGCCTCCCCGCCCACGTAGTACACGTGCTTGCGGGGCGTGGCATCCACCTCCAGAGCCCCCCCAGGCACGCGCCGTACCGTGCTCTTGTTGATCTCGTAAACCGGTGTCCAGGCGCTCTGCCAATCCTCCGGGAACGGAGCGCCGAATCCCCAACTCCCAATCGCCAGGAGAACCGTGATTCCCAGCCGCGTCGTCTGCTTCAACTGCATGATAACTCCTCGAACATCCCACCAAGCATCTCGAGTCAATAGAGTCGCGATCCGCTCCGTAAGATAGGTTCACGAGGCCCTGCAGGACAGGCCCGGCAACGCAGTTGTGCTCCACGGCGAAGGGCTGCGATAATTCGAGGAAAGGAAAGTCGCGCACTGCCGTGTGAACACCGTACAGCGCGTCTTCAGAGTCAAAGCCACACACGAACCGGCGCCTCTTCCGAAGGTCCGGCAGACATCTCAAAGGGTGGAACTCGCGGTTGTTCGGTTCCTGAACAGGGCCGCGACTTCCGGGAGCGGTATCCGGGGGCAGTGCCAAGGAAGACCGCTCCCGTAAGTCGCGGCTCTGACGGTCACCCCAGACTGCAATTCGTGCTGAAGCTACACACGAACCCCAGCGGTATCCGGTGGCCAAGGACGACCGCCGTCCTTCAGATCATGATTCAAATACGCATTTGAAATGTGCGTTTATTTGCGTTATTGTCGAGCATGCCAATTCCAGCCCGTCACGGGCTTTCCTGCAGCACCACCGACACCGCAAGGTAACAACATATGCGAATGTCCCCCATGGGCGGCCCACCCGCTCACTCTCATGCCCAAGGCCCCGGCAAGCCGAAGTTCAAGGTCGACTTTGCCCGCCTCAAGAAGCACTTCTGGCCATTTGTCCGGCCCTTTCTCCCCGCTATCACCATCGGCACCATCTGCATTCTGGCGACCTCCGGGATGGCCCAGTGCCGGCCCTTGATCACGCGTTTCCTCGTCGATCGTGTTCTGACCCCCGCCATCAAACAGGGCTGGGACCAGACCCAGTATTCAGAAGGACTGCGTCTTCTCACGCTTGTGGTGGCGGCAATCCTGGGCATCGCCGTGCTCAATGCCCTGCTGTCCTGCCTCCGAACACGGGTCATGCGCCGCGCGGGGGCCAAGATGGTGCTGCTGCTCCGTCTCCACGTCTACGCCCACCTGCAGAAGCTGTCCCTGGGCTTCTTCGAGAACCGGCGCACGGGCGACACCATGAGCCGGGTTACCGGCGATGTGAACGCCATGGAACGGCTGGTCACCGGGATGGGTGACCGTCTATCGACCGAGACGCTTAACCTCGTTGTCACCATCGGGATACTCTTCTGGCTCAACGTGAAACTGGCTCTGTGCGCTCTGGCCCCCGTTCCGCTGATGGCACTGCACATGTTCTTCTTCGGGCGGCGAATCCGGCCGCTCTACCGCCGGATTCGTGACCACGTCGGCGCCGTCAACGCCCGTATCCAGGACAACCTCTCAGGTATCCGCGTCATCAAGGCCTTCCACACCGAGGCGATCGAGGCATCCCGCTTTGAGAAGGACAACAGCGAGCTGTTTGAAGCCCAGATGGAAGGCGTTCGCCTCTGGTCCGTCGCGTTCCCCCTAGTCCAGCTCGTGACGAGCATGGGAGCGCTTTTGGTGACTGGTTACGGCGCTTACCTGATCCTCCAACCACAACCGGAAGTCACACTCGGAGACCTATTTGCCTTCAATGCCTACGTCATGCACCTCTACCGCCCCATCGGGCATCTCTTCCACATGTTCAACGAACTCCTGCAGTCGTTCGCCGCAGGAGAACGCGTGGCCGAAATCCTCGAAACCGAGCCGGATGTCGCGGATATCCCGAACGCCACTGCCCTGGGAGAACTCGAGGGTGCCGTGCGCTTTGAGGGCGTCTCGTTCGGCTACGATGACAGCACACTCGTCCTTGACAACATCGACCTCGAGGCCCACCCCGGACAGACCATCGCCTTAGTCGGACGCAGCGGAGCCGGCAAGACCAGCTTCGTCAATCTCGTCCCGCGATTCTACGATCCCTCAAGCGGACGCGTACTGATCGATGGGAAGGACATCCGTCAGGTCACACAGGCCTCGCTGCGCGAGCAGATTGCCGTGGTTCTTCAGGATCCCTTCCTCTTCAACGGCACGGTCGCCGAGAACATCCGCTACGCCCGCCCGGACGCCACGGACGAGCAAATCGCCGCCGCTGCTGAAGCGGCCAACGCAACCGAGTTCATCGATAAGCTTGATAAGAGCTACGAGACGGAGATCGGCGAACGTGGCGTGAAGCTGTCCGGGGGCCAGAAGCAGCGTATCTCAATCGCCAGGGCTCTGCTCGCAGACCGACGCATTCTCATCCTCGATGAAGCGACCAGTATGATTGACACGCACTCGGAGATCCTGATTCAGAAGGCCCTCGCCCGCCTGATGCAGGAACGCACATCGTTCGTGATCGCCCACCGGCTGTCAACGGTCCACCATGCCGACCTGATCCTGGTCCTGGAAGATGGCCGCATCGCCGAGCGTGGGACGCACGCCGAACTCATGGATCAAGACGGAGTTTATGCGGAAATGTACCGAGCCCAGTTCCGAGTCGAAGATCCCTCCCCAAACAAGCCCGGGACGAGGCCGTTCACGAACGGTGGCGGAGCAGCCCCGCCATCCATCACCGCAGCCTTGGAGTAGCCCCGCTGGCCTTCGCCTTGGAGGCCGGTTTTCCCAAACCGGGGAACGGCCGGTCAGGGATGACCGGAACCCCAACAGCGCAGATCCCCCAGTGAGCCTATCGGTTCCAGTAGTAGAACTTGTTGCTGCCACCGGCTCGCATGTATTCCATCCGTTCCTTCGATGTGTGACCATCGACCCAAAGGATGTTCGCCATGCCGCTGTGAACCCGCCCAAAGTTGTAGACGAACGCTGTCGTGTTTCCCCCCAACAGAATCCGCGTATCACCATTCCAGGCGCTGTAGCCGGGATAGCGCCAGTTGTCACCGATTTCCGCCTTCGCGTCCGGATGCTTGATCTTAGCGAGCTTACGCCCCCAACAGTAGGCCTGAGCATAGTTGTCGTCACAGATTTGGTTGTTGTAACCGTATCCGTGATGGCCAGATGGGAACTCCCGCCTCTCCGAACACTTGAGGACGGAAACCGTCCGGACAGAGGGATACCCGGCCACACCGACGTACTCGTAGAGGAAACGGTACCAGGGCCACTCGGTGTGACGCATGCGCCATGGTAACACATGTTCGTCGAAATCATCGCTGTAGAGAGCTCGCCCTACCCCCTGCTGCCGCAAATTGTTCGCGCACGATGTCGTATGTGCATTGTCCTTGGCCGACTGCAGTGCCGGCAGCAACATCGATGCGAGAATCGCGATGATCGCGATCACAACCAGCAGTTCGATGAGGGTGAACGTGTCCCGTTGGCCCGTGCTTCCGCAGAGACGTCCCGTCGCTGCCCCAGCCCTGCATGTTCGTATCCGCTTCATGGTGCTACAATCCTCCAATGACACCGACGAGAGAAGACGAGGAAATACTCCTCTAGCATACAACAACAAGACGATTCCAGCTCGCCCTTTATTGATCCAAATGGGCGCAACAGCTCATGAGGCCGCCCATCTCTCACGCAGTTCGGTCAGTTCCGCCAGCAGCCTGTCCGCGCCACCGTCTTTCGCCCCGATCTCAAACGTCCGCACGCATCCCGGAGCAGTCGCATCGAGAGCTTCCATGAACCGACGCCAATCGGTGGTGCCTTTCCCCGGCAACAGGTGTTGGTCCTCCCCCAGACCATCGCTGTCCTGTATATGGACGGCAAAGACCTTGTCCCCAACCAGTCTGACTTCCTCCGCTGGATCAAGTCCGTTTGCATTGCTGTGGCCTGCATCAATGCACACACCCACGTGGTCTCCAAGCCCATTGATGATCTCAAGAACATCCGCAATCGGGCCGCCCGGTCTGGGGCTGTGTCGTTGCGGAAGATTCTCAACGGCCAGTTTCAGTCCGACCCCGGCCGCGCGATGGGCAAGCTCTTCCAAGCTCTCTCGTGACCGCCCCATGCAAGCTGGACGATCCTCATCCATGAACGGCGTCCTGGGCGCATTGTGGTGACAGACAACGATTCTTGCACCAATCTCCGCGGCCGGCCCCAACCCGCCGATGGCCTCATCCAGAGCCGCCCGACGAACTGCCCCGTCCGGATCACCCAGGTTCCATCCCCGGGACGGAATATGGACCGTGGGGACAGCGATCCCCGCATCCTCAAGAAGGCGCCGGGCGGCAGGGATATCGACTCGCCAATCCAGAGCTGGGTCCGGCTGAAATCCAAGCTCAACCTGCCGCCAACCCGCCGCGGACAACTTGGGCACGAACTCCACCAAAGGAAGCCCCCCATAGAGGCATGCCGAAAGACCATAGACCGTCGTCATCAACTCACACTCCGTTCTTAAGAAGGACCAGATCCCCAAACCGTCAGGGAAATGCGGCCTACAGACTGAATCGTGAGTCAGGACCGCAGATTTGTCCAGAACTCAGGCTAACTTTAGCGCAAGAGACGCCCGCAGTCAGCCCCTACTGGGAAACGCAAGCAGAACCCGGCGATGCAGGAGAAGCAGTATGGCACGGTACCATGCAGACGCAATCAGGAGCTGTGTCCAGGCTCTGCTCGAGGGCTGCGGCTTCCCTGAAGCTCGGGCGGAGATCTCCAGTGACACACTCGTAGAGGCCGACTTACGGGGCATCTACTCCCACGGCATCAACGGCCTGGGGCTGATCATCATCCCTTCGATCCAGGCCGGCGGCACCGTCCCCGACGCCAAATGCATCGACACAACCCGGGACAAGGGCCTATGCATCCGGCATCTCGATGCCAATGGCGCTCCCGGCCATCCCACCTCCCGCCGGGCAGTCGAACTGGTCAAGCGTCTCGCCAGAAAACACGGCATGGCGCGGGTGTTTGTCTACCGTGCAAACCACTTCGGAGCGGCAGGGATCTACTCGGAACAGATCTCCTCCGATGGAGACCTGGAAGGGCGAGTCTACTGCACATCCTCCGTGCACGCCTCCCTGCCCGGCAGCAACCAGGCAGCCCTCGGCACCAACCCCATTGCCTGGTCCATCCCCTACACCGACGGTTTGGTCACCATCGACATGGCCACAACCGTGCACTCGGCCAGTGGCATCTGCAAAGCCATCCGGGACGGCGATACCAAGCTCCCGTTCGCCGTAACCGACCGTGACGGAAATCTGACCACCGACGCAAAGGCCTTCAGTACGCCGCTCGACTTCCTTGAGAACGGCGCCATCCCACACTTGGGGACCTGCATTGACCCAATCATGGGCGAGAAGGGAAACGCCTATTTCAAAGGAATGGGGCTGAGCATGTTGGTGGCACTTGTCTGCTCGACCAGCGGCAGCCCACTGACGACCTGCAACGCCTGTGTCAATGACGAGAGGCGACAGGTTGTCCACATGTTCGAGGCCTCCCGAATCGACACGCTTTTCGACAAGGGCAATGCACTCGCCCGGCTTGCTGATTCGGTCCGCTATTTCCGACAGATGGGGCCCGAGATGAAGCTCCCGGGTGAGATCGAGGCGACAGAGCGAGCCAGGGCCCTCCGGGATGGCATCCCCTACAGCGACGAACAAATCACGCAGCTGCGTCAGCTCGCCAAGCAACTGGCCCCCGACGCGTGCTGTGACCTCGTGCCGGGCGAGTGATCTGTGTGACTTGCGTTCCGACGCGCCAGCGCGAAGTCAGTTCCCCCCCGCGGCATCAATCTGAGGTCATCGTGATGGTCCGAGACGCCTGGATCTTGCCGTAGAGCTCCAACGTGTCGTAGCGCACGGTGATCGTCAGGGGTTCCTCCTGCCCTGTGATCTGAAGGTCCTCCGGTACTCGCCACGAGTACCCGCAGGTGCCGTCTCACCCGAAAGGCATCACGCCTTCAGCCAACACCTCGCCCCCCGCTCGCGTGATGGTCACTTTCGGGTCCAACGAAGCCTTCAGCTTCCGTTCATTCCCCTTGTCTCCGAACCCAAATAGGGTGTCCTCTGTCTCCGCCACAGGCCCCGTATCAACAAGGTCGCGGATCATGATATCCAGCTTGGGGTCGATCAGTACGGCAGCCACCTTCAGCTCATCCCCGCGCTTCACCCGCGCACCCACAGCCGGGGAGGCGAATAGGACGTCCGGCTCATTGGAGAAATCGAACACAAACGGTGCCTCCTCGCGGATCTCGATCCCGAAGACACGCACTCGGCCATCGAGATCCCGCTTCTTCCCATCCGAGTGGTAGTTCATGGAAACGCTGATGACCAACCGACCGAAGCCGAAAGTGAGGTAGTTGGGCAAATAGTCGCCGACCGGAAGTCGGCAACTGGTCACGTGCTCGAGCCTGCCCTTCTCAAACGGCTTGCCGACAGCAACCGCAGCAGTCTCGGTCTGAAGTGAACCAGTCATCCAGACGTCGCTGATCTCGCGTCCCCCAGTTCCCACCTCGAACGTTCCGAGCTCTCCGTCATACTCGTTGACGGACAACCTGTCACCGTCCGGCGTCACCGAGAAGCGGCGGAGCTTGCCACCGATTGTGTGCAGGGCGCCAAGGGTATCTGCGCCCCACCAACGGGCCCGGCTCCTGGGGGCTTTCTTCGGGATCAGGAACATGGAGGTCGAGGGCAGGTCAAACCGGTCAGAAACGGAGTACGGATGGCCAAGCAACACGTCGTAGCGCTGTCCGGCGATCCGCACCTTACCCCGGCGGAGCTTCGTCGCGAGGAACAACGCGAGGTGAGCCTTCTCGAAGCCCAGTAGTTGTGGCATGATCTCGACGGTGCGTCCCCCGTCTCCCTCAGGTCCCAGACTGACGTCGACGTACCGGAAGCACACGTGACTCTCTACCCCACCCCACTTCTCGCGCGCTTCCTTCGCTCGCTCTGGAGGCGAATCCCAAGCCAGAACAGGCTGGTCATTGCTCAGGTCCAGGTCGCGGTTGAGGTCGAAGTGCAGGCGATCGTACCCCTCCCCGGTACCTTTCGACTCATCGACAGCGAAGCAGTACTCATGACCTGATCCCGGCTTGGCGAGTTCGCCCCCAAAGGACACCGAGCCGTAGAGCGGTTTGGCCGAGCGGAACGTGGGGTAAGCGCTGACATCAGTGCCGGGCTCATGCGTGAGACGCGCACGCTGACCACGCCGGAACTCTCTCCCCACCGGAAAGTCGCTGAACGCAGAGATCTCCCTCAGCCTGGCAGTCGACCGGCCCGCAGACCGATCGCGCCAAACCAGCACAGCAGCCCCAAGCCCGACCACAAGACACAGAACCAGAATCCGGCCAATAGAGCGCATGGTTACGTCCTCCTCTGCTGCCATCACCATACTCCCCAGCCTTCAGACCACAAATTCTCCGCAAGCGGCTCCCGACGGGGGGAAGCAGAGAATCGGGGCCAGTTGCCCTATGGTGCCCTCAGGCATCCCTGCCCGGGATTGTCTCCGCAAGGCAGATCGGAGGCATACAATGCCTCCTGGCACTCTCCGGACGCGCGCGGTCACTGCTCAACGCGGTCAACCGGCTGGAAGCGCAGGTTGTCGAGGTAGAACACCGCCGGCTCCGTGCCGTAGCTGACGAATCCGAGCCATTGAACGCTGGTGAAGTCTGGCTCGCCGGCAAGCCCCTTCTGATCAAACAGCACGTCGTCCCCCGCCGTGATCGTCATATCCCAGTGACCGTCGGCGATCTCTCCCAGGCCGGCGGTCATCTGGACATGCACCCACGTGCTGTCGGGGATCTTGCACTCCGTTGGTGTGCGGTCAAGCAACAACGCATCATCGGCTTGGATGCGAATGCTGGGGCCGACCTGGCGCGGGCCGACATAGTCGCGCCACTCCACCCAGAGCATGGCACCCGGCTCGCGGTAGAGGTCGAAGTCCAGCCGCATCCGCACGCTGTCGTGCAGGTTCGGCCGGTAGTACATGTGGGGCAGGTGGTACACATCGAGGCCGGCCGCATCGACGAACTTCAGGCTGTGTTTGCCCGTTGCGGCTTTCTCGTCGCTAACGACGATATAGCCCTTCTCAGCCTCGATGATCTCCACCATCGCCGGCTTCCCGCCCGGGCCCTCAAGCTCGAATCCGTCTTCGTAGAACTTGGCGAACATGGCACGAAGCTTCGTCTCAGTCGGAAGTAGCGGCTGCATGGGGCAGGACGCAGGCAGATTCCTCCACTCCGCCGCACCCTTCAGGCCGATCGCAGCCATGTCAAACGGCTTAAACCCAACCGCCAGGGCCGGAGAGTCGGGGGCCAGCCGGAAATCACGTGCCTTCGCATCCACGAATTGGGGATCGACGATGCGAGACCTCTCGTCCATCTTCGGCGTGTACCAGATGTCCTTGATCCCCTCGATCTTCTGCCATTCCTCGAAGGTGTACTTCAGGAATGTGATCGGGGCACTATCCTCGTGCCAATAGACGTTGTGCTTGATGATCTTGTTGTAGCTCTGCCACTCGGTCGCCGGTCGGAAAGGGGTGCCCTCCCCTGCCATGTAGACGATGTTGTAAGCAAAGATGTTCGTGCGCTCCGAATCGATCCCCAGGCCGAAGCCGCAGTAGGCGGCGATGTTGTTCAGAACGGTCAGACAAGCCGTCCCATGCTGAATGCGGACCCCGCCCCCACCGACATCGTGGATCAGGTTGTTCTCGGCCAGCACACCTGAGCTGCCCCCATCCAGGTAGATGCCATGCCCAACCGCATCCTCCAGCCGGCCGACATGATGGATGTGGTTGTTGCGGACGACCGATCCCGGGGTGAGGCCGAGGCTGTAGATGCCGCCGCCGTCATCCAGCACACGCATGACGTGGTGAACGTGGTTGCGCTCGACGGCATTCTGTCGCGTCCCGGAACGCGTGATTGACCAGTTCCACCCCAGAGAAATGCCGGTGTAGCGAAAGTCACAGACCTCGTTGTGCGAAATCATGTTGTCGTGTGCGTACCCGACGCAGATGCCCACAGCCCCGGCGTGAATGTGCCCGCCGTCGTGAATGAAGTTATTGGAGATCAGGTTGTCGTGGCTCAGCACATCCGGGACCGGACGCGTATGGACGCCGACACGAATGCCGCCGCCACCAAGATCATGCAGGTGGTTGCGGACCACCCGATTGCCAATACAAGCATCCCGGAGCCAGATGCCGTAGTTGCCAATGTGCGCGATCTCACATCCCTCGATGGTGACGTTTCGGGCACCGTCAAATTGCAGCGCCGCGTTCAGCGTCGACTCGGCTTGGGGATCTCCATGCCCCTCAGGAGGCAAATACCACGCTCCATGCTGGAATGAGATGCCCTCGAAGCGGATATGCTCGAGGAAGCGATCGTTGTCCGGGTCGCCCTGCCCCAAGACGAGATGCTCGACGACCGGGGCAACCACGTCAAGCTCGGAAACATCCTCATCCTCGGACGGCATGACGCGAAGCACACCCGTCACACGATCCAACTGCCACTCTCCGGGGGAATCCAGTGCCCCGGGATGGTTCTCCACCAGGTAACACTGCCCGGAGGAGCGCGGCATCGGCCACACGGTGGGCCCTGCCAGCCTGGCCACATGCCTCTCCTCATCCACCGACTGCAGCGGGTACAGACCCGAGTTCCAACTGAAGTAGAGCTTCAGGTTCACCTCCGCCAGATTGTCCCACGCCTCCAGATCACCAGGGAAGAACCCGAACGCTGTCTTGGACTTCCCTGCCCATTGCCCAGTCTTGACCACGTCGCCCTCCAGAACGGCTTTGCGGATGAAATACTGACCAGCGTTCGGCGAACGCGCAAGGATGTAGCGCCGACCAGAGATGAAGAGCTGCCGGAACGGCCAGGAACGGTCTTTCGCTGCATCGAGTGTGACCGTGTAGGCCCCGTCGACGGTCTTGGTGAACCCCCGAATCTCACGCCCACCCGAGACCACCGGCTCCTCGCCCTCGAACGCTGCGAAGACGACGGGGCCCTCACTCGTGCCGGAATCCTCCGGCGACAACCTGAACGGCTCCTCCAACCGGTGTGTCCCGCCGCGCAACAGCACGCGAACGCCGCCCTGCAACTGCTTCCCATCCGCCCTCAGTTCACGAATGGCATCCCTGGCCCGGGCCAGGCTGCCGAACGGTCCGTTGGTCCGGTCAGCATTCGGCGACGAGACGGTACCAGACCACGCGTCACTCCCACCGGGCGACACATAGAACGTCACCGGCCCGGCGGCTTGGCCGTGCAGGCACAGAATGCAGACCGTCGCGAGCAAGGCATTGCGGATGATGGAGGTCAACATATTGCGTCTCTCTCGTCTGTGGATTCGCCGGTTTTGAGCACGATTCTATCGCAGAATGGCACCCGCTCCCACACTGGGTCAGCCGTCCTCAGCGCGGGGTGTCCTGAATGTGGGAGGGGCTGCCACGCCCCGATCGATTCCCTACGATGGAGATTGTGCTCAATGTGGGAGGGGTTGTCAGGCCCCCGCAATCGTGATAACCGCGCAATCATTGGGCCCGAGGGCCAGGCGCAAGACGGCTTGGCTGTCAGTGCATTTCACCACAGCAAACTCGCGGTCACACGAAATATGCTCGGGAACCAGCCCTGGAATGTGAATGGTGACTCCTGGGTTGATGGGCTCCGGCGTTGCCGGGAAAGCGTCTTCCTCGACCACAATCACCACCGCGTCCTGATGGTCACGATACGCAATGAGCTTGCCTTGGGTTGTCTCTACATCAGGTGAACCAAGCTCACGCAGCATGAGCTGTGCAGAGCGGTTGATCAGGTCGCTAATGCTCTCCTCACCGTACCCGAACCGTTCACGGAGGTCAGCGCGCCGGACCATGGTGGGTGCGAGATTGTACAACGCCGTTTGCCCCCATTCCGTTCGGTGGTGGAACAGAACCGGCCCTTCACCCGTCAACAGCACATGCGCCCCCTGATTCGTGTACCGCAGAGGATCCGGGACGGTCTCGGTAAACTCAGTCAGACTGGCCAACTCAGTCAGGGGGTTCTCGGGCAGCCCCGTGTTGACCTGCACGTGGCGCAACTCGGAGCCGGGTGTGTCGGCCTCGACCACTCCGAACAGGTCCTCCAACCCGTTCACGTTCTCGAACGCCAGCAGGCTGACTCCTTCTTCATGCAGTCGACGGATGGCCGCCAGTTCCTCCTCAGAAACAGCGTGGAGCGGTGGCAACACAAGCGTGTCGATGTCGGCAGCTGAAAACTGATCGATGGCCTCGATACACGTCACGATGCCGGCCGGCTGTCCGTCAAGACGGGCCATTTCGTAGGCCCAGGCCGGGGCTTCCTCGGTGGTATTGAAGACGCGGTTCGTGGTCGAGATGCGAGATCCGTGTGCCCGGCAACACGCTTCACTGTTGACGAAGGCAGTGGTGCGCAACGGGCGTTTCGGTGGATGATTCCGGACAACCTGCCAAGCTCTCAGGATGATCTCGTAACGCTCGCGAGTCGAGTTCCGGACGTGGAACCCGTGGTCCTGCCAGTAGGAAAACGCGCCTTGGTCAAACCAAACCGTGGCGAGTGCGTACTCGAACACCCGTTTCCTCAGCACACTGTCATCGACACCAAACATCCCCATGGGCGGCCACGCATAGTAGACAGCCCCGTCAGGACAGCCGTTCACGCCGCGCGTGTAGATCTCGGGGTACATTTTGACCCGGGGCATCGCCATTTTGCACGCGGCCAACATGTAGACGCCACGGCACAGGCTGTACTTGCAGGCGACGGGGTAGTCCTCAAACACGCGGAAGCCGTCCAACTGGGCTTCCGCGGCGGCACGGTTCCCCAGTCCGAACACGTTCAGGTGATGCGTCCCTTTATAGTGGGCAGCGTATGCTTGGTAGGGGCCATAGGCTGCGAACTTGAGACGGGAATTGCAGGCCCGGAGTTGGTCTTGGAGAGGCCCGATCAGTTGGTGCATGTAGAAGTGGCTGTAGTATGCCAACCACTCGTGCCAGCATGTTTCGAGCAGCCTGCGGAAGGTCGTGTGATCCAACCCTCCGCTGTCCGGAATACCCAAGTCTTCCCTACCCGTCTCGGCAGCGAACTGACGCAGCGCTCCCATGACCACATCCGTGTAGCATTCAGGCCGGGCCAGCCACCTATCGATGCTGTCGTTGTGGGGGCCATCGCGGAGGGACACATAGTCACACTCGGCAATAAGATCCAGGTGGTTTTCCAAGCTCGGCCGGTCCGTAGTGCGAGAGGAGATCCAGACAAACCACTCGCGCCCATAGAGGCGCACGACGTCCCAGATGCGATTGGTCCGAGCAAAATCCGGGTAGAAGCAGGAAATCGCCGTGTAGTGCGCTACATCGTCACTGATGCCCTGCCACGGGTCAAAGGTGTCGGTTTCAAGCCCGGTGATTTCGTTGGGCATGTTGAACATCACCGGCAACCCCGACGCCTGTGGGGCGATGGCAGCACTGGGCAATGTCGGCATGACCTCGAACGCGCAGTGCTCTTCAACCAGGCGCCCTCCCCAGGACAACTGCGCCCGCAGGTGGTAGACGCCAACCGCGAGAGTACTCCCAAAAGGCAGCGTGCCGACCACCCGTTGCATGAAGGCAATGGGGACCTCACTGGCGGTCAGCTGACACTCCCGGTAGTCCTCCAGAGGCTCGAAGAAGGCGTTCTCAAGTCGGCAGTGCAAACGTAGTTCGGCGACGGCGAGACCACGACCAAACTCAATGATCGGCGTAAAACGGCAGTCGTCACCCTCGCTGAAGAAGTGGTTATTACGGACGTACTCGACGGCCTGGGCGTGACGCGGGTCAGAGGTGGGGAGTTGCCCAAGCAGCCGAGGGTTAGGGAGCGATTCAAGGCGGATGGACGCATCATGTGTCCCGAGAGCGCGTCCCCAATGGCGAGTCTCCTTCGAGGGAAGATCGATGAACACTTCGGTGGGGCCACCCTCTCGTTGTTGGGCGGCCTCGCAGCAGTAGTGCTCGTACCCCAACACCAGCAAGGGATCGACCGGGAACTGCTCAAGGCGGAACTGCACCTTGAGAGGCCACTCGGGCTTGTCATAGAACTGACCGTAAAAGAACGCGTTCGGCGTCGGTTCGGCACAGAGCACGAGCGTGTCATCGGCCAGATACAGGTTATCCGTCTCGGAGGCCGTTCCAGCAAAACGTATGTAGGGACGCGTCAACCAGTCAATGACCCGGCAATGGTAGTTGCCCGGATGATCGCAGACCTTCTCCGGGACGCCTCCGGAAAGCTCGGCGTTGACCTCGTAGATCCCTCCGTGTCGGTTCACCTCAACGCTGTAACGAATCGGCACATCCATGCCGTCGATGTCCGCCGGAAACGCCACGGTGGTCCGGGGCAGGATCGTTTCACACGGGGTCTCGTCACTCGATGTGATCGCAAGCCGCTTGATCAGCAACTCACCGAAGAAACAGCCACGCCCCAAAGCCACGCTGCCGACGCCCCGAGGGACGGCCTCGAAACACACGGTGTGCCCGCCGAAGCGAACAGTCACGGTGGTCCCCGTCACCTCCACCATCGCCTGCATAGGGGCGTCGGTCAGTTCGATGGCGCCGAACACTCTCTCCTCAATGCTCCGGAACTGGTTGCCGTGCTGCTCACCAAACGCAACCCGCAATGCGTCGGCGCGCTGCTGAATCCGCACGGCGTACCCGCGCCGACACCGGCGATCGTAGCGAAAGACAAGGGAGAAGTCGAGAACGCCACCGGTCAACTCTGGGTTCACCTGGAAACAGACGTCCAGATCAACGTCGGCCAGCTCAGGAACAAGGGGCAGGTGCAGATTGCCGTGCGGGATCAGCGCATACCCGTCCGGGCGCACCTCCCCGTGTTGGTGTGTGTACTCGGTGTACGCCTCAACTGTCCACCCGTCAGGGCAACGTTCCCCACGCCAGCTGTCGAACACGAACTCCATGTCCTCTATCTCCCGAACAGTCTCAAGACATTCCCGGCGTTCACCTGGTCACGCAATTCGGGAGGTGTGCCCGTTTCCTCGAAAAGGCGTTCGTGGAAGTCGATGTAGGGTTGTACGCCGTGCTGTGCACCAAAGTACGTCATATCGGTGCCGAAACAGAGCTTGCCAAGGGTGTTCGCCATCAGATTCCCATTCGGCGCGAACATCTCGCGCCACATCAGCATCGAGCGGTGGATGGCCGTGCCTCCCGACACGTCCGCGTACACCGTGGGATGTGCCCACATGATCTTCCAGCACTCTTCCCAATATGGGTTCCCGAAGTGGCCCATGAGCACCTTCAGGTGCGGAACATTGCGCTCGATCGTGTCGATGTGGCCAGCCCGCATGTCGTCAAGCTTCACGCGGTATCGCGAGCTGTAATCGGCATCATGCATGACATAGCCCGTGTGGAAGACCGCAACGCCATCACGTTCCTTGATCGCCTCATACAGAGGGAAGTAGCGCTCATCGCCGTACGCATGCTTAGGCAGGAAGAACTTGATCCCTTCGGCCCCGCGATCGAACAGGCGGCGGACCTCATCCGGCCCGGCCTGGTCCATGTCGATGATCGGGACGGAAATCACAAAGCTGCCCAGGCGATCTCTGGCCGAGAACAGCGGCTCAGGATCCGCGATCAACACGATCCCGTCGATGCCGTCCCTCCGACAGCGAGTGATGTATTCCCCGGGAGACTCATTGAGGTTCACAACCGAACCGTGGGCATGGGAATCTATTCGCATGGGGGCGTCCTCCGATCCGCTCAACAGTGGGCAGCTTGCGCAACTCCGGCTACTATAGTGCGCGTGCCCCCTCAGGCGTCCCCGCGCGGGACAATCCGGGCCGTGGCTGACGGGAACGCAACTCCGGCAAGGCCTACGTTGCTGACTACGAGCGAGTCCCGTCACCAGCAGAACGGCATTTGTAGTGAGGCACAGAGAGCAGCGGAATGCCGTTCTTCAGGCATCATCACCAGGAGCGACACGATGAGCAGAGCCCCGAACCAAGGAATGTCCACCACGGCACTGGGACGAATGGTGCTTCTTGTCTGCGGCCTCTGCCTGGTGCGCATATACGCAGCAGACGTCATTACCCCGGTTCTGCCCGCCTCGGGCAAAACGTGGGTCGAGATCGACGGGACCGTCTACGGCGCCAAACCGGACAAACGCGGCCCGATCGGGGGAGGCAACGGCTACCATGAGATTCTCCAGACCGGCGATTACCGCGTCTCCAACGTTGACCAGTTCATCGAGGCGCTCGGCAAAGCAAAGGCCGGAGACGTCGTTTACCTCGAGCCGGATGCCAACGTCGATTGCACCACGCTGATATTCGCCGAAAAACTCGTTCTGAAAATCCCCGGGGGGGTAACAATCGCCAGCAACCGCGGACACGAAGGCTCCCTCGGCGGCATCATCTACTGCGACGCGTTCGCAGCCCGTCCCCTGATGCGAACCCTCGGCCCCAACGTCCGCCTCACGGGCCTGCGTTTGCGCGGCCCGGACGCCAAACGCCGAGTCGACCATCACAGGCGATCGTTCAAACCGGCTCGGGGCGACCGGAAGGGGCAGCATGAATACTACTACAAGGTCCCCGTCTCGGAGGGCATCCGGGCGGAGTTCCCGGGGCTCGAAATCGACAACTGTGAGGTATCCGCCTGGAGCCATGCGGCCATCCATCTGTGGGACGGCGGAAACCACCGAATTCACCACAACACCATCCATCACAACCAGTTCCACGGCCTGGGCTACGGCGTCTGCCACGGGTACGGCAAGACCCCCACCTCCCTCATCGAGTACAACCTGTTCGACTACAATCGCCACTCGATTGCCGGCACGGGCAAGCCTGGA
>Ga0209045_1001800_pt1 | contig 17543 bp, 22 predicted proteins | sample SaaInlLV_10m_DNA_4_FD_184664 | JGI IMG/M metagenome (GOLD analysis project Ga0209045, IMG submission 184664) | Marine microbial communities from expanding oxygen minimum zones in the Saanich Inlet - Saanich Inlet SI072_LV_200m_DNA (SPAdes) (version 2) | ecosystem: Environmental > Aquatic >...
TGAAAGGAAAAACTGCAATAATTTCTAACCAATGATGTTTCAAAAAATTCTTCTTATCCTGAGATCTCCGATACTTAAATACTACATCTAGGCCAAGAACCACAGTAACTAAAAATACTTCAAAAAACAAAAGTATATTTTCATAGTCATGTAAAATATCAGGAATAATAAATAAAAGAATAAAATGTATAATAATGAAAGCTAAAGAATAAGGTACAAGTTTATCAATTAAAATTTCAAGCTTTTTATATGACTCAGACATAATATATAGAAAACGTCAGGCATATATATATTAATTACGATAAATTAATTCACACATATATAGCAACTCTTTTATTCATAACATCCAAACTTTAAATATGGATGAAAAACAACGCTTCTCTTTGAAGAAAAAGATTAAAGAAATATCTGAAAAGAAAGCACGACATACTGAATTAGTATCTGTATATATACCGGCAGGTTTTCACATCCAAAAAGTTATTGATCAAATAGATTCTGAAGCTTCAACTGCAAGAAATATTAAATCGGCATCAACTCGTAAAAATGTTACGGCTGCACTTGAAAAGATGGCTCGAGAATTGAGAAATCTTGGAAAAACACCAGAACACGGCTTGGCAGCATTTTCAGGAAACGTATCTGAGCGACAAGGAGTGCAAGATATTAAATATTGGTCAATTGAACCACCTGAAGACATTTCTTCACGAGTCTATAAATGTGGACAGAAATTCTTTATTGAACCTCTTGAAGATATGCTTGAACATAAAGATACATATGGAATAGTTCTACTAGATAGACGTGAAGCAAATATTGCAATACTAAAAGGGAAAAATATAAACACAATTCATACTTTTTCTTCAGCAGTTCCAGGAAAATATAAAGCAGGAGGACAATCTGCTGCAAGATTTGCAAGAGTTAGAGAAAACCTTGCCAGGGTATTCTATCAAAAAGTTGCTAATACTGTAAATAATGAATTTAATCCTCAAATGATGACTCTCAAAGGCATTCTAGTTGGAGGACCGGGACCATCAAAAGAAGAATTCTATAATGAAAACTTTCTAAATCAAGAAATTAAAGATAAAGTAATTTCAGTAGTTGATGTGGGATATGTTGGTGATCAAGGGTTACAAGAAGTGGTAGATAAATCTCAAGACATTCTAGCAAACGAAGCATTAGTGAAAGAAAAACAAGCAGCAGAGAGATTTTTTAGAGTTCTTGGAAAAACGCGAGATCTTGCAACTTATGGTGAAGAAAAAGTTAGAAAGGCAATAAAGATGGGTGCAGTAGAATCGATATTAATTACTGACACTTTTAACGAGAATCAAATTGAAGAAATTTCAAACTTGGTTGAAGCACAAGGTGGAGGCTGGGTTATTATCGATAAAGACGGTAGAGATGGAAAAACACTTGATGGTCTCGGAGGAATTGGTGCAATTCTTCGTTACAAACTACAACTATAAAAACTTTGAACGAATTATATTTTCATGCCAAAACTATCTCTGGCAGCAATGTCTAAATTAATGAAAGATTCTGGAGCTCAAAGAGTTTCTGATTCTGCAAAGAAAAAACTTAGAGAAATTTTAGAAAATAAAGCAAAAGATATTACAAACAAGGCAATAAAATTCGCAAAATATAAGGGACGTTCAACGATTCAAGGTGAGGATATTGAAAAAGCATTAAGATAACTTTTTAAATCTCTCTCTCTAACCAAAAACATGTCAGACATTACTATGGCCGAAATCGGCAAATTAAAAGAAGGTCGTTACATTGTTATTAATGATGCTCCGCATATTATCACAAACATGCAAAAATCAGCACCAGGTAAACATGGTCATGCAAAATACCGAGTCGAAGCCAAACATATGTTTACTGGAAACAAAACAGTTATTGTTATGACTGCTCATGCTCATATCGCAGTTCCAAATCTAAAGAAACAAAAAGCAAATGTGCTATCCGTTTCAGAAAATAGTGCACAAATAATGGATATGGAAACTTACGAAACTTTTGATCTAGAAATCCCTGATGAACTTAAGAAAGATGTTGAATCAGGAAAGACAATTCTTTATTGGGAAATTATGGGCAAAAGAATTATGAAAGAAATAGTAAAAGGCTAAAATGAAAATTCCAGAAGCAGAAGTAAGATTATTCAATAGAAGATTCGTGTGTAAGAAATGCAAGAAAGTAGTTAGAGCAAATCCTGCAAGAATTAAAACAAAAGATATAGTCTGTCCAAACTGTGAATCTCGAAATTTTCGAAAAAAGAATAAGGAAAAAAGAGTAGCTAAGTAATATCTTCTAATTTTGTTCCTTTTTGTAAATCTAAATTATTATGTTCTCTCCAAATTAATAGCAAAGATTTACCAAATTCAGTAAGTTCTCTAACTGTTTTTGAATAATTAGTTGTCAAATTTAATATTTTCTTTAAATTCCACGTAAATAATATGTTTTGACCTAAGGCAGATTCAGAAGACCCCTTTCTACGAAGTCTAGTATTCGGAGCCAAATAAGTTTCACCATCTGAGGCGGCAGTAAAAAGATTCAAATAAGCATAAATTCCTATTTCAGCTTCAGAACGAGTATAATCTTCAACTGAAATTTCTCTTTCGCCAGAATTGTATTGTTTTAATAAATCTTCAAGTTCAGTCTTTCCTTCAACAAACATGGAATAATCTCCAATCTTAAAACTTTTAAACGCACCCAATAAGCTAACTTATGAAAAATGAGTCACTTCCAGTCATGAACATCGGTCTAATTGGTCACGTAGATCATGGAAAAACAACACTAACTTCTGCACTATCTGGAAAATGGACAGATACTCATTCTGAAGAATTAAAGCGAGGAATTACAATTAAACTAGGTTACGCTGATATTGAAATCCGAAAAGACGCAAAAAATAATTTTACAAACAAAGAAAAAGTTGATGGAAAGAAAACTGAACTTATTAGAAAAATATCGTTAGTTGATGCTCCAGGTCACGAAACATTAATGGCAGTAATGATTTCAGGCGCAGCAATTATGGACGGAGCAATATTAATGGTTGCAGCAAATGAAGTGTGCCCTCAACCTCAAACTCGAGAGCACTTAACAGTTCTAAAAATTCTTGGAATCAAAAATATAATCATAGTCCAAAACAAAGTTGATCTAATTACTGAAAAAGAAGCTAAAAAACATTACAAACAAGTTGAGAAATTTGTAACTAACACATTAGGATTTGAAGTTCCAATAATTCCAATGTCTGCACAAAAAGGTGCAAATCTTGATATTCTAATTGAAGCAATTGAAGAATTTATGCCAACTCCAAAGGAAAAAGAAAAAGCCGATTCATCATTTATTATTGCGCGAAGTTTTGATATTAACAAACCTGGAACTAAAATTGAAAAATTGACTGGTGGAATTCTTGGTGGAACAATTACTGGTGGAACTTTCAAAATTGGACAAGAGATTGAAATTTCTCCGGGATTCAAAACAGAAAATAAAGGAATTGCAACCTGGACTCCAGTTAAAACAAAAATAAAAAATATAGTTGCAGGTAAAAAAAGTATAAGTGAAAAAGGCCCAGGTGGTTCAGTTGCTATTGAGACAGAACTTGATCCTTCACAAACAAAAACAGATTCACTAGTTGGAAATGTTATTGGAAATCCGGGAAAAACTCCAGAAATTATTTACAATCTAAAAATTGAAACTCATTTATTTGATAAAGTACTTGGTGCAAAAGAAGATTTACAAATTGAAGAGATTAAAGTAAATGAACCTTTAGTGCTAAACATTGGAACTGCAACAACGTGGGGACTTGTAAATCAAATTGGAAACACAACAGTAATAAACCTAAAGCGTGCAATATCAGCAAACTTGGGTGCAAAAATCGCAATAAGTCGAAAGTTTGGCAGCAGATGGCATTTAATTGGTTGGGGAGAAATAAAATGAGTCGAAAAAATAAATTAATGAAACTAACTATGCTAATAACGGTGGCTCTTGCTGCAGCAATATATGCTGACTCAATAGTACATGGAATTAGTATACTATGAAATTAAAAAAGAAAACTATCAAAAATTTATCAATCGCACTAGTAATTATAATCACTATAAGTTTTGGAGCAAATTCCCTATTCTTTAAAGAAGATCCTGCAAAAGTTGAACTAGCACAATGTCTTACAGACAAAGGTGTAAAAATGTATGGTGCATTTTGGTGTGGCGCCTGTGCAAGTCAAAAGAAAGAATTTGGCTCAGCATTCAAGGAAATAAATTATATTGAATGTGATGAACGAGGAGAAGATGCTCAACCTGAAGTCTGTAAACTGGAAGAAATAACTGTTTATCCAACGTGGGAAATCAATGGACAAAAATCCTCGGAAGTTAAATCTCTTGCAAGCTTGGCTGCAACAGCGGGTTGCAAATACTAAATAATCATGGCATTTCAATTAATCGGTGCACCAATTGCATTATATTCTGAATTTAAATCCGGTGCCGCAGACAAAGGCGTGGCAGCATTAAGAAAAGAACTAGGAGTTAAATTTCCTGGATTAAGACTAAATAATTTTAGTCAAGAACAAGCAAATGATAAAATCCGAAACAAAGCTAAAGCAATATGGAAATCTGGATTAAATCCTTTCTTCATTGGGGGCGACCACTCAATTACGCTTCCAATATTAGAAGCAAGTTCAAAACCTTTTGATGTATTCTGGTTTGATGCTCATGCTGACGCATATGATGTTTACAAACATAAACTTAGTCATGCCACAGTTCTTCGTAGAGTTTCAGAATTACATAGATGTAGGAATATATATTTAATCGGATATAGATTCAAAAAAATAAAGGAAGAGGTAGAATTCCTAAAAAAATCTGACAAAGTTCAAGTAATAAAAGTCAAAGATATTAAAAAGAAACATTCCAAAAGATATTACGTAACAATTGATATTGATGTTCTTGATCCAGTTTATGCACCTGGTGTTGATCATCCAGTTCCAAAAGGAATGAAACCCGCACAACTAATTAATGCAATTAAACAACTAAAGAAAGGTAACTTAATTGGAGTGGATTTAGTTGAAGTGGTTCCTGACAATGATTATACTGGAATTACAACTCATAACGCTGCAGAAATTATAAAAGAATTCTTAGAATAATTTTTATACCTCCAAAGATTAGTTATTTTATGAAACCTATTCGCACGATTATACTTGGTGCCGCAGGACGAGACTTTCACAATTTTAATACTTACTTTAGAGACAATGATAAATATCGAGTTGTAGCTTTTACTGCAGCTCAGATTCCAAACATTGAAAATAAGCGATATCCTAATTCGCTAACTGGTGAAGATTACGGACAAGGAATCCCAATTTATTCAGAATCATTATTGCCTGAATTAGTAAAATCAATGAACATTGAATTATGTGTTCTTTCTTATTCTGATATCTCAAATCAGAAAGTTATGGAAATTGCTGCAGGAGTTCAAGCACTCGGAACAAACTTCATGCTTCTTGGACCAGGATCAACTCAACTGAAATCAAAAAAACCAGTTATCGCAGTAACTGCAGCAAGAACTGGTGCAGGAAAATCTCAAGTTGTTGACTATGTTGCAGAATTTCTAACAAAAATTAACGTAAAATACACCGTTATTCGACATCCAATGCCTTATGGTAAGTTAGAAAAACAAAGAGTTCAAATTTACAATTATGTCGGTGATTTAGATAATTACAATACTACAATTGAAGAAAGAGAAGAATATGAAAAACACCTAGTAAAGGGACGAACTGTTTTAGCAGGAATAGAATATTCTGAAATACTAAAAGAAGCAGAATCTCGTTCTGAAGTTATTCTGTGGGACGGCGGAAACAATGACTTTCCATTCATAAAACCTGATTTACAAATCACAATTATTGATCCATTAAGAGAAAATCATGAATTATTGTATTATCCGGGATTAACAAATCTACTGACTGCAGATATTGTTGTAATAAATAAAGAAAACACTGCAACAAAAAAACAAATAGATAATGCTGTTGAAAATGTAAAAATCATGAATCCTAAGGCAAAAATTGTCCATACAAATTCACTGATAAAATTGAATCAGAAAATAAAACCAAGAACAAAAGCAATAATCATTGAAGACGGACCAACAACAACACACGGCGGAATGTCCTATGGTGCTGGATATCTTGCAGCTAAACAAGCAAAACTTAGAATTGTTGATCCTAAACCTCATGCTGTTGGTTCACTAAGAAAAATATATTCAAATTATCCTCACTTGAAAGAAATTGTTCCTGCAATGGGTTATTATCCAAAACAATTATTGGATTTGAAAAAAACTATTGAGAAATCTGGCGCAAAAATCGCAATCATAGGAACACCAATTGATTTATCTAAACTTCTTCAACTTAAAATTCCAAGTGTTAGAGCAGAGTATTCTATCAAAGAAAAAGGAAATACTTTGAAACGAGAAGTTCTAAAATTTGTAAGAAAGATTTAACTTAGCGCACTTCTTAAATCATATTTCCAAAGAGCAAGTACTGCTGAACCAAATAATAAACTTCCTCCCAACAAAATATTTTGAGCAATAACTTCACCGACAAGTAAGTAAGCAAATCCAATTGAAGCTAAAGTAAATACAAACAAAGTAATGAATGCGCTTTGTTCAGTTTGAACTTTCTCAAGACCATAATAAAGTAATGAATAAGTAAGTGCTGTACCAATTATTCCAATTATCAAAAGATAATTTATTGATGCTGCCAAATTTCCAAAACCAAAATATATTGAAAGTGGAAACAATAAAACAGCAGAAGTTACAAACGCCCAGAATATTGCCAGTAAATTCTGAGAATGTTTTGATTCCTTTCGCATATAAACCAAAAATCCTGCAAATGCAGCTCCTTGTAAAAGTGCAACAATATTTCCTAATGAAAAACTTCCAACAAAAGGATTCATGAACCAAACACCTAAAATTGCAATTGGAATTGCTAATAGTTGGTTAAACCTTATTTTCTCTTTCAGAAATAAGTAAGCAAATAGTGCAGTAAATATTACATAATCAGTTTGAAGTAGTGCAACGTTTGGAATTGGTGCAAGTAAAACTGCGGTTGCATACAAAGTAAATGCCAAAGTAAGAAGAATTCCAAGAGTTACAAAATGTCTAAATTCTTTCTTAGAAAATTTTAGAGATTGTTTCCTAACAAAAACAAGATACGCGCCCATTGCTAATGCAGCAATCACCATTCTAAAAAATGTGATTGCGAAACCATTCATATTGTCTCCAATTAATTTGATAAATGCTCCAAGCGTACCTGCAAGTATTGACGAAATAACTATTGCTAAGATATATTTGTTATACTTCATTTTACAAACCGTTCAATTTTATTCATCGCAGTTTCAATTTTGCGATAATCGGTTGCATAACTTAGTCTCAGAAAGCCTTCACCATATTTTCCAAATTCAGCACCAGGAATTACTGCAACTTTAGCTTTTTTCAACAACTGTTCTGCAAATTTATTTGAATCTTTAGTCAAATGAGAAATATTTGAGAAAGCATAAAACGCTCCTTGCGGCATTAACGTTTTCAAACCCATTCCATTCAATCGTTTGACAATCATTCTTCGTCGACGATCATATTCACGAACCATTCTAAAAGTATGACTCTCGCTTGTTTTCAAAGCATAAGTTCCCATCATCTGAGAGATTGTCGGAGCAGAAATTGTAGTATTAACATGAACATGACTCATTGCTTCAGCAATTCTTTTTGGTGCAACTGCATAACCTAATCTAAACCCACACATCGCATAACTTTTTGAAAAACTTTGAAGCGTTATTGAATAATCTTTCATTCCATTCAGGCTTCCAAACGAACAAGGTTTTTTATCATAAACAATTTTTTCATAAGCTTCATCTGAATAAATAAATAATCCTTTGTCTACTGCAACATCTGCGAGACGTTCAAGAGTTTTCTTAGGATAAATCATTCCAGTAGGATTTGACGGATTACAAAAAATAATTCCGCGAGTCTTAGAATTTACTGCGCGCTTAATCAAATCAACATCCAAATCAAAATTGTTTTCCTGTCTTAACGGAATCTGTCGAACTCGACCACTCAAAAATTCAACCGCAGGTTCATAACCCATATAACTCGGACTTGGGAGAATAATATTTTCATGAGGATCCATTGTCGTAATCAAAGACATCATCAAAGCTTCTTGAGAACCTGAAGTAACAATAATATTTTCTGGTCTAGCGCGAATTTTATTATCTCGACGAAGTTTCTGAATAATTGCTTCTTTCAATTCTTTCCTTCCAGACGGTGGAGAATAATGTGTACTTCTTCCCGAAGCCAACAAACGTGCGCCATAATTCAAAATCGGTTGAGGTGTAGAAAAATCGGGTTCACCTGGTCCAAGCGAAATTACACTCTTATCTTCAACGGCAACTCCCAAAAGTTTTCCAATAACTCCGTGCTTCATGTGCTGCTCACGCGCAGAGATATCTCCAAAACATTTCAAATCTCGACAGATTGGTGCACTCATTCCAAAACATATACTTCAGAGTATAAAAACCTCACGACTTAAGATTTATATACATCTAAATCTCTTTTCTAACATGCTCGCCATAGTAAATTTAGCTTACGCTTTTGTTATTGGATTTGCACATTATCTGAGCGATAGTTTTACTGGTCGAAAAAAATACCAAAAAGAAGTTAGATCTTTTGCAGCAGGATTATCTATAGCTTATCTTTTATTATATTTATTTCCTGAACTCTATACTGGTGTTGTGGAATTTCATAGATCTCTATTTTTATTCGTACTCTTAGGATCAATGGTTTTTCATCTTATTGAGAAATACATCTACCAACACAAAAGAAGGAATATTAGAATATTTGAATTGCGAGTTATGCATGCAGCAGCATTCTTTATCTATCATATAATAATTGGGATAATTCTTGTGTCGATAAATCAAATAGATCCTCTCGGTGGAATATTATTTTTCATACCAATCTTATTCTACACTTTAGTTAGTCAAGTCTCACTTTCAAATTTACACGCACACGTTACTGAACGATTATCACTTAAACTTCTCCTATCATCTTCAACATTACTTGGAGTTTTGATCGCATCATTTTTTACAATTTCAACAAAATTACATTTTTCTCTTCTAGCATTTATTGCTGGAGCTTTACTATATAATGTAATGGTTGAAGTTGTACCAAAGGAAACTGATGGCGATATTTTATTTTTTATGTTAGGAACGTTAGCCTATATAACACTTATTTTCTCAATGGGTGGATTCTAAGAAACTAATTTATGAATTACTGTTCCGCCAGCCAATAATCCTATACCACTCAAAATTACAAACATAGGTAATTGGAACATGAGAAATAGTGAGGAGAATAATCCTAAAACTGCTGTGACTGGAACTTTTTTGATACTAAATGGTGCTCGAAATCCTTTTGTGAATGGTTTCTTTTCTTTTAATCTAAGCGAAATTAATGCAGTATTAATCAAAATAAAAGTAGCAAATACTGCAAAGTTTGTCATTTCTGCAACAGTACCAATTTTACCAATTAAACTGAATGCAATTGCCGCAATTGCTGTAAACAAGACTGCTATATGTGGTGTCTTTCTCCAAGAAGATACTTTGGATAAATTTTTCAGCTTAGGATAATTCTTACAAATGCCATAAATTTGCCGAGATGCGCCTATCAAAATTATAAGTATAGTATTTCCTGTAGAGAACAATGCAATAATTGAAAGTGCCAAAAATGCATATGATCCTAACGCTACTGCCGCAACATCTGCAAGTGGTGCTGTGGAGACTGCTAACTTATCCCAACTGAGAATACTTACTGCTGAAATTGCAACTAAGATGTATATTACTGTTGAAATTAATATAGAAAGTAAAATTGCGCGTGGAACTGTTTTCTTAGGTGTTCTTGTTTCCTCAGACAATTTAACAATAGTTTCAAATCCAATAAATGCAAAAAACACTAACGCTGACGCAGATAAAACTCCTTCGAATCCTAAAGGCATATCTAAATAATCTACTGATCCAATTTTATTCAAACCCAAATAGATAATAAACAACAAACCAAAAGTCTCAAGGAATGTAAATAATACATTTAACCATGCTGCCTGTTTTATTCCCCAATAACTGATAAGTGAAAAAATAATTATTGTTGTTGCAGCAATAATTACAACACCAACATTAAACGACGGGAATAACCTTGCAAAATATCCTGCAAATCCTAATGCTACTGCGGCAGCAGAAATAAGTAAAGTAAATACCATCATCCATCCCACTATAAATCCCAAACGCTCAGAAATTGTTTTCTTAACATATTCATATTCTCCCGAATCATCTGAAAATCTTGAACTAAATTCAGCATAACTTAATCCCGTAAAAATTGCAACAATTGAAGCTATAACAAAACTAAGCCAAACAGAATTTCCCGCAATACCTGCAGCTGCACCAATAAGAACATAAATTCCGGCACCAAGAATAATACCTACACCCATTAATGTTGTTTCAAAAAGACCCAAATCTCTCTTTAGTTTTGACATAAATTAAATTGCATTATGAGAATATAAATATTATCTAATTTTTAATCCTTCAATTATTACTGTTGGTAACTCTACGGGAGTTGAAACTGCAGGATTAAGAAGTCGTTCCTTACTATTTGAACTTTCTGTGAAACCCGTCATAAAATTTTCCAACTTTTCAGATATATTTACTGGTTTTCCTGAACCAATAATTTGGCCATCTTTAATTATGAACATGGCATCTTTTGAATTTAAAGAAATTTTTCCCCGATTAATTTTAGCTCCGGAAAAATTAGTAATTAATAATCCGTTATCAACTTCAGAAATAAGTTTTTGTCTTGATCGCTTCCCTATCGGTACAACAAAATTATTAGGATCATGAGAAACATTTTTCAAAATCCCTGAAGAAATTATTTCAGTTGCTCGTGTTGGGTGTCCATGTTTATCAAAAGGTGCTGAACCTAGACCACCTCTCAAATTTCCAACATCATACAAAGTTAAATTTTTACTTCCAACTGATTTTCCAATCTTCTTATTTACAAATTTAGAATCTCCCAATTCATTTACAACATATGAAAATGCCAAAGGATCTAAAATAATTGAATATTCTCCTGGATTGATTTTTTCCGCAAATACAGCTTCCTTTGCAAGAGCCAGAGTTTCTATAACTTTTTTCCGGTAATCAAAATCTTTCAAGGTTGTAGAAGAAATAACTTTACTGGCAGAAGTATCATTTACAAAAACACGCATATTCATTGACAATTTTGAAGAATCATAATCATAATCCACTCCATTTGAAGTTAAAAGTCTAATATTGGCTGAATTATAATTAAATTTTCCTCCAATTTTTTTAGCACCATGTTGAAATGCCAAATCAATTGCATCATCAAGAATATTATTTACATTAAAATTAACCAAATTTTTATCATGAAGTTCATTTGAACGATATTTTGAATTTGTGGAGAACCCTTTGAAATTTGGATCATTTTTCAATCGAGTAGTGAGTAATTTAATCTGCGAATCCAAATCTTTCTTCAAATCAAATTCAACAATCTTAACCTTTTTACCTTTACTATATGTTGCAGTTAACAAATTTTTTGAAAAATTTCTAGAAGTAACTTTTGTGTCTTTAAAATTAAAATTAGAATCCTTTCCTTGTTCTGAAATTAATACGAAATCACCTGAAAGTTTTGAGAGTTTTGAGTAAATATAATCTTGCGCTTGATGTAATGACATAGGCTTCTTGTGGAGTAAGATATAAATAAGTTCCCATTGCTAAGTGAGAACAAACTTATTTATTTAACAAAGCACAAATTCAATATGCTTAACTTAACTGTTCGTGGGAATATTCGTCCAGAATTTGTAAAGGCAGCACTTCTTGATATTTATCTCAAATGGAAGATTCCTCGGAACATAGAAGAAATTCTAGTAATTGATGATCCTAAATATTTCAAAGAAATTGAGAAAAGAATTCCAAGAAAAATGAGAAAAGAATTCCAAGAAACTTATTTTGAAGATCCAACTTCTATGTCCATTACTTCAGGAAAATTTGATTTAATAATTATAAGTATATCTTCAAAAACTGAAAATTATTTGAAAACAAATTCTGAAGCACTTCAAGGAGTAATCTCACACGAACTAATGCATATAGTTCAGAGAAGAAAAGGTTTGGACAGAAAAGTTCGTTCAGATGCAATTCGTGCATACAAAGAATTTAGACCGCGAATTAGAAAACTGTACAGATATATGGATAAAAACCATGTTGATCAAATATTTGCAGAAATTGGACGGCAAGCTAACTTCGTTCTGAAAGATCTATATGCTAATGATGCTCTAATTAAATTAAATCTAGGTAACGGAATTCTTGCAGATTATTCAAATTACTATGCTTCATCGGGAAGACTGATTCCTTCAATAAACTATGTAAAAACCGGACATAAAAAAATCACAAGAAAAATTCGAACAGACATTGCAAATTCAGTAAACTATATTCTTGGATTGATGCCTGTGATTGTACCTTTTGGTAGGTGGTATTTGAAAAGTAAAAATAAAAATGCAAAAATCCTTGTGGATTATATTGGTGACCATTATGAAACAAAAATGAGTCACGTAGCAAAAGAAATGGACAGTATCATAAAATATTCAATTAAAAATTTAAAAGATAGTCAAACTTTCAGAAAGAGTTTCTTTAGAAAATTATTTCTATTAACTGAAAAATTAATCAAAGAATCTGACGAATATGAATTCGAGAGACAATAAATTTATTAATGAACCAGCACAATTATGATAATGGTAAAAAAGAAAGTTCAAATTTATACTACAAATGTATGTCCTTGGTGCATAAAGGCTAAAGAATTCTTTAAAGAAAATAAAATTTCATACACTGAAAAGAATGTTCAAAAAGATCCAAAACTGGCAGATGAACTACTTGAAAAATCGGGACAAATGGGAGTTCCAGTTATTGTTATAGATGATAAGGCAATTATTGGATTTAATAAGGAAAGATTAAAGAAAGTCTTAGGACTATAATAATTATGAAAAACAATGCATTTATTGAATCTCAGAAACAATTTGATTGGGCTGCAAAACAACTAAACTTAGACAAAAAATTAAGAACTTCATTAAGATATCCTCAAAATTTTATTCAAAAAAGATTAATTATTCGTGGAGATGATGGTAGAATTAAAACATTTACTGCATTCAGATCCCAATATAATAATGCATTAGGTCCCTTCAAAGGTGGACTTCGTTTCCATCCTGAAGAAACTGCAGATACAGTCAGAGCATTATCTGCTTGGATGACTTGGAAATGTTCATTAACTGGACTACCGCTTGGTGGAGGAAAAGGTGGTGTGGTTTGTAATCCAAAGAAATTGTCTGAAAAAGAACTAGAAAAAATAAGTAAAGCCTATGCAAAAAAATTCGCAAAACATTTTGGACCATGGACAGATATTCCCGCACCAGATGTTTACACAAATTCCCAAACAATGGCTTGGATGCTTGAAGCATATGAGCAAAGTGTAGGAATATCAGCGCCTGGAACTTTTACAGGTAAACCTGTTGAACTTGGAGGACATGAAGGTCGTACTGAAGCAACAGGACTTGGTGTAGTTATAACTACTCGTGAAGCAATGAAACATGTTGGAATGAATCCTAAAAAATCAACAGCAATAATTCAAGGATTTGGTAATGTTGGTCAATATGCCGCAAAACATTTTGAGAAATTAGGATTAAAAATAATTGGATATTCTGATTCAAGCGGAGCAATATTTAACAAAAACGGAATTAAATTTGAAGACGCATTAAAATTTAAAATTAAAAACAAATCACTCAGAAAATTTCCAAAGGCAGAAGCAATGTCTAACGAACAACTACTTGAACAAAACTGTGATATTTTTATTCCTGCTGCATTAGAAAATGTAATTACTGAAAAAAATGCAGATAAAATTAAAGCAAAGATTATTGCAGAGGGAGCAAATGGACCTACAACAGTAAAGGCAGATGAAATTTTATACAACAATAGTATATTTGTTATTCCAGATTTATTATGTAATGCAGGTGGTGTTGTTGGAAGTTATTTTGAATGGGTGCAAAATAATTCTGGAGAAAATTGGACACTGAAAAAATATAATGATGAACTTGACAAAGTTCTAACTAACGCATTTCAAACAGTTGTAAAAACTTATGAAACTGAAAAGCATATTAACATGCGACAAGCAGCATACTTAGTTGCAGTAAAAAGAGTAGCTGATGCAATGAAGTTAAGAGGAAGAGTTTAAAACATTTATACACAAACAAAAATATGCTACGTTGGAAATTAGATAATCTTGTTAAAGAAAAAGATTTTGATAAAGAAATTAAATATCTTGAGAACTTAATAAACAAATTAAAAACATATAGATCAAAACTCAAACCTTCTTTATCTGAAAAAACATTCAAAGAACTTGTTGAACTTGAAGAAGAGTTAACTGAAAAATCAAATATACTTGGTGCATTTGTAGGACTAAAACAATCAGAAAACACCAAAGAAAAACATTTGAAAGTTTGGGATGCAAAACTAAATAAAATTGGAATTAGAGCAACAGATGAATTATTATTTATTGGTCGTTGGTTTGATGGACTTGAAGTTCCTGGACTTAAGAAATTAGATAATAAAAATGCAAAACGTCTTTTCAAATCAATTCCAAATTTAGAATTCTCATTAAACAAATCTCGAGAATTAGCAAAACACTCATTGTCTGAAAAAGAGGAACAACTTGCAATACGAAAAAATTCAACAGGAATTTCAACAATTTTAGAATTATATGGATTAATTACAAATGACTTCACTTACAAATTTAGAAATAAGGAAGTAGATAGTATTGAATTATTAAAGAAATATTTCTACAGTTCAAAAGCAGAAGATAGAGAATTAGCATACAAAGCATTATTTGAACCTTACAAAAATAACATTGAAAAGTTCCATTCAATTTACACTGCAGTATCAACAAATTGGATAAACATGTCCGAACTAAGGAAATACAAAAATCCAATACAAGTTAGAAATATCTCAAACGGAGTTCCAGATAAAGTTGTTCAAACAGTAATTGATACTTCGGTAAAAAACGCAAACATATTTCATGAATACTTCAAACTAAAAGCCAAACTTATTGGTATGAAAAAACTAAGAAGATATGATATTTATGCTCCAGTTAAAAAAATTACAAAAAAATATTCCTTCCAAGAGTCAAAAGACTTAGTCCTCGACACTTACAAAGAATTCCACCTACCTTTTTATAAAAAAGCAAAAGAAATTTTTGATAAAGGCTGTATAGATTCTCATCCACGGAAAAACAAAAGAACTGGTGCCTTTGCAATGTTAGCATCACCAAACATAACTCCCTACATAATGCTTAATCACGATGACACTTACCGAGATGTTGAAACAATGGCTCATGAACTCGGTCACGGAATTCATGATTTATATACAAAAGGAAATTATCCAAGCGTTGCACATCCCGGACTAACGCTTGCTGAAACTGCCTCAACTCTTGGAGAAAACATTCTATTCGATCGTTTGCTATCTCGAGCTAACAAAACTGAACGAATTACAATGCTTTCAGACAAAATTGGTGATGCATATGCCTCAATAATTCGTCAAACTTTCTTTGTAAAATTTGAACAAGAAGTTTATAGTAAAATCAAAGACGGATTAACTTACGAACAAATTTCAGATATGTATTTCAAAACACTAAAAGAACAATTCGGAAATTCATTGAGTCTTCCTGAAGAATTCAGATATGAATGGTCATATATTCCTCATATGTTCAGAGTTCCATTCTATACTTACGCTTATTCGTTTGGAGACTTATTATCAATGTCTCTTTATGCTAAATACAAAACTGAAGGAAAATCCTTCATTCCGAAAATTGAAAAAATCTTAGCAGCGGGAGGTTCACAAGATCCAGTAAAACTTCTAAAATCAATTGGAATAGATATTACAAAAGAATCTTTTTGGCAAGGCGGATTTGATACAATTAAAGCACGGATAATTGAATTAAAAGAACTTACAAAATAATTCAAGAAACTATTATAAATCCAAACCGCAACAATTCATAATGCGATATGATGTAATAATTATTGGCGGAGGTGCGGCGGGACTTAGTGCAGCACTTTATTCTGCACGTTATAATCTAAAAACCTTAATCATTGCTAAAGAGTTTGGTGGAACTGGAAACATAGCTCACAAAGTTGATAATTGGATTGGTGAACCTGGAATAACGGGAATGGATTTGATGAACAAATTCATAAAACACATTGACGAATATAAGGTTTCAAAAGTTGAAAACGAAGTAACTAATATTTCAAAACTTTCAAACGGATATTTTTCAGTAAAGGCGGGAAAAATATATCAGGGAAAAACAATAATTTATTCTTTAGGAATGAAACATAAAGAACTTGGAATTCCCGGAGAAAAAGAATTCTCTGGAAAGGGAGTTCATTATTGTTATACTTGTGACGGACCTCTTTATAAAAACAAAAAAGTCGCAATGGTTGGTGGTGGCGATTCGGCAGGTTGGGGAAGCGTGTTTTTGAGTGAGCACGCAAAAGAAGTTTATACTCTTGTCAGAAAACCAGTTATGCGAGCAGAACCTATTACTGTATCTCAAATGAATGCAAGCCCAAAAATAAAAATAAAATACAACACTGAGGTAGCAGAAATTTTAGGAGAAAAAGTACTTCAAAAAATTAGACTCAAAAATGGAAGAACAATTGAACTTGATGCAGTATTTATAGAAGTAGGACATATTCCTCTCAGCGACATGGTAAAATCTCTTCGAATCAAACGAACTAATCATAGATACATAATCGTAGATAATAATCAAAAAACCAACGTAAAAGGATTCTGTGCAGCAGGAGATATTACAACACGACACACACTAAAACAATTTATTACAAGTGCTGCAGAAGGGTCGGTTGCTGCAGAAACAGTTTACAATTATCTCAAAAGCAGCAAGTGGTAATTTTGTCCCTTGACAATTATATTCAACATTTGACTTATTTTTATATGGAATTAACTGAGAAAAAAATCGAACAGTTGCTTAAGCAGCCTATAATCGAATCTCAAGTAAGAAAAAGTAAGGATGGGCAATGGGTTATTCATAGAACTATTATGACTGACATTAAACCTATCAAATACTTAGAGAGGGTTATGAACGGAAAAACTTTGGTAGAGTAAATACTCTTCCAACAATTTCTGATTTGGTAATGAACATATCTTTATCTGGATGTTCATTATCACCTTTTAGAAAAATTTTATCTCCTTCAATTTTATGTATTCGTTTAATCTTAAAAATTCCTTTATGATTAGTAACTACAAGCTTTCCTTCTTTAGGTTTCATAAAATTTAAAACAATAATTCTGTCTCCAGAACTAAGTTGAGGATTCATAGTCGAATGCTTGACTTTGTAAATCATAACTCTGGTAACTCGCCAAACTTTAAAAACAAAACTAAATGACTCAGTAATTTATTCTATAACTGGCTCGTCTGTTG
>Ga0209045_1001808_pt1 | contig 17484 bp, 18 predicted proteins | sample SaaInlLV_10m_DNA_4_FD_184664 | JGI IMG/M metagenome (GOLD analysis project Ga0209045, IMG submission 184664) | Marine microbial communities from expanding oxygen minimum zones in the Saanich Inlet - Saanich Inlet SI072_LV_200m_DNA (SPAdes) (version 2) | ecosystem: Environmental > Aquatic >...
TTTTAGATAGGAGTTTTTTAAAAAACCCTGCAAACCCTTGCTATTAGCTGGTCGGGATGAGAAGATTCGAACTTCCGACCCCAGCGTCCCGAACGCTGTGCTCTACCAGACTGAGCCACATCCCGACTAACAAAAAAAGGTTATACACAAAAAAAAGTAAAATGTCTAATTGAAAATATTCTCTTTTATAATGGTGGCTTCCCTTTCCGGTCCAACAGAAACAATTTTAATTTTTACCTTGGCAAGTTCTTCAATCCTTGCAAGATACAGCTTAGCCATATCCGGCAGGTCATTAAACTTAGTTATGCCTGAAATATCCTGTTTCCAGCCCTGATGACTTTCATATACAGGGGTGCACTCCTCTAAAATTTTAATTTCAGGCGGGAAATCTGAAATAAGGGTTCCCTTGTATTCATATCCTGTACAAATTTTAATTTCATCAAGGTCATCAAGGACATCCAGTTTGGTAATGGCAAGACCGGTAAGGCTGTTTAATCGTGCCGCATTTCGAAGAACAACCATGTCCATCCAGCCGCAGCGTCTTTTCCTGCCCGTTGTGGCACCGAATTCCGAGCCGGTTTTCTGGATCTTGTCTCCAATGTCATCAAATAATTCAGTGGGGAAAGGGCCTGAACCAACCCTTGTGGTATAGGCTTTTACAATCCCTATGATTTCATTTAAATTGCCTGGGCCGACACCGGATCCATTGGCAGCATTGCCTGATACAACAGAAGAAGATGTCACAAAGGGATAGGTTCCATGTTCAATGTCAAGATGGGTGCCTTGGGCTCCTTCAAACAATATAGTTTTATTGTTATTCATCCCGTCAAACAATATCACTGAAACATCTGCAATATAGGGAAGTAGCCTATCTTTGATCTGCTGGAACTGATGAATGATGGTGTCAGGGTCGACAGGTTCGGTTTTAAAATAGTGTTCCAGGTAAAAGTTTTTTTCTTCAAGAATAGTGACAACTTTTTCCTTGAAAAAGTCAAAATCAAGAAGGTCACAAAACCTTATCCCGCGCCGGGTTGCCTTGTCTTCGTAGCAGGGCCCGATTCCCCGGCCCGTTGTCCCGATTTTTTTGTCCCCTTTTTTGACTTCCCGGGCAGCATCGATAAGCTTGTGATAGGGCATGATGATATGGGCTCTATTGCTTATTTTGAGCATCTTTGGTGACACATCAATATCCATTGATGATAGATATTCAATCTCTTCAAGCAACACAAAGGGATCAACTACAACCCCATTGCCGATAAAACATTTTTTACTTTGGATGATGCCGGAAGGGATGAGATGGCTGATAATCTTCTTACCGTTGACAACCATTGTATGGCCGGCATTGTTTCCACCCTGAAACCTGACCACATAATCGGCGTGTTTACTTAACAAATCAACGATTTTTCCTTTGCCTTCATCTCCCCATTGTGTACCGACAATTACTGTATTTCCCACTATCGACTCCTTTTATTCAAAAAAAAATTTTTTATGAGTTGTTTTGTTTCCTGTTCATAAATCCCTGATACAACTTCAGGATGATGGTTTAATCGTTTATCATCTGCCAGGGCATACAATGAACTTGCCGCACCCCATTTCAGATCTTTTGCCCCAAACACAATTCGTTTGATCCTGGCATGGATAATCGCTCCCATACACATGATACAGGGTTCAATGGTGACGTATAAAATTGTGTCAATCAGCCTGTAATTGTTCAATGCCCCGGATGCCATGCGCATGGCATTTATTTCAGCATGGCTTGTGGGATCATTGGATGATATGGGACAATTGTAACCTCGTCCCACAATGTTTTCATTTTTATCCACAATGACCGCACCCACAGGAACTTCATCTTTGGCTGCAGCTTTTTGGGCTTCCTTAATAGCAAGGGTCATATAATATTCATCATCTTTCATTCAAGTTTTATTTATATAAAGCTTTTTGCCTAAGGTCAAACAAATTCATATCACCTGATCCACCATCAAGATACCCTATCATTTTTGTTTTACAAAATCTGAAAAACTTTCTCTTTTCGGAATTTCAAAAGCTATATCATCCAGGTTGTCCAACAGGGGAAGACGGCCATAGGTATGGCAGGCGGCGACGGCAGCGTGAACATGTTCACAAGGTGTTTCTCTTGGAATCTGGTTAAGATGGATCATGCACTGCCCGTTTCTTGCAAATGTATCAATATAAAATTTTATTCGTTCCACAATCGCCTCAACGGGTCCTTCGCAAAGAAGAGCGGCATCCACACCCGCCGTTACAAAGAGGTTGTGTTTATCTGCAAAGGCTTTGACCCTGCCCGGCCCCAGTTCAAACAGATCAGGATCTGACACACTCAATGAACCAGGAGTACATTTCAATTTTTGTAAAAAAAAGCGTTCCGGATCACGGCTTTTTGCATCCCCCCAGTTTCCGCGGGTGATCAGGTTTTTGTCAAGCCTGTCCCGCAGGTATTGTGTATAGTAAACAACATATTCGTCCATCATGTCCAGAGTTATCATTGGCGGTGATGCCCATGCATCTCGTCCGTCCATGAGCAGGTCCGGCATGCCAAGCTCTTTTCGCATCATTTCAAGATGGGGCAAAAGCACGTCATCACAGATAAATTTAAAAAGGCGATGGGCAAAGGCAGGTCTCTGGAACATATCTTCCATGAGATTTTCATATCCCCGGATATTGGCGGCCAGGCTCAAGGGCGCAGTAAAATAGGCCCGGTCCAGTTTTCCTGTCAGGTCTAAAAATTTTCTATTCACCTTTCGAACCCATGGCAGCCGGCCGGATGTACAGGGGTCGGGAGGATGGAGATGATCAAGGTCTGAAGGCTTTGCTATCAAAGGACGGGTCCGGTCTATATCGGGCAGCCCTGCGGAATGATATATGATTTTTTGCCCCAGAGCTTCTGCTTCTACATTATAAACGTCCCAGAAATTACTCAGGGTATCAAGTTTGTAATATTTGGTAACGAGAACTTGTGTCCGGGTGAAAATGTCGGCATCTGTGAAAAATTGTTTCGTGGGCACACGGGCCAGAAAAGCTGCATGATCATTGATCTGACCGCCTATAATGATGTGTTTCTCCTTAGAGAGGTCAGCTGCTGTACTTTTTATTCCCATTGCCATGTTAATCTCCCATATTTTTTTGATTATCTATTTGGCCTTTGATGCAACGCTGTAGATGGGCCAAAAGACAAGCAATTTCGGTTACTTTATAAAATTTGCGGTCCTTATCCCTTTTTAAGAATAAACAGCATATTGGCCACCATGAGGCCCAAAAATAAGTTTATCTGGAAATCTGAATCCTGTATTGCCCCCTGATAGAGAAAAAAAGGGATGGCAATCATCAGTATCAAAGACATGGATTTAAGAGTGGTATTGTATTTTTTAAAAAAGTCATTCATAGATCTTTACCTTTAAGAGATAAAAGAGAACACCAGGGCAATAATTCCTATAATACCCGTAATAACAAACCCGTACCAAAGGGTTGCCTTTAGAACTGGGCCTTCCTTTCCTGACAGACCAACTGTTGAACATCCCACAAGTATTTTTGCAGGAGCAATCATACTTCCAAGGGCACCCCCCGTTGTCTGTGCCGCCAGTATCAGTGCAGTACTGAGTCCTGCCAATTGTGCAGTTTCAAGTTGCAGTACTCCAAATACAACGTTGGAGTTGGTATTGGAGCCAGTCATAAATGCTCCCAATAATCCTATCCATGGTGAAATAAGGGGATAAATCGGGCCAAATACCCGGCTTATCCCTTCAGCAAGAATGTATATCATCTGGCAGTGATCCATTATCATGGCAAAACAAACCATGCTGACAATGCCCAGACTTGTGGGAACACCGCTTTTTATGGTTTTTTGTACAATGGCCTTTACAGCACCTGTCTGATAATACCCCTTTGACTGATATACCAGGAAACTGATAATGGATGAATATAAAAGTAATGCGCCGCCATGGCCGAAAACATTAATGGCTTTTCCTTTACCTGCCTCAACAACCCACCCCTTTAAAGACACGATTTCTGGAAATGAAAAGATCAATTGTACCTGGCCTAAAAATGTTTTGACCGCAGGAATCATTACGCCGGAGGAAACAATGACAATAAGAATAAAATAGGCGGACAATGCCCATGCAAGGCTCATCTGGGAGGTAGCTTTAGAAGGGGGAGTCTGATTGTATCGTTTTAATTTTGCAACGGCAAGACCGCTTAAAAGCCCCACAAGGCTTGCACCAAAACCGCCAAGGGTCCACATCCCGGTAACAGCCAGGATATACTGTGTGCCTGACATTGCAATGCCGATAATAAGAATGGCAATAAAGCTGTGTCTTACCATTTTCCAACCGCCAAACACATGCACACAAAATATTCCGCAGAGAAAAGCTGCAATCCCAAGCAAAGAAGCAGACCAGGGAGCAAGGTATGCATATTCATAACCCGTCACGGCCATGAGTGTTTGAAACGAGGCTCCCATTGATCCGAATGTAACAGACCATGAATGACCTATTGCAGGAACGGCAACTGCCACAACAGGGGAAAACCCCAGACTGACAAGAAGCGGGGCAACAACAGCTATAGGGACTCCATATCCGGCAACACCCTGGAGAAAAGAGGCAAATATCCATCCAAAAATAAGAATCTGTATGGATTTATCTGAGCTGAACCTTTCAATCCCGATACCGATGGCTTTAATGGCACCTGTCTCATTGACAACATTATATAATAAAAGAGCAGTCCATATAATATAAAGCACATTAAGGGAAAGAAGGATGCCTTTTATTTGTGAATAGGCCAATAGTTTTGGATGCGCTCCAAAAAAAAGACTTGCTGCAATCAGGGCAACAAACCATCCGGCAGCGCCTGCTCGGGAACCGCTCCAATTTTTAAAAATCATTAAAACAAGCACGGTAAGAATCGGTGAAAAAGCAGCCATCCATTTAAGAATAAATAAAGCAGTCATATAATTAACCAAAACATGAATAAAATTAAAATAAGCCGACCATGTAAAGCCTGGTCAATTTAATGCAAACAGGAGCAGATGTAAATTAATTTATAAAAAATGGGAAGAAAGTAACAAAAAACCAGTTATTCACCAGATTGACGGCTTAATGCATGGGTTGAAACTGTCCAACGAAATGGGTATTTGTCGAAAATGGCAGTGCTGCCATTTTCGACAAATACCCATTTGACTTTTTCATGATTTTTTTTTAAGGCTATAACCTTTAAGGCCTTTATTGAGGATGTATTTATGTATTTTTCTGGGCATTTTGCAGCACCATTTATTGTATCACACTACTTAAAAAAGGATTATAAAATTGCCATGGCTGCAGGTATTTTTCCCGATGTTGTTGACAAGATTGGTTATTATACTCTTGGGATCACACCTGATCCACATGTTCCGGCACACACCTTTTTGGGATTTTTCATTTCGATACTTTTTGTATGGTTTATAGGAAAATCATCTGGTAAAATGTGGTTGTTTGCACAATCATGGACTATTGGATATGGACTTCATTTTATCCTGGATCTTCTGAACGGGATGATATTTTTCTGGTGGCCATTTATTTCATACCGATTACGTCCCACGCATACAATTTTTGAAAACTGGGCATACTCCAATAAAATGGCTATAATAGTTACAATTATAATTGAAGTAATTGTGACTTTGTCGGCATTTGTAATATGGTATAAAAAAATCCATCAGAATCGGGAGTGTGAAGTTTATCATAAAAACAAGTAAAAAAATACTTGGTTTTCATCTGGTGATCTATATGGAAAAGATAATAATATAATTTTCAAATTCCAATTTAGTGGACCAGTTTTGGACCAAATCTTGTACTTTTTTAGTCTAAAATTCCGAAAATCAAAAAAACTTGTAATCTTACCAAAAGCTTGATATATAGTGCTCGTCGTTATGCGCGCCCGTGGCTCAGCTGGATAGAGTATCTGACTACGAATCAGGGGGTCGGGAGTTCGAATCTCTCCGGGCGCGCCACTAATACCAAGGCTTTCAGAGTTTTTGCTGAAAGCTTTTTTGTTTTAGTCTTGCGCGGAAGTCTTGCGTTTTTCAAATTTGACCACCTTTTCGAATTGATTTAAGGTTGAATCTAAATGATTCATTGCCTTGTTATCTGATCCTTCAAATGAATGTAAATAGATATCTGTTGTCTTAATGTTGGCATGGCCCAATAATTCCTGAATAGTCTTTCTGTCCACACCTTCTTTTAATAATACTGATGCCCCGAAATGCCTTAATGGATGAAACCGGAAATATTTAACCCCTGCTTTTTTACATAAAGTTGTCATTATCCGTTTTCTACTGGCATAGGGACCAGTTACCCATTCCTTTACCTTCCGGCTGTAATATGTGTGATGGAAGACCCAGGGTGTATTGTTCCCCTTTAACCTTCTTTTCAATACTTCTTTCAGCTTTTTTGTCATGGGTATTTTCCTTCCTACGAAATGCCCTCCTTTGTTCTTACGACTGTAAAGAGTGACTGTGGTATTTTCAAAGTCAACATCTTTCCACTCCATATGGTTAATTTCTGACATTCTGCCCATCGTTAAAGCAATTGCCCAAAGATAGTCCTGTACTTCTCCTTCCGATGCCATAATAACTCTGATAACATCATCAATAGGTGGCACATACTTAGCTTTTTTTTCAATTGAGAAAAATTCAATACCATCAGTCGGGTTGTCAAAAAACCACCTATTCGGCGGCTTGATACCGTAATTATACAAGGCCCGTAATGCCCCTAATTCTTTATTCGCTGTATAAGCGGATATAGATTTTCTCAGCTTTATAATATATTTGCTGATCATTACTGGTTTGATTTGATGGATCGTTTTACCATCCCATTGCTTAATCCACCGCTTAGCCATGTAAACATTATCTTCATAGTGTTTTGGTGTACGATATGCCTGTATAAAATCCAGGCGATTGTTAAGCAAGGTTGAAAATGCCATGTCTGTTGACTCCGTTTTCTTTGGTGTTCTTACTTCTTTTTTCTTTTCTGCCTCTGCTGCCAGGGCCTCCTTTTTCCTTTTGAAACCTGCCCTTGTGTACGGCTTCTTTTTGTACCGGAAGTAATACTCGTACCATTTCCTCTTTTTGTTTAAATAAACGCTCATATATCTTCTCCTTTGCTGGGAAGAGTACAGAGCCACCAACTTTCACACCGCCAAGCTCTTGAAAATTCTTGTAGATCCATGATGGGGATCTTTTTAAGAACTTGGCTACATCCTTAACACATGTTATTTCAATATCATGTGTATCGGATTTTTGAAAGTATGATGGCTGTGATTTCAAGTTTTTTATCCTTAATATTTTATCTTTATTTAAAACATTGTCCCTGGAAGTGCTCTTACATGTGAAATTGGTACAAGATTCCTGTTAGTTGCACCGATAAACCTTTCATGCCCATTTCTTTTCGATGAAAATTTTTGTGCTTCAATTCCTTCTCTCAGGCGAGTACCAAGAAATTTTTGTCTTGCATCTCGATAATTTCCTTTTAAAAGAAATCGTAGAAATGTTGAAACCTTTATGGAATCAAAAGGTTTTGTTTCGCCGGGCAGGAAACCAGCATTCCACATATCTTGAAGTAATTGACAAGAAACCTGCTCATGATTATTTTTAACGTTCTCAAAATGGTCTGTAAAACTTCTTAATGATTCATTTAAATTTTGCATTTTTTATCTCCTTATTTAAGTTTGATTCGCCTTAAGAATAAAAGAAGATCTCAAATGCTTCAGGTAGAAAGCGGCTTTTTGAATTGCGGAATAAAAATCAGGTTTATATTTGTATAGATTTGTGGTTTAATTTGAAAAATTTATTCAATATAAATAAAGGTATTTATTCATGGTAGCAATATCAGAAGATACAAAAGAATTTATAGTAGATGATATTTTATATAAACCATCTCTCAATCCTATTTATAAAACAATATTAGAAAAACGCAATGAAGATAAAAGTATTGAATTATGGGTCTGCTGGGCAAAAAAGGATGAGTTATTAACCGAAATAGATAATGTTGACGATGGAGGAAGTTGGTTCCAAATTTATGGATTTCTTTTTGATGATGATAATGAAACAGATCGTACAAACGCAGCTCAGGTATTATTTTTAATAGGGTGGTTAGAAATTTTAATCTTTCAAAAAAAATGGATAAAAAATACTATTAATAACAAAGATTATTTTCAATTCATGGAGGAAATACATCAACTAAAAGATAAATATTTACAGACAGATCAATTTATTTTTTCGGAACAGTTAGAGTATTCTATTGACTCAATGGAAAAATGGCAAAACTATTTAATACTCAAAGAGAAAATTCCCAGTGATATAACATCTTTACAAAATATATCTGAAAGCCAGAAGGATATTTTAATATCGCTTTTAAGGGATGAAGAAATTACAGATTTAAGAGATCATATTAATGATACTATTGACAATAGTTTCTCGCAAAAGCAAAAAAAAATTCTTGATAAAATTATAGAGAAAGGAGCTACGCCAAGTTCTATAAAACAATATATCAATGAATTAAAACTAAAAGCTGGTGATGAAGAAATTAATTTATTTGATCAGATCATCGCTTTTGTCAAAAACAATGAAAAACTTATTTTTGTTAAAAATCCACGGTTTTTACAAAAAAAAAGAGATGCTAAAATCCCATGGCAAGTATTTACCGATAATGACTTACATTCTACTTATTATCAAAAAAAAGATATTGATGGTATGATAGAAAAAAAATTTCCAGGCTATCAAGAAAAATTAAAAGCTATACAATTTCACCCAGCTCATGGAAGTAAAAGACCATCAATCACAAATATGATCACCTGGGTCTATTATTTAACCACTATAAATTATAGAGATAAACAAATGAAAGAAGAAGAATCATTTTTTAAATCTGAAAAGAAAAAACAGAAAGATGCAGAGGCAGACAATGCTAAAATATCTGAAAAAGTTCAAAAAATTCTATCGAAAGTCAAGGTTGAAAGTTATAAAGGATTAACCCAAGAAGAAAAAGATATTATAGATCAAAAAATTAAAGAGTCTCCTAAAATTCTGCGTAAATATGAATCAGCGAGATTGAGTTTTACTAAAAAGAAAATTACTGAAGATTACAATAAACGACAAGCTCTCAAAGAAGCTGCTAAAGAAAAAATATCTAAAACATCTCCACAAAAACAGGATTCTCTATGGAACTCTTTAATAAATAAACTTAAAGATTTTGCTGAACAAATGAGTTTTCCACAGAATCCTATTCCATTACTATCCGGTAAAAAAATGAACTTTCCACAGGCTGCTGTTTCTTTAGTAACTGCTGGAATGGCTGCAATAATAATAAGCTATAGTATCTATTTTTCTGGTCCAGCCAAATTCAACATAAATTTAAAAGTAATTGGTGGGATTCCAATTCGTGCAGGAGGTACTGAGTTAAAAGAATTTGATCTTAAAAATGGCGATGAAATAGATTCTGACAATAAAATTAGAATAATAGCAAAAATTGATAAAGCCGCTTTTGTTTACATTATTTCTTATGATAGTTTAGGAAATATCAATTTAATAAATAAAGAGGTTAAAACAACAGTTAAAACTTTAGTTCTACCCAGCAAAAATCATTGGTATCCTCCTAATTATAAAAGTGGAGATGAAGCAATATACTTGATAGCGTCAAAACGAAAAATTAAAGATATTGAAGCCAGAGTTGAAAAATTAAGAAAATCCGGTATAGATAATATCAATAAGATTTTCAAAAAAGCAAAGATTGAGACGTTCAGGTTCAGCTATAAATAGGGTTCCCCCATGAATACAAAAGCACCCCAGAAATAAGGATTTTTATTTTTATATCTATCCTTGGTGATTTGCATTTGTTTTAAAGTTGCTTGCCTGAGAGCTTGGGAACGATTCATTCCTTTTTTGTATATATTGCTGTAAAAGTTGACCATCAATTCTTTAGTCTCTTTGTCTGGAACTTTCCACATACTCATTACAAGACTTTTGGCACCAGCTTGGGTAAATGCCCGACGTAAACCAAAAACACCTTCTCCATTTTTAACTTCACCAAGACCAGTATCACATGCTGAAAGTACGACCATCTCTGTGCCTCGAAGATTCATTCCAAGTATCTCCTCCGATGTGACTATGCCATCTGATATTGTATCATTCTCTGTGTTTAAGATTTTATTTGCTCCAGCTAAAACAATACCCGATCTCAATAAAGGATTTTCAGTGTCAACGGAAATAGGGGAGGGTGAAATAATTTGATCTGTAGGCTCCTGTAGTGAGAAGCCCCTGTTTATTACATTATTATTTTTAAAATCTATGGGTCTATTTTCTAAAAAAAATCCATGGGTGGCAAGATGAAGTATTTTTGGAACACCCCAGTACATGAGTGTTTCTTCCATAGCTTTTTTGCCGGTAAAAAGTTCTGCTTTATCTTTTCCAATTATATTATGAATTGCTTGTACTTCATCCTGGGTGCCGGGTAATGACTGCCATGAACTACTGCTTGGTATATCTTTTGATCGCTTGGCTATACTTTTTCCATCATGTTTCTTTAATTCCAGATTATTAATAATGGTTCTTTTCTGTTCATTGTTTATATTAAAATTGGGGTTTCCTATTATCAAAGATTTATTTCTTTTTTCAATTGTTTCACCAAACCCAAGGATATCCCTTCCTGCAGATAAACAATTGAATGTGTAATCTTCTATAAGGAATTTATCATAATTATTCAGGAGAACCTCAAAAGGTAAAAGGCTGAGATCACCATCCGGAGAAATAAAAAGCTCTTTTGTGTTTCCTATCTTTGACTTTAAAGGTTGGAAAATCATGGTATAGAGTTTGTTTAAATTATTTACTTTTTCCCCTGTCATATCAGTATTCGCACCGGCAAGCATTTTCCTAAATGCGGATATTGCAGTATCAATATCATCAGCAGGTCCAAGATCAATCCAATCGATTTCATCTCCTTTGCCGGAATGAATAATAAAAGCTATATAGCGGTCTGGCAGCCAAATTTGATCATTGTTTTTATTTTTGAAATTAAACTGACTTATTCGAGCAAAATCCACCAATACGGTATTCGATGGCATAGTTTGGGCTAATTTTACACAAGTTACATTAGATTTTTTTTGTTCAGTTGCAAAAACTTTGCTCAGCTTTGAAAGGGTGGCTTCAAGTTCTCCTTTTTGGTTTTCCAATTGAGCTATTTCATTTTTATAGGTGCCTTCATCCTCTTGATTTAGTGTGGAAAATACTAATTTTGACAGCTTGCTTCTGATTTTTGATAACTCCATTGCAGTTTGCGAGATTTCTTTGTTATCAGAATAAAATAAAGCTTCATGATATTTTTTTTGTGTTTCAAGGATAAGTCCTTTTCTTTTAAGCCAGACATTCAAGATGTCTTTCTGGACAGATAAATCATGGCTAAGGGTAGGCTGAAATAAAAAACTAAGCGTAAGGTGTAAACTTTTTTCTTTGGAAATTAAAAAATTCAATTTTCTTTTGTCAGATGAAAAACCTGTAACATAATCAATCAATTTAGTATTTATTTTTTGTGCTTGCATTGTTAATTGAAATGCTTTTGTTAAATTATCTTGAGAAGCATAAAATAAGGCTAAATTTATCATCATATCTGAGACTTCAGAATGTTCTGAACCAAAAATTTTCTTATACAACGCAAAACTATTTTCATAATATTTCTGAGCCTTTTTATATTCACCCAATTGTGCATAAATAAATGCCAAATTACCCTGAGTTGTTGCAACCCGTATATGTTCGTCCCCAAGTAGCTTAATGTTTATTTTTAGAGCCCGATTTAATAATTTTTCCGCCTTAATATATTTCTCTATCTTGATATAAAATGCTCCTAAATTATTCAACGATTCAGCTATATCAAAAAGGTTTGGATCAACAGCTTTTTCTCTTGCATATAAAGCGCGCAGATGAAGTTGTTCTGCTTTAGAATCATTACCCAAATCATCATAAAGAATAGCCAGATTGTTTCGTGCTCTGGCTAACAAAGGGTCGTCATCTTCAAGTTCGTTTTCAAAAATAGCAAGAGCTTGAATATATAAGGTTTTAGTTTGATCATTGTCGCCCATTTTATAATAGCAAGACGCCAAATTAAGAAGATTTTTTGCTACTTCAACATCTTCAGGTCCCAAAATATTTTTATTAATAACAAGAGCTTTTTTATAAACCTGTTCTGCCATTTTATACTTATCGGAATCAAGATAAATTAAACCCAGGTTGTTTAAAATCATTGCAATAGTTGGATGTTCGGGTCCCAGAGTTTTTTCACTTATATTAAGTGCTTTTAGGTATAATCGCTCGGCTTTGGTATTTTCTCCTAAATTAAAAGAAATCAAACCCAGGTTGTTTAGAATTACTGCAACTGTCGGATCTTCAGGGTCCAAAAGTTTTTCGCAGATAACAAGGGCTTTGTTGAATAATTGTTCAGCTTTTTTAAAATCACCAGAACTTAAATATAATAGAGCCAAATTATTCAATGCTATTCCAATTTCAACATGTTCAGATTCATTTTCGTATATTGCAATAATTTCTTTATATAAAGGATCAGCCTTTTCGTACTCACCTGAATAGTACTGAATTTTTGCTATAATACCCAAACTTTCTGCTACCAAATAGTGCTGGGGACCGAATTCGATTTTCCGTAATGACAAAGTTTCTGTAGCTGTTTTGAGGGCTTCATCGTATTCGCCTTCCTCAATTAATGTTCCAGTCTTTTGAAGTAATATTGATATTTTTTCAATGTTACCCGTTTCGGCATTGGAAACATGATAAGTTAATAGAAGCGTCAGTAAGAGAATTATTCTGGGAATATATTTTATTTTTATCATAATTGACCTGTTCAAAAGTGAATACCAATTTTTCAATATACAAAAGGAGCCTAATTGAAGTGGATAGTAATCTGCTCAAAAGATAAAATCAATTTTATTTAAAAGTTGATCAATATATAAATATAAACGATTTTGGTTTTCATTTCCGAAATTTCCGAATTTTATTTTTTTGTCACCGTTTTTTTATGAGTTACTGTCCTTTTTCAAGATTCTGAAATATCACCCGAGCCAGGGATATGTCCAACCATTTTTCCTGTATATACTGCATCTTTCGATATTGGAGCATCCCATCCAAAAACTTTACCAAGTCACCCCCATAAACCCGGCACACATTCTCAAAAACCAAAGGACCAAATTAAAAATCCCTTCGCTTTACAATCTCAACAGTTATTGATAGAAATTGAATTATAATTTCAAGCATATACAAACAACATCACAACACAAAATTCAAGGGAGGCACAATTATGATTGGAGCTCTAATTGCAAAATACAAAATTCATCATGCATTTGATGCTTTGAATCGTCGAGACTTTGAAGTATTCTTATCTGATTGGAGAGAAGATTGTACATTTATTTATCCTGGGAATTTATCAGTAAGTGGAAAATTTGAGGGTAAAGATGCTATTGCAAAATGGTTTAAAAACTTTTTGGACCAATTCCCTAAAATCAAATTTACAGTAAAAAATCTCTGTGTTGATAATGTTTTTGATTTCATTGGAACCAATACAGTTGCAGCACATTGGGACATTAACCTTACTAATAAAGACGATAAAGAAGTTCAAAATAGCGGAGTAACGGTAATTAAGATCAAATTTGGTAAAGCTGAATTTGTTACAGATTATATTTTTGATACGGATGAAAAATTCAAAACTGCATGGAGCGTGGCCGAAACTGAATCTGTTGAAACTAAAGTTGAAGAAAATATTCCAGATATTCCCTCTGATGATGTTTCCAAATTGATAGGTAATACAGGCACTTTTGTTTTTCATAATCCTGGTTGTCAGTATTCAAAAAGTAAAAAATGCACTGCTGATTTTAGTACCAGAGAAGAAGCAATTAAAAAAGGTTATAAACCTTGCGGAACCTGTAAACCTTAAAAGGAGCAACCACCCATTGGCACTCACCAAACAAACAATCATCAACAAAATCTCAGAAAAAAATAACCAGACACCTTCACAAGCAAAAGACACTATAGAAACCCTGCTTGAAATTATAAAATCAACTTTGGCATCTGGAGAAGATATAATGATATCAGGGTTTGGAAAATTCTGTGTAAATGAAAAAGCGCCTCGTAAGGGAAGGAATCCTAATACTGGGCGGGAGATGATGCTGGATGGAAGGAGAGTTGTGGTGTTTAGGTGTAGTGGGAAGTTGCGGGATCAGATTAATGGGGAAGGATAAATATATCTAAAGGGAAAAAAGCATGGATGAGAAGCAATTTACTAAGTGGCTGAAAGAAAAGTATTCTAAAAGGACCATTCAATCAAGACTTTCTAATTGTCGAAGAGTGGAGGAATTTGAAGGAAACTTAGATTCTCACTTTACAAAAGATAAAGGGATATCTTTAGGCGAAAGATTAGTTTATTCAGCTGATGATAAACGATATAACCGAAAAGCGAGACATGCTATCCCAATAGATGGAGATATATACAATGGGACTGCAACTCTAAAACAGGCTGTGAAACTATATTTCAAATTCAAAGATGGAGAATCGCCAATTAAGAAAACAAAAAAGACATTTAATCCTGGAAAAGATAAAAGTATACCATCAAAAAACAGAAAAGGGAGTAAAGATCCTATACCAAAATATAAAATTGATATATCGTTACCTGAAAATTTGAATGAAGAAAATCATTTCATAGAATTTAAATCCAGTGCTTTATGGAGTAAAGATTTTACATTTGATCAGATTAAAAATAATTCTTCTAATAACGTAAAAAAATATCGCCAAGATACTTCAAAATTTATAATAGCAAAAACAATAGCCAGCTTTCAGAATGCACAAGGTGGTAATTTAATCATCGGTGTAAAAGAAATTAAAAATGTAGAAAAAAATAAAATAATAGGAATAAAATCAGAATTTTTTAAATTAGTAGACAGAGATAATGACGGTTACCGGAGAATGATAATTGAGGACATAATCAAAAAATTTTTTCCACCAAAGGTTTTAAATCATATAAACAATAACTTGGAGATTCACTTTAGAGAATTTGAAGGCAAGCTTCTTTGTCATATTTTAATTCATCCCAGTGATTCTGAAGTTTTCATAAAATTCGGGAAAGAAAAGTATTTTTTTATCAGAACTGATGCAAGTTCAAGAGAGCTTAAAGGAGAAGAGCTACTCAATTATTGTAAGAACCGTTTTTAGCAATCCTTTAAAGATCCAACAATTTAATCAAAATCTTTAAAAAGACGAAATTTTCCCTTTCCATCAACTAAGTATGCATATCCCTTCTGTTCTTGAAGACTATGTAAATAACTTAGAACATTTTGGGTTTTACATTTCCAAAGGTCAGCTAATTCTCCCAAGGTCGTTTCTCCTTTTTTACCCAGTTCAAAAATTTTATTTCGTTTTTCCCCAATAGTACGTTCATTCATTTTTTTTTAACCCCTCCATGATTTTAAATTTTCAACCATATTCCTTTACACCACTTTAAACATAATTATTAAATAATTTATAGAAACTTCGGATTTGCTCTATTGTGTATATCGGATCGCCAGCAATAATTCAAGCGCTTTGTGTAAAAAAAAATATTATACACAAAATACTTGACATATACACAACAATGAATAATATATGTTCTATAACCAAAAAAGGAGGACAAATGGTAAAACGGATCAATATCAGTGTATCAGATGAACTTTCCCAAAAAATAAACTCTACAAAAAAAAAATCCACCAATTTTAATACTTCAAAAATTTGCACGGAGGCGTTAATGGAAAAAATTACCGAAATGGATGCTCACCAAGTTTATAAAATGTCCGGTTTTAATGATGGCCAAAAACACTTTTCAAAATTAGATGAAGGTACTTTGCGGATAATTGAAAGAGGTATGAGTATTAAGGACAAAACTTTAGATGAAAAAGTGTCTTCATTAGAGTTCCGGCTTGCCTTAAAGACTCAAAAATTTTTATCAAAATTTAAAAAACTTATGGATGGAAAACAAATTCTTCATGAGTGGGTTCAGCACAGCAATTGGTTGACAGCCGAAGATAGGCGAAGTGAAATGTCGAGAAGCTATGTTGAAGGTTGGTATGAGGGTGTTTTTGATTCTTACAGCAAAAAAGATAATTGAAAAATAAATATTTAGTAAAAAAATACAACTTTGAAATTTTATAAATAGGAGGGGTATGCTTTTTACAATATCAAAACACGCAGAACAAAGGTTACAACAAAGAGGGTTTAAACTTAGTTATATCAACTTAATATTGAAATATGGAAAAATAGAATACAAACCTGGAAATTGTTTTGAATATAAAATATTTAAAAAGGATATTGAATACATAATTCAAAAATCAAAGCAAATAATACAGGACCTCGACAAATGCTACAAGAAAGCTATTCTTGTCGATCAAACGCACAAGACAATCATCACAATGTATAATTTTTATCCAAAGAAAGGATAAATCAACTCAAATTTTAGCAATATTCAACGACTGAATAGAAGGAGTTGTTATGCCAAAAGAAATAAATTTGCCAAAAATAAAATCACCTGAAACACCCAGGGAAATATTAGCAGCTGATTTTAAATCCTTAAATGGTGAGCTTCCAATATGTGGTGGGTGGGGTTATACCAAAACTGATGCATGTATTATTGATAAGAATGATCCTTCTGTTGATCCGGGAATCCCATTTGACGGGGTTGGAATTGAATATATTTTTGTCGAGAAACGAATTTATGAAGAGATGATCATTTTTCAATCGGAAGGAAATAAATTTTCAGGTATTCGCTGGAATCTTCAGAAACAGCAACTCATTCAAAATGAGAATCGATTTTTTGATCAACTTATTTTTGAAATCACAGCTTTTTCTGACCATGATTGGGAAGAATTAAGGATAGAATGGGAAGGACCTCAAGGTCATACAAGTGCAGATTTTGACGCTGAAGCTCACGAGACAAAACGCCAGGACAAAATGGTGAGATTAATTAGGGAATTCTGGTTTGATATTACAAGTTTTTATGGCCAAATAGATACTGGTGTTGTGGAGCACACAGTTGAAGATGATAACCTAAAATATGATCTTATTGATACTTTTTTTGATAATATATCCGAATATCAACATTTTCTTCTGGAACTTAAAGTATCAAAAATAGCAACAAGTGATGGAAAATGCATTGCTTCTCTCTCAAAAGAAAATGACTATTACAAATATGAATTGGTTTGGGAAGATGGTCGTAACATTGGAGAACATGTTAAAATATTTAAAGCAAATCAAGAAAATTGTGACCAATTTAATAAGGGTTGTGTTGAAATGGCAAGAAGGTTACACATATATCTTGTGACGAATGATCCAGAAGAAGTTCCATGCACTCCTCCTGCTTTCCCTATGTGTCAGGGTAGTTGTCGCCTCAATTGAACAAAAAAGTTTACAATTTGATAGGGCGATAGAGAGGT
>Ga0209045_1001811_pt1 | contig 17466 bp, 11 predicted proteins | sample SaaInlLV_10m_DNA_4_FD_184664 | JGI IMG/M metagenome (GOLD analysis project Ga0209045, IMG submission 184664) | Marine microbial communities from expanding oxygen minimum zones in the Saanich Inlet - Saanich Inlet SI072_LV_200m_DNA (SPAdes) (version 2) | ecosystem: Environmental > Aquatic >...
AAGCAGTGGTACAGTGCACTACGAGTGGACATGGTCGCATCCTCCATGTTGATCTTGTGGTAAGAACTAACATGGCGCGGCCTGTCCACTCACTCAACCATTCACGTACGCAGTTGCCGGAAGACCCCTATTTATCCACCAGATCCAGAAGGTACCGCGCCGGTGTGCTGATGCTGAACTTGCCGCCGGTGGGGTCACTCCACGCGCCGTTCAGCATGCCGGTGCATTTTACCTTTCCTTCCGGATCAGTGTAGAAGATTGGAGCGCCGCTGTAACCTTTGCCGGCGGGCGGGTTAACCAAGTAGGCGTTCTCCACCTGAACACCTTCCAGTTTGGCCGCCAGGCGAATCTCCTTGCTCGCGAGATGGACCACGGCGGTGATTGGCGAGATTTCGCCGCCTCGCGTACCCAAGCCCCCCGGGAAACCGGCAACCACCAACTTCGATGTGCGAGGCGGCGTCTCCAGATATAGCTCATCCGAGGAGATCGCGATGTCCGCCACCTCGTCAACTCCGCGTCCCGACAGGTGTAGTTTCAAGAGAGACACGTCGGTCTGATCATGATGTCGCCAAACGAGATGTTCACTTTTCCCGACGAGTTTGCCCAGTACGAACTGCCGCGATTCACCCTTGGGGTTCACGAAACCAAGCCGACTGCTTGGTCTCAAAATACGGGTTACGTGTTGTGCCGTAGCGAAGTAGTACTGATCTTTGTGAAACAGAAAGAAACCCGAGGCATTACCGTCTCGAGTCTTCGGCTCGATTTTCTCGGTCTCGATGTCCTGAATCAGAATCCGGTACTTGCGCCCGTCCTTTTCCAGCAGTTCCGGCTCCTTGTGAAGAACAGCAACTGCTGTCTCGAAGTACGTGTCCGAGCGACCGGACAAACCCGCGGGTTCCTTCGCTACGGCATTCACCCAGCAGAACAACAGCGCCGCGCTGATCAATCGTCTAGTACTCATGCTGAGACATCTCCTATTTCGTTTAGCTCTTAGCTTCCTTCTCATCGACCGGACGTGCTGGTTCGGCGTGTCTTCACTTCTTCAGTTCCTGAAGCAGCCCTGCCCCAAGCTCCTCCCCCTGAGTATGCCCATAGCCCATTCGGCGGTGGAACTCGACTAGCCCGAGCGCAAGGAAGCGATTCCGTCGGCACGTGGCAAGGCTCTTGGCCTTGGTCTTGGCACCCGCATTAGGGCCGAAGGACCTCACGGCATCGGCAACAGCCTTTGCCGCCCTGTAGTTGACATTCCTATTCAGTACCAGCCCGCACCGCGAGAGCTTCACGTAGTGGAACATGTCCGTGTAGATATGGAGCGGCATCGCTTCATCGAGATGGGCGGGAGACTCCCGATAGATGATGGTGAGCCCTTCCGCCTCAAAGAAATCCTCGTGCCAAATCGCCTCGAGTGCAACGGCTTCATCATGATAGAGCTGATGCGTCACTGTCGACGGTTGATGATCAGCCGGATCTCGCATGCCTCGACAGCCGAATGCAAGATGCTGACCGGACGTGAGAGCTTCTACTAGTCGTTCTGTCGTGCGAGCGGCGAACTGCCTCTCACTCGCCGGATTGCCTGCGGGCATCACTCCGGAATTGAGCAGTGGCAGAGAGACGATCTGCCGCACTTCATGTCCCCATGCAGACATCTTCGTTGGGGCTCTGGGGACGGGGGGCATGACCGCCAGATACCCGGTCCAGGTCTGCCCGCGCTTCCCATCGCGATACACGGCGAACACATCGTAGATCGGGTGATCACCAACGTTGACGACGTGGTGGATCTTCCCCCTCCCTCCGCCAGGAAGGACGGTGATCACGGGCGTCCGCTTCGTTGTTCCTTCGTAGAAGAGGTACTTCTCCACTTCCTTGCCGTTCGCGACGTAGTAGGCGTCGACCTGACGCGCCACCTTGACCCAGTGGTTGTCGGGGAGATCCGCGCCACTGAGGGCGAGGCCCTTTGGCAGGCGCTTCGAGAGCGTTAGCCGGTGCCAGCAGAGCTCAAACCGTTTGTCGTCGGAGGCCTTCGGTGGTCTCCGAATCATGCGCGCCTTTTCCTGCTGTTCGCGCCACGCGTCCCAGTCGACCCCTTTGACTTCGGCCACTTGATCAGGCGTGCGGTAGACGTTCACCTGCGGCCACCAGGCATTGGCATTCCCGTAAGCGAAGCGGACCTCGACTGCGACCGGTAGGGCCCGGTTATCGAATCCCTCCGGGTGGAAGTAGAGAATTGGTTTTGCGCGTATCCCAGAATCGGGTGGCATATCCTTGACACGCAAAGCAGGAATTCGAGCAGGTCTGCCCGACGCCTTGTCCGTGTAGATGAAGTCCGGCATCTTCTGCGCGAACGCAACTCCCTTGGCCCAGTCGTAGTCGCTTACACCCCACTCGTGTACTGCAATTGGCTGGGGCCGCCACATGTCCGCTACTGTCATGGACGCAGCGAATACAGTTAAGACAACGGCGAGTATCACTATCCTGGGACTACCCATGGCAAAGCTCCTTTCTGCCGAATGGGTGGGGCTGCTGCGCTGCGCCGCCAGAGGGAGCGACCGGCGGCGGTGCGGCGTCAGCCAGCACCTATTGGTTGGGCTTCCTGCTCGGATTGAGGGCGTTTGCCTCCTCGTTCCCAATGTGTACTGCCAGAACGCGCTCTCGAGGCACGGCGATCCTTGTCTTCCGGGTCTTCAACTCGATAACGATCCAGTGCTGGTAGATCATCACCCAGACATCTTCCTTCACGGCTGTTGATGTCCCCGGCAGCCCTTTGTCGAGTCTGGTGTAACCTTGGATGTTGCCGCTGTGGTCGCTGTAATAGACCGATTCTACACGACCACTGTAGATTCGGTCCTCTGCAGAGGCGGGGACGCCGGTTGCCGCCACAACTATGAGTGCGAGTAGCAGTCTTCTCATGTCATTTCCTTTCTGGCCAACGCTGCGACGAGGGGCGCGAGATCTCGAGCGTCCCTCTCGATCGATTTGTTGTCCAAATATCTCTTCCGGAATGCGTTTCACCACCCGCTGCGCTGGAGCACACAGAGACACGGAGAAGGCGGAAGAGGAGATTGTCGGATTCCGCATCCGGCTTCCAGCCGAACGCGAACTCCGCCAATGTTCTTCCCTTCTGGAGAGCACGGAGCAACAAGGCTTCTCTCTCGTGTTCTCCAAACCAGAAGCAATGTGGCGAATGCGTGCTGCCGGTTCGGCGGCGGCGCGTATACGCCACATTTCTATGTTCTTCTTATCTCGACTCCGTGCCTCCCGCGGTTTCCGTCTCAGCGGGCCAGCCGAGGCTGGCAAGTCCGGATTCCCATTCCCGGTCCGTTGGACAACGTTCTAGAGATTATGTGTCGCGCAGCCGGCACATAGTCCCTGTTGAACTGGGCCATTCGGGGTTGGGCTTGCGCATTCCGGGAATCTCTCCTCCTCATCTTGAGTTTACAGTAGGACGGAGAGACCCTGGGGGCAAGGAAATCGGGTGTTTTTGGGGCGGTAGAGAGGGATTTGGCCAGGGGACAACGCGCCCGGGTGGCGGAGTGTCTGAAGCCCGGGTGGATTGCTGGAGATTATGCGAAGAGAAGGAGAGAGAGTGCCGGAGGCCCTCGAATGCCGGGGAAGAGGGCTCCGCGTCGCCAGGCTGTGCGTACGGTGAGTTGCGGGGCCTCGCAGAACGGACAGCAGTCGCGAGCGTTGCGGGCCTGCGCCGCAGGAATGAGGTCTTACAGGGCGTCTGTGAGATCAGGTCCAAGTTGCAGTCTGAGAGCGTGAATACGTGAGAGATTTTCTTTTGGGGGGCAGAGCCGCTGTCTCCGCCACATCGCGACACTCGAATTCATCCATCCGGATCCCTTTGGCATTCGCCGCATGCCTCCGTTGCCTTTCTCGCATGACGGGAAGCAAAATCCCATCAGTCAGTTGCCTGATATCTCCATTTGCAGGTCAGAAGTCAACAATGGAGAATCTCCTTTCCGGCTGTATCTTCCGGCCATTCGCTCCTTTCCTCGAAGAAGAGGCCGACTGGACTGACATGCGTCCGGGCTCCACGCGTAGAGGCCTACGCTACCAAATCACCGCAGAAGAGCGGCCAAGGTCGCCTCCGATGGTCCTTAACCGGAACGTTGCTGAGTAAAGGCAGAACACCAATGAAGAACGCCATACCGGATGCCATTGCCCTAACGCTGTCCCTCCTCTTCGCTTCGAGCTGTGTTTGGGGGATTTCCCTAACCGACGCCACCGGCGTCAAGGTCATTGTGACGCCCCGGAAGAGCTCCGAAAATCTGGACGAGGCCGCTCGTGAACTGCAGACGTTCCTGGGAGAAGTGACGGGAAAAGGGTACTCAATAGTCTCTGAACCGGACATTGCTCCGGGACAGAAAGCGATCTTCCTCGGCAACACGGTTGCAGCCGGGAGCGTCAATATTGACGTCTCTTCTCTACCGACTCAGTCATGGCGGATAAAGACCTTTAACGGCGGCATCATCATAGCAGGCGGCGGGCCCGGCGATGCCGGGACACTGCTTGGCACGTACCGTTTCCTGGACAGGCAGTTGGGGGTGAAATTCTACGCTTGGGATTGCACCGTTGTGCCAAAGAAAGCGGAATTGGCGATCCCTGAACTGGATATCGCGAAGAATCCGTCGCTTGAGTATCGGCACGTCTATGACGGGCTTTGGCATTCCCATGGCAAGAGGGGGCGCAAGATATCGAGAGAGAAGAGGGCCCTTGTTACGTTCCTGAGGCGCAACGGCAACTCAAATGCTCTGAAACCGCCAACACCACGGTTCAGCCACTCCCGGCAAATCAAGAGGAATAGTCACAACTTCTATCTCTATCTTCCTCCTGAGAGGTACTTCAAGGAACATCCGGAGTACTACGCCATGGACACAAGTGGCGTGCGCACAAGCCGTGCCGGGCACCAGGTCTGCCTGAGCAATCCAGACGTCAGGAAGATTGTGCAGGAGACGATATTGGCCAATATCGCCAAGGACCGCCAGGAGAAGCCTGTTGGGTATCCGACTGTGTACGACTTCTCGCAGGAAGACTGCTCCAGCTACATGTGCAAATGTCCGGAATGTGTGCGTATCATCGACAAGTACGGCGGGTTCGAACGCTATGGCGACTCCTCGTTGTTGTTTGATTTCCTGAACCCGATTGCTGCGGAGGTCTGGAAGAGATATCCCGACGTCTATCTCCGTACGTTCTGTTACGTCTCAACAGAAGAGGCGAACCCAAACATAAAGCCAGCGAAGAACATCGTCATCCAGTACTGCAACCTGTACTCGCGTTGCGACATATTCCGTCCGTTGACTCATCCGCATAACAAGGAACAACTCAGGAAACTGAGTGAGTGGGCGAAACAGACCGAAAATGTGCAGTTGTGGGACTATGGGAATATGGGCAACTCCCTGGCCATCGATACCATGGTTGACGCCATCATTGCCAATATCAGGCTTTATCGGGATATGAAGATCGCCGGATGTATGATGGAGTACGAGGAGGGGCAGTATCGTCCCCAGTCACTGGTCAACCTGCATTACTATCTGCTTTCTCAGCTGATGCTTGATGCGGATCAGGACGCAGAGGCGCTCATCGATGGCTTTATTGGTGCCTATTACGGTGCCGCATCCGAAGTGATGAAGACGTATTTGAGCAAGGTCCGCGGCGCGGTGAGGAATGAGCAGAAGCCTCTGATCTGGGAAACAGGCAGAGAGAATCGCCCCTACCAGACGCTGGAATTCATGGAGCAGTGCCGGAGGATGCTCCTCGATGCGATGACGTTGGTCGGCAACGACGAGGCATCCAGGCGCAGGGTCGCCCGGGAGCTCAACACAGTGGACTTCTGTTTGATTAAGTACCTCCAGAACAACCGAGGATCCTCAGACGTGTTGACTCTCGATCAGGCGATTGGTGAGTACCAAAGAAACATGATTGCTGCCTTCGACGGTCTACTGATTTCGCCTGCCGGTATCGAAGAGATGCGCAAGCGCCTGGATGATGAGATCAATGTCTTCAAGCTCAGAATCGCCCCCCCTCCGCAACTGGCGAATGTGCCTAGAGATGATCTCCGGTTTGTCGTTTATCCGGGTTTCAAACCCTATATCGATTGCGTGCGAGTCAAGGATGCGGACTCCTCGATGCCGGAGGTGATGCGGTACGTGAGCAAGGATCCCAAGAACCATCGTAAGCCACCGGTATTCGGCGTCTATGACAAGGTCTCCAAGGTCACGATCTCCAGGAAGATCGAGGATGTCCCGGCAGACGAGACGTATCATTGGTACGAGATTGGGAGGTACAGTATCGGCCCAAACACGATTCTCTGGGGACATGGGTCCTGGCACATGGGCGCCAGGCTGTATCCGTTGTATGTCCCTGCCGATGGTGTCGAGGGCAACCCCAATCTCTATGACGTTTGGGTGTCGGTCAAGGTGACGGGCCCCGCCTACGTTGACGGATCCCAGAAAGCGAATGCCATTAGCCTTGACAAGATTGTCCTGTGTCGGCCCCACAAAAACTGAGGCCCTGGCCCTGGATGCCTGGGGCCTACCTTCTGCACATGTAGTCTCGGAAGAACCAGAAAGTAGGACTGCCCCCACCTTCCCCAAGCGTGACAGAGGTCGTTTGCCATCAGTGGCAAACAACCTTGGGACAGCAGACTCGCCTACGACCGAGAGGGACGCTCGAAAGCTCGACTTCCTCATCGCAGCGTTGTTCATTGCCCGGACTTCCCGGCGGTTCCAGGTGTTCATGAAGCGGTCCCCGCAGGCGACGTTAGCGTTCCTGCTTGTCGAACCACAACAACCAGGTCAACCATGAGTTACACACACAAGTGCTTTGCTGAGTATGAACGGCGCCTTTTCCGGGCGATGGCGTCGATCCCGGAGCGCGTCCCGTGGACGGATTCGGGCAGCGCGGAAATCCAGGACGTGTTGCGCGGGTGTCTGGGGGTCCACGCAAACTGGACGCCGACGATCCGCACTGACTGCGTCCAGATCACTCGGCATGACGGGTTCACGATCGAGCATCTGCAGTCTCATTCCTGGCCGGGCGTGCGCGGCGCGGCACATTTTTACGTGCCTTGCGGAGCGGACGGACCACGGCCGCTGGTGCTGCTTTGCTGTGGGCATGGTCGAGGGGGCAAGCTGAATCTCGGGTACCAGGCGATGGCCAGGGCGATCGCGCGACAGGGTGCGCTGGTACTCGTCCCAGACAACATAGGGCAGGGCGAGCGGACACCGATGGGGCATGCGAATGTTGTCGCGCCGTTCGCCTGTGGGACGAGTCTGCAAGGTCTGATCGTGATGGAGACCCTCGGCTGGGTCGCCTGGGGGCGGGACGACGAACGAGTCGACACAACGCGCCTGGCGGCGGTCGGGAACTCCGGCGGTGGCCATTTGACCACATACCTAAGCGCACTTTGTCCGAATCTGGCTGTCGTGTCATCGTCCGGCCGGCCAACAACGAACGAGTTCGTGGCGCGTAAGGAGAAGAGACTGTGTCACTGCTCCATCGTGCCGGGGATTGTGGGCGAGCTGGAGATGTGGCAGATTCTCGGGTGCTTCGCGCCGAAGCCAATGTTCATTTTCCAGGGCCTGGGGGACTCGCTGTTCCCCCCCGACCTCTTTCATTTGACGGTACGGAAGCTGCGAACCGTCTACGGCCACATGGCCGCCCCGGACTGTTTCAGGGCAGCAATCGTTCCGGGGGAGCATTCGTGGGATGTGGGGCGGCGCGTTCTCCTTGCTGACTACCTCAAGGGAGCTCTGGACTTGCCCGGGGAACAGGAGGATCACTCGGTTGAGGCTGAGTCGCTGCTTGCGGTTGACGGGCGCTGTTTCGACGTTTGGCCTGACAGTGCTCTTGACACGGACAGGCTTGCCTGTCAACTCACAGGCGTGCAGGTTGAGCCTGATCAGCGGCTCTGGGACATCTACCCACCAGCCGTTGACGCGGCACGTCTCGAACAGATGACGGAACGAGGAGAGACCTTGCAGATCCTGGCCCAGTTCGAGATGTTCGTGAAGAGCGACAGTGTGATCACCGAAACAGGAGACTGAGGCGAGAATGCCGTAGCCGTTACCGTGGCCCTGGTCCTGGAGAAAGCCCAAGCATTCGGATACCACGGACGGCTATCGGCATTCGGCCCCGGAGGTCAGGCAGACGGGCAGGTCAGAGCCGCCCAGACAGGCCGTCGTGGTCGTGTTGTGAGCGTTCCTGCCAGGTCACGTTGAAGAGGTTGAGTCCCCCGAGGAGATTGATACCCCATTGGCCTTTTCGGTCGCGTTGGTCCTGGCTCTGGCGGACGTCCACAGCTGGGCGGGAGATCGGGCGCTTCACCGGCTGTCGACAGGCCCGGCGAGGGGGATGACATAGTGGGCGGGGCTTCCGGCAGGGGAGTGGACGGCATCGCACTGTGGGTTCAGGAGCCGGGCGAGTCGGCGGGACTGCTTTCTGGGCTACTTTCTCTTCCGCGACATTCCAGAACCGACTTATCTGCCCCTCCAGGCGTCCGGCTGGTTGAGCTGCCTGGAGGTGTGTTGTCAGGCTGATTGCCGCCAGACCAGTTGCGAGCAGTGTGTTGCGCGGTGTCATCATCGGTCTCCTTTTGCTGTGATGAGTAGGGCGATCTCGGTCGCATACAGCTCACTGGCGGCATGCGGACGGTTTCCTCTATGAAGGAATCGAGCCACGTTGGAATGAGCCCGTCGTTAGTCCGCTTCCTGCAGTTGGTTACAGGAGGCGAAGTGGCGGCGATGGATGGCGGGATTGCCTCTGTCCAGAATCTGGGTCTATGCGTTCATTGTACTTCGCTGTACAAGGGAAGGATGCGGTTTGTGTGCTAGGGTGTTCGCGTGGCTCTGTGACGTGATCCCACAGGTTTGGTACGCGGATATCGCAGAGCATGTTACCCAGTGATCGGCCCTGGGCGTCGGTTACGGCGTTGCGTTGAGGCGGTCCAACGGAGCAGGAGAAGCGAGATGTTCGGGATGCAGAAGGCCCTTTTTTCGAGGGGGTGCACCATGGTCGTGTTCTTGGTGTTGGGATCTCTCTCGACCGGTGCCCAACCTCACGCCAAGGCCAGTCGGTTGGTCCTTCCGGCGGCGGATGGCACGCTCACGTATACGCCTGTGGGGGCGCGTGGCGACAGGCTCCCCGATTTCTCGAACTGCGGTTATCGCGGCGGTGGTGTCGCCATACCCGATATTCCTGTCCGTTTGACTGTCGCGCCGATGCCCAATTTTGTGGACGCGACTGCCCGTATCCAGGCTGCGGTCGATGAGGTCTCCGCGCTACCGCCCGGCGCGGACGGCGTTCGAGGGGCGGTTCTGCTCACGCGCGGGGTCTACAGGGTTGCCGGAACCCTCGTCATTGCGGCCGATGGCGTGGTGCTTCGTGGTGAGGGGGACACGAAGGATGGGACGGTTCTGTTCGCGTCCGGGACCGGAAAACGGCCTCTCATTTCCGTGGCCGGACCGCGAGTGAAGACAGCCGGTCCTGCACCTGAACCGGTGCGGATAGCCGACGCCTATGTTCCAGTTGGCCGTCGATCGTTCGCGGTTGCGGAATCGGACGCCTTCGCGGTTGGCGACAGCGTGATCGTCACGCGCATGGTTAACGACGCCTGGATCAAGCACATTGGCATGGACAAGCTCAAGGATCTGGCTTCGGAGAAGCGTAGGCAGAGCACGAGGAACTGGGAACCACGCGGCTACTGCATTGGGTACAGGCGCACGGTTACCGGGATAAACGGAACAACCCTCACACTCGATGTCCCGGTTGTCTGTGCGATCGACGCGCGTTGGGGTGGCGGGAGCGTGATCAGACGGCGCGATAGCTTCATCAGGAAGGTCGGCGTGGAGCGGCTGCGGATCGTGAGTGAGTTCGACCGCGGAAAGACCGCCGCCAAGGGCAAGCTTGCGTACTTCAGTGACGAGGAGCACTGCCAGGCTGGGGTGAGGTTCGAGCGCGTTCGGGACGGTTGGGCCAGGGACATTGTCACGGTGCATGCGCCTACGTGCATTGGGCTGGGGCGGAATGTTCTGCACGTGACCGTTCAGGACTGCGCGTCGCTGGATCCCGTCTCGATCATCAGCGGCGGCCGCCGGTATCCATTCGGCGTGGACGGGCAGCAATGTCTGTTACAGCGCTGCTACACGGAGTCTGCTCGACACGGCTTTGCTTATGGCAGTCGCATTCCCGGCCCGAACGTCGTTCTCGATTGCCTGGCCGTCACCAACTACGGCGCTTCCGAGCCGCACCATCGCTGGGCGACGGGCGGGCTCTTCGATAACTTCTCGGGGCAACTGTTGATTGGGAATCGCGGCGCCATGGGGTCCGGCCATGGGTGGGCCGGAGCTGGTTTTGTAGCCTGGAACACTGAGGGCACCGCTGCCGTTCAGAGTCCGCCTGCTTCCCCCAATTTCGCCATCGGTCACGTGGGCAAACGCGGCGACGGGCCCTACAGCCGGATCAGCCCGCAAGGCCAATGGGAGTCCCACGGAGAGCATGTGGAGCCACGCAGTCTCTACCTTGCCCAGCTTCGGGCGCGACTGGGTGACAGGGCGGTGACCGGGGTGACGACTGAGACGCAGCGAGGGGGCACGGTTTACACGCAGATCAGAACTCGTTTCACGACTGGTCGGACGTGGAACTCAAGCTGTTTTCCCGACTGGGACGTCAGCTATCCGGATCCATGGGGTAGACGTCTGGGCACCAGGCCGCCAAACAGGTGAGTGTGCTGTTGTGAGTGTCTCCCAGTGCTCAGGGAAGCTCCCAATGCTTCTGAGGGATACTGGGTGGGGAGATAGAGGGCAAGCGGTGGCGACTCACCGTTCACTCCCCTATCTTCTAGCCGAACCGGCGACAGATGCCGCAGGCACTCCCTCGTGCTCTTACAGCCACCACTGAGGTCCTGAGATGCTGAGACTGACGCTCTTCTCGTCCATGGTTTTCGCCCCTCTCTCGTGGGCGCAGTTGCCGCACCTCGAACTGGCCGAGAAGGGCGCGCGTATCCCCTACGGCGCGGTGCAGAGCTACACGTTTACCCCGTCCGCAGAAGCGTCTTCTGTGCATTTGGTTGTGAGTCTACGCATGGACTCACCGAGATGCAGTGGTTCAACCCATTCGTTGCGATTGAGCGTGAACGGGAAGGAGCTGACGGCGGGGCCGAACCGTAGCAGTCTGCGTTTGCTCAACAAGCCGATGACTGCGGTCCTCGCCAGCGGGCTTCAGTTGCCTTGGCATGATCAGCGTGGGTGGCGTGTTGTCTACGCTCCCGATTTCACGGCCGCAGCTTCGCCGCGGGCTGGCTCGATGCAGGTCCGCAACGTCTCGCCGTATGAGCTGGTCTTGGATGTGACGGATCTGGTGCTCCGGGGCGCCGCGAACACGCTTACGGTGCAGCATCAGGGCCAGACCATGAAACTGCGAACGTACTTCCCCGAGTTCAATCCCTCACTCGATTTCGTTCTCGATGCCCTGCGCGTCGAATTTGCTGCTGAACCGTCGAAGATCGTGTCCTCGGCCGGGCCCGAGGCGTTTGATGCTGATCGCGTGATGGTCGCGGCTCCGGCACCACTGGCGGTGACCGACGTTGCTGTCATTGATGCTGACGGCGGCGTGACGCTGAATCTGCCACAGCTCGACGTGCGTCTCGTTTCACGCTTCTCCCGCGGCGACGGCGGCTTCAACACACTTGCCCCGGCAGGGAAGGGGAGGGACGCCTCTGAGTGGCGCGTTTCGACGTCGCGAACAGGGGATGTCACAGATATTGTGGCCATCAGCAGCAGGTACCGCCTGGAGCGGCGAGTAACGTGGGCAGGCGATCACCTGGCTTTCGAGGATAGGTTGAGCAACCTCACTGAAAGCAACATTGGTCTGGCCTTCGATAATCAACTGGTGACTGAACCCGGAGCGGTCGTTGACGCCTATCTGGGCGGCGATCCGGACCCGGGCCTGGAGCGGTCGACTCGGTACGAGAATCCCACCCTCTTCCTGGCTGGGGTCGCGAGTGGCTGCGGCATGGTAGCTTTGGATGACATTTACCGCATACAGGGCGTGATCTACTACCGCAACGGCGGGGGCATCCGCAGTGACACCCTCGCGCTGGCGGCACGCGGCATGCACACACTGCGCTGGGCGGTGTATCCCTTGGGAAAGCCGGATTACTACCGGTTCGTCAATGTCCTCAGGGAGCGCCTGGGAGCGAATTTTACGGTGCCGGGGGGCTTCCAGTTCGGCCTGAACGACGTGGGGAAGATGTCCGATGAGGCACTCAGGGAAATGGCCACCGTACGTGGCCTGCGGTTCATTTCGTCCGGCGTCTGGTTCGACTGGAAAGGGGAGGTGAAGTGCTATCACGGGCATCACATGCTGAAGGCTGCGACGCTTCGGGCGACGCTCAAAGAGGCCTGTGCCAAGGTCCGACGGGTTCTGCCTGAAGTCAAGAGCCTGATCTACATTCACAGCTTCATCAATACCGATCCTGACAGTCCGGGCCGTTTTGCTGATTCGCGAGTGACTCTTGAGGACGGTGGGCACTATCAGAACGCGAGCTACACCAAGCGCATCGGCATCCCGTTTCTCTACTACTACCCGGCCGCGGACAACAGCTACGTCGCCGGTATGAAGGAGGTGATCGACATGTGCCTCGATCCGGACAGAATCGGGGCGGACGGGATTTACTGGGACGAGCTGGACATGATGTCGCAGACTCGCACGTTTGATCGCTGGGACAGCTGCTCCGCGATTCTGGACGAGAAGCACCGGATCAGGAAGACGTTTGGCAACGTCCACTTGCTGGCGCGCCAAGGCAAGGTTGAGCTGGTCAAGTATATCCATGGGAAGGGCGGCATCCTGATTGCGAACTCCGCCCCGACGACGGCGACGTTGGCGCGGGTACGCTTCCCGCGCTTCGTGGAGACCGCGCAGCGCTGGTATCCCGCTCGGGCACACCTTTACACTCCAATCGCCCTCGGGGATCATCACGCGATCAAGACGTTCGTTGATCTGGTCACAGACATTCGTCTGAAGCTGATGTGGGGCAGCCTGTACTACTACTACAGCAGGCCGCCGCAGCCATACCCAACGATCACACAGCACATGTTTCCCTTCACGCCCATCCAACTCCACCGGGGGTGGCTGCTGGGAAAGGAGCGTATTCTGACAGCTGTCCCGGGCACCTTCACTTTCGGCGATACGGTTCCTGTACGGGTGTACTGGTACGATGCTGCAGGCAAGCTGACGATGAGAACGGGGACGGAACGCATCGAGAACGGACGCCGTTTGGTTCGCCTGCCGTTGGCGCAGGATGAGATGGCGGCGATCGAGCGGAAGTAAGCGAGATATGAGCTGACCATAGAAACAGGAGACCGGACGTGAAAATCCCTCTAGCTGTCACCGCAGCCTTGGTCCTCGTATGCGCGCATGGCGTTGGCTGGGGCGCCCCAACGCCGCCCGAGAAGAACGCCGCCGTGTCCGGCCAGTTGGCAGGCGGTCAGCAACCCTCCCTCAGGCAGCGCTATATCGTAGCCCAGCTTGACCGGAACGCCGACGATGCGAACCCGGGAACCGAGGAGAAACCGTTCAAGAGCATCACTGGTTGTCTGGCAAAGGTCAAGGGCCAGCTTGGCCCCGGCGACACGATCTTCGTCAAGAATGGGACCTACCGTGAGACCATCTCGCTGATAGGCGCCAAAAAGGCGTATCCCGGCGTACAGATCCGTTCCGGCAAGAGTTACTCGGAGATGATTCGCATACAGGCATACCCCGGTGGCAAACCCGTCATAAAGGGCAGCGATGTTGTCACTGGATGGAGCAGACACACAGGAGACATATGGGTCAAGGACGGCTGGGATTTCAACTCCCAGCAGGTGTTTGCTGACGGCGAACTCCTGGATCAGGTCGGCGGCGTGATGGGGTCGGCGACGGGCGCGTTGATGACCAGTTGGCACCCGAAGAACAAGGGCAAGGCGTTGGAGGACATGTACGCCGGATCATTCTACTACGACAAGACGGGGAAGAAGCTCTACGTCTGGCTCAAAGACAGTAAGGCCCCCAAAGACGCTCTGGTCGAGGCGGATGCCCGTACGTTCCTGGTCTACGTCGGGGACCTGGAGTACATCGGCATCGCCGGCTTCACCCTCAGGCATGGCAGCAACAGGCTCTATGAAGCGGCCATTGCCGTGAACGGGCGCTTCTGCATGATTGACAACATCGATCAAGCTTGGCATGCCTTTGGCGGCGCCTTCGTGGGGGGGGATTATCTCACGTTTTCACACTGCAGGTTCAATCACAACGGCAACAATGGCATGGGTGGACGAAGGCGCGGGAACCGGATTCTCTATTGTGAGACGATGCACAACAACTACCGGAACTTCTCCTCAGGCTGGCACGCCGGAGGTACGAAATTCATTCCATACTGTCATGACTGGATCGTGAAGGGGCATGTCTCCGCGTACAACAACGGAGACGGCATATGGTTCGATGGCTGGATGTCGAACGTCACCATCGAGGAGTGCATATCCTATCGCAACCGGGGTTCCGGAATCCACTACGAAATCGGCTCGCGTGCGGTGATCAAGAACAACATCCTCTACGAGAACGGTATGCGCGGCATTTACCTCTCCAACGCATCGCACTCACTTGTGGCAAACAACCTCTGCTATCGCAACGGCCTGAGCGGCATCGCCAGCATCGCCGCTGCCCGGAAGGATAATGACATCTACACTCGCGGGGAGAGTGGGCACGTCCCCGGCGGTAACAACGTCGTGAGTGGGAACATCCTGGTGGATAACTGTTGGACAAAGCAGCTGGTGGAGGACGTGCCCACGTGGGGGTTGAGCGAACAAGTCGAGGGCTCCTATCTGTGGTTGATGAAGCAGTTCGTCACCTGGGGCAGTCGCCCGGAGCTCCTCATGCCGGAGCAGGAGGGAGGCAACGAAGGCTGCTACTCTGACTACAATGTCTTCTACCGCACAGGAGAACGGGGAGCCCCAGAGAGGCTCGCCTTCGGACGCAACTGGAATGTCGGATATGCCTACGGCCTCAAGGACTGGAGAGCGAAGACCGGGTGGGACAAGAACTCCATCTTCGCAAAGCCGGAATTCGTTGACGAAGCCGGGCGCGATTTCCATCCGGCAGACAACTGTCCCTCTCTGTGGTTCGTGAAGAAGGTGAGTCAGAGTGTCTGCTACTCGATCGAGGACGTGTTGAGGCCGGGTTGGTGCGCGCCGGTCACAGCCGGCCCGTATGGCGGGGATCCGGAGCTGTTCACGACCATGAGCAAGCGTATGTCCGTAGACAGGAATCTCATCTGCAAATTGCCCAACTTCGGGTCGGTCAATCGACAGAAGCTTACAAAGATCCCGTACACGTTGATCACCGAATTGGAGAAGCATTATCTCACCCCCGTGCGGCAGGGGATACGGCTCGACGATGTCCCGTTCCTGGCGGAAACGCACGCTGTCATCTACCTCACCGAAAAGAACATGAGCAAGGCCATTACACTCGACTGGACGGCGAAGAAGCTCTACATCCTCTTCGCTGCCGAAGGCTGCACGGATCAGCCCTTCGCGAAAATCACAGTACACCGCGATGACGGCGTGAATGTTGACATCGAGGTCAGAAGCGACGGCAAGGAGGGGTTCACGGCCAGGGACCTTAGGAACGACGACGCCTCGCCAGTCGCCAGAGTCTGGCAAGGCAAGGTCCAGTACTACAGCGACAAGACCAGAATCGAGCCGGCGAGCGTGTTCATGCTTACATGGACCAACGACAACCCGTGGGCCCCCACCAAGAAGCTCGAGTTCAGACTGCTTGATCCCGAGGCCCTGGTCGCCATCGTCGGGCTTTCGGGGGAGAGCAACATCGAGTAGTCCGTGCGCGCACCGATCCACCTCAGAGGTGTCAGTGTTCTGGTGTCAGCAGGCTGCCCTGGAACCAATCGTTCAAGGCCCTGGATCCACCGGGCCAACCCCAATGGATACCAGTAACGACAGTGTGATAGGAGATGACATGAGTGATGCGGGACAACTCTCAAGGCGGAGCTTTCTGAGATCGGGAACAGCTGCGGCGGCGGCCACAGCGCTGGGAGCAGGGAAAACCATGGGGCAGGAAGCAGGAGCGACGGCACGCATTGGCATCGTTGGCGTGGGCAGCCGGGGGACCCATCTGCTCCGGACAATGCTGCAGTTCCCCGGGGTGCAGGTCCCGGCTGTTTGTGACATCGTGGCGTCTCACGCGAAGCGCGCTCAAGATATCGTGGAGAAGGCGACCGGCACGCGCCCTGAGCCGTATACGAACGGAGAACGTGACTGGGAACGGCTGATCGCACGGGACGATCTCGATGCCGTCGTGGCCGCCACGCCATGGGAGTGGCACACCCCGATCATGGTGGGATCCATGCGCGCGGGGAAGATCGGTGGCACTGAAGTGCCGGCAGCCCTCACCGTGGAGGAGTGTTGGGAGCTTGTGCGCACGTTCGAGGAGACCGGTGTGCCGTGCATGATGCTCGAGAATCTGTGCTACTTCAGCAATGCGTTGGCGTTGCTCAGAATGGTGCGCGAGGGTGTCTTCGGGGAACTGCTCCACGCCGAAGCAGGCTACCAACACGACTGCCGCTACCTGATGTTCCGCAACGACGGTACGCTGACCTGGCGGGGCAAACACGCCGCCGCAAGCAACGGCAACCTCTATCCGACACACCCGATTGGTCCCGTGGCTCAGTGGTTCAATATCAATCGAGGAGATCGTTTCACCACGTTGAGCAGCGTCAGCAGCAAGGCCGTGGGACTCAAGCGCTACGCCGCCGCCAAGTTCGGTAAGGACCACCCGCTAGCTACGAGGGAGTATGCTTTGGGGGACGTCAATACCTGTCTGCTGCAGACGGAGGCGGGCCTGACCGTAACGCTCTACTTTGACCTGAACACTCCCCGCCCTTACGACCTGATTTTGCGTCTGCAGGGCACCAACGGTATCCACATGGGAGGGAAGATCCATCTTGAAGGAAAGTCTCCCAAGGCGCATACCTACGAGCCGTTTGCGACGTACGCAAACCAGTATGCCCACCCGTTGTGGGCAGAGCTCCAGCAAGCGGCGCGCAAGCACGGCGGTCACGGCGGAAGCGACTACGTTATGATGTATGACTTTCTCAAGGCCGTCAAGAATCGGACTCCCTTCCCGCAGGATGTCTATGACGCTGCCACCTGGAGCGTCATTACCCCGTTGTCCATGGCCTCCGTGGCCCGAGGAGGTCAGGTGGTTGACTTCCCCGACTTCACCCAGGGCGCCTGGAAGACCAGACCGCCGCTCCCGATCTACGGGGCATAGCCTCAAGCGCCGCGAAAAGCCTGCGGAGGGGAAGGCCCAGGAAAGGGGGCAATGCCGTCAACTTAAGCGGGCAGAATGCCATGGCACCTGTTGCGGCGCAGGCGGTTAGCGCTATATTGGCAGTGTCTCAGGTGGGCGCCGAACAGT
>Ga0209045_1001814_pt1 | contig 17448 bp, 20 predicted proteins | sample SaaInlLV_10m_DNA_4_FD_184664 | JGI IMG/M metagenome (GOLD analysis project Ga0209045, IMG submission 184664) | Marine microbial communities from expanding oxygen minimum zones in the Saanich Inlet - Saanich Inlet SI072_LV_200m_DNA (SPAdes) (version 2) | ecosystem: Environmental > Aquatic >...
ATTAAAATCAGAAACGTTTACGCGGCTTGCGCTCTATGAAATTATGAAGCAGGTAGAAAGTAACCACTTAACTATTTTGCCAATAGATAAACTTACATTTGTGTTGGACAAAGTATTAAGCAGCTTTTCTGACGAATTGGGCGAAAAAATTAATAAACTCTCCACATTAAAAATAAAACAGGAACGTAAAAATTTAGAACGTATTTACGGAAGCACAAAAGATTACGTAAATGTTCAAGAATTTAATGTTAAGGATGTTGTTACATTTTCTGAAAGATTACAAGAACTATTTTCTGAACAAATTGATAATCGTCATATAAAAGAATTGTGGATAGATCAAGGAGCGATTATAGAGTCTATTGATGATTTGCAAGATGGATATGTAAATAAACCAGTTCTAATGCAAGACGGTGAGCGCGCAACATTATTATTTATTTTTGATAAAGATTGTAAAAACGAACAAATTCTCGCACCGTTTTTTAGAATTGCGCGCGCGTCGTGGTACGCATCTTTGTCTAACCTCATGAACACAAAACGTGTTGGTAAAAACTTTCATCACGTAAAAGAGAAATATCGCGTTCCTCCAATAAAAGTTATTTGGGGCAGCGATGGTCGCGTGTGTGTTGTTCAAAAATTATTAGACGATTGGTACAAAGATGCACCTAAAAAAAATAAAAACGAATTGTTCCATATTGCAAAAAAATCGACTACAACCTGGGGTGATTTTAGAGGACTACCATATTGTGTTTCTTGGGATAACAAAGGGACGCACAATGGATTGTATGCATACGGTTGCGACATGAGTTGGTTAGATTATAAACAACGCTATCCGTTTTACAGCGCGCCAAATGTTACTTATATAGTAAAAGATTTTCAGAAAAAGGAAGACAGTGATGTGGTACTTCCCGCAACCGACGCGTACGAAAAATGGGTGCGCCAATTAAAACGTTGGCATTACACAGAAGAACATTCGTATTGGGAAACAATTGTAGAACAACTTAAGAAACATAAGAAATTGGAAGAACCAAAGACGGAGGAAAAGTCTGAAGTGAAAAAGAAAAAAACAAAAAAAGATGTTTCGGGTTCTAAAGAAACAGAGAAAACAGAAGCAGTAAAAACTGATGAAGATGAAGAAGAAGACGATACACAAACCAATTATAAAAAAAGACGGCCAAAGAAATTTGTTTTGTGTACAGAAGAACACGAAGAAAGTGTGCGGTTTGTTATCCGCGCGCTTGCAACATTAGAGATGATCTTAAAGGATGTGAAATCAGATATTGTAATAAGAAGAGGAAACAAAGATGACTTTGCTTCCTCTATAAAATTGTTAGAAAAAGTTACGATGCCAATTTACTTTGGCACGGTTTTTGAACGAGATTTATTTCATGATTACCGTGATGCAAAAACTATTATTCCGTTTCATGATTGGGATGAGCTGGCGTAGGCGGTTTCCCCAGGCTTTTTTAAACGAAATATTGTCTTTTAGACCGCTCGTCCTGAGTGATTTTTTCTTAAAAATAGTATCGAAGGATGCCTCTGCAAGAGGTACGGTCTTTTCGAAATTGTGAAAAACTAAAAATAATTATCGAGTTGGCGATTAGTAGTATGATATTGAGTACGCTCATCCTGAGTGAAATTTTGAAACATATAGTGTTGAAAAATTTTGTATCGAAGGATGCTGTAGTAAATGAGCATACTTCGATACAATTTTTAAGAAAAAATCACTCAGTATGAGCGATCTTGTAGCGAAACTTTTAAATGTTTTTAGTAAAAGCGTCCTGAGCCTGTCGAAGGATGCCTCTGTAAGAGGTACGGTCTTTCCGAATTTTGTATAAAAACCAAACATAAAAAAAAGACGCCCGAATTAATTCGAGCGCCTTTTTTGTAATTTTACGTTGATGATTACTGTGAAAATGTCGTTTGTGCAATAAGAAGAAGACTTAAAACATCTTCGGGGCTTACCGTTTCTTGTTCAATCATTGCTGATGTTTGTTGTTGTAGAGCTATAATTTTTGCTTCATCTATTAAATTTGCTGGATGATCTGAATTCGAACTTATATCGGAAGTTTCTTCGAAGCCTAATGGACTATCACCTTGTTCCCATCCCCAAGTTTGCCAATCTGTACCATCATCTTCCATCCCCACCAACGGTGAACTTGCTGCAAATAAAAATGCGAGTCCAATTAATAATTTCTTCATATGTTTTTTCTTTCTTTGTTTTTTTATTAAAACTTAAATATCCCAGTCAAGATCATCGTCATTTCTTATTGGGCTGTAGACGGCGATAGCAGGTTTTGTGCTAGATCCACCTTCTCTTATCAATATTGTGTCTCCCATTCGACTACCAATGTATTGTCTTGTTGGACTAGGACAAATATGGCCATTTTTGGCTAAATCCAAAATTAATCGTGCAACTTCATTATCACACTCATCCCCCCCCATCAACGGCGAACTTGCCGCCTCTTCCATCCCCACCAACGGTGAACTTGCTGCAAATAAAAGTGCTAGGCCAATTAATAATTTTTTCATATATTTCTTTCTTTGTTTTTAAAATTTAATATTGAAATTCTTCGTCGTCTTCAAATACAGGAGAGATTCTTGTTGGAGTTGGAGTGAATCCGTGGTGTCTCTGTAAAAATTGCAATCCGCAACCATTGTTTAGCGCGTCAATTAATTCTTGTTCTAAAGAAGAAAAATCAAAAAGCCGATCCTCATTATCACAAAGAAATTTAATTGGACTTATATATTCAGATCCAGGCTTTATTGAAAGGCGTCCTGACAATTGAAGTTCTTGTTCTTGCCATTCATCATCGTTTGCTTGTTCAGCCCAAACAATTTCTTCCATCCCCACCAACTGCGTACTAACCGCAAATAAAAATACAATACCAAATAAAACTTTTTTCATGGTTTTCCTTTTTAATTAAATAAAATCTGAGAACTCTTTTACCCCCTGCTTATCCTTAATTTACCGTAAAAAATGTTTTAGATCAAAAAAAATATTAGCTTAAAAAAAGAGTATATGTGTGAATTATTCTTCAGAATCAAATAAAGCGCTCGCTGATCTGCTAGTATTTTGTATTTGTTGAAAAAGACCAGGCATCTTGTTATCAAAATTTTCAAAATATGAGTCAAGCTGTTTAACAATAGTAGCAGTATCAAAAGTATCAGCAACCTCACCATCATAACCAGAATAACGAGGAGCCGTACCGGGAAATACTTTATCCAGTCTGGCATTAAGATCTTCATCTCTTTCTTCTTCTGTAGGTCCAAATGCTTTATCCATTCTTTGATGAAAATATTCTTCTGCATTAGGATTAGCAACCAACGGTGAACTTATCGCAAATAAAAGTGCGAGGCCAATTAATAATTTTTTCATATGTTTCTTTCTTTGTTTAATTTAAAAATTTATTTTTGGTAAAAGAGTTATTCACAGACAAAGAGTGTATCTTCTTCTCCAAAACAGACAGGAGAGGTGTTTGGAGGAAAAAACCGTTCCTCATTATTAGCAACCCATAAAATTGGAGACATATTTAAAGATCCAGGTTTTGTTGAAAGGCGTTCTGATAATTTAGTCTCTAGTTCTTTCCATTTTTCTTCTTCTTTTACTTCTTCTAGTTGTTGCAATTCGGTGTAATGAATCTGTGCCATTTCTTCATTTGTAATAAGGTCTTGATCAGTCCAATCAATATATTCCATTCCCACCAACGGTGAACTCATCGCAAATAAAATAGCAAATCCTAAAATTAGCTTTTTCATAAATATTTCCTTTTATATAAAATTAAAGACTCCATAACCCCAATGTTACTTTTACCCCAACTACACCTTTAATTTACAGGTAGAAATGATTTTAGGCAAAAAAAGAGCAGGAAATGATGTTTTGCTTAAAATCATAAAGATATTTATAATGTTTTATGTGTTTTATAGGCTTTTTTGAGGTTTTTAACAAAAAGAAATAATGGCAAAAACAGACCAATTAACTCCACTCATGCAGCAATACTTCGATATTCGTGCACAATATCCGGACGCAATTTTATTGTTCCAGGTAGGTGACTTTTACGAATTATTCTTTGATGATGCAAAAAAAGCCTCTGCATTTTTAGCAATTGCGTTAACAAAGCGCGGAAAATGCAAAGGGCAAGATGTTCCGTTGTGCGGAGTTCCCATTCACGCATTAAATCATTATTTATTAAAATTGATTAAAGGCGGTTTTAAAGTTGCCATTTGCGATCAAATTACAAAACCGCAGCCGGGAACAATGGTTAAGCGTGCGGTGACGCGAGTGTTTACGCCCGGAACATTAACCGATGAACAAATGCTTGACGAAAAATCTCCATCGTATTTACTTTCTTTTTATCCGGGAAAAGATAAATGGGGATTAATTTTTACAGAAATTTTAACCGCGCAGATGTTCGCGACCGAAATCCCCGTCGATTCTTTTAGGTTAGTCGAAACAGAGTTAATCAGGTTTTTTCCCGACGAAATTATTATTCCAGACCACACACAGTTTAAATACTTTGATTCTTATTTTAAAAAATTGGGTTATCCCGTCAGTGTTCCAGATTCAAAATTTGTTCAGGATGTAAAACCGGCGATATGGGCAGAAAAACAATTTTCACCATATCTTTTGCAACAGCTCGCACAACTTCCCGACGTCACACAATCACTTTATTTGTTGTATTCGTATTTAAAAAAGAATCAGGAACAAGCGCTTGCGCAATTAAAAACCATTCAGTTTTATCAGCCAAACGATTATTTAATGCTCGATGCTTCAACTCAAAAAAATTTGGAACTGATTAAAAACGTGCAAGACGGCACGCGCAAAAATTCACTATTTTCTGTAATGGACAAAGCGGTTACATCTATGGGTTCGCGCATGGTAAAAAAATGGTTGTTGCGCCCGTTGATTCAAAAAAAGACAATTGTGCAGCGACAAGAAGTAGTAGAAGTTTTAAGTAAAAAAGTTTCTGCGCTGCAGCAGCTAGAAGAAAATTTAAATGGCATTTCTGATTTAGAAAGAATTGTTGGTAGAATCGCGTTGGCGCGCGCGCAAGTGCACGATTATTGCGCATTAAAAACTTCTTTAACACACATTCCAGAAGTAAAATTAATTTTACAAAATACCGTCGACAGCGATTTGTCGCGCGTGATTCAAGATAAATTAAAAGATTTCTCGCCGCTTGCTAGTTTACTTACCGCCGCGATTAACGATGATTTTTCTGCAGACTTAATTATTAAAAAAGGGTTTGATAAAGAACTCGACCGCTTGCGTGAGTTAGTTAACGGATCGCAAAAAGAAATTTTGCAATTAGAACAAAAAGAAATAAAAGCGACAACTATTACCAGTTTAAAAATTCGGTACAACAACATTTCTGGTTACTACATAGAAGTTACAAAACCGAACATGCAAAAGGTTCCAGAAAATTACATTCATCAACAAACATTAGTTAACCGCACGCGCTTTGTTACACAAGAATTAAAAGACCTGGAACGCGATATTTTGCGCGCGCGCAACGAGATTGAAGTGGTAGAAAGTAATGTTTTTAAACAGGTTAAAAAAGAAGTTCTGGAATATTTAGCAGATTTGCGACAACTTGCGCACGCACTTTCTTATACCGACGCGTTATTAAGTTTTGCGCGAGTTGCTTACAACAACAATTATGTAAAACCAATTTTTAATGATAACAATGAAATTATAATCGATCAGGGACGACATCCTGTTGTTGAACAAAAGTTGCAGGGTTCTTTTATTTCCAACGAAACAAGTTTAAAAGATGATGAATCACTTTGGGTTTTAACCGGTCCAAACATGGGCGGTAAATCTACTTACTTGCGCCAAGTTGCGCTGACTTGTTTGCTAGCGCAGTGCGGAAGTTTAGTTCCCGCGTCGCGTGCGAACATTTCTATTTTAGATCGAATTTTTACCAGAATTGGTTCGAGCGATAATGTTGCGGAAGGCAAAAGTACATTTTTAGTAGAAATGGAAGAAGCCGCAATTATTTGTAATTTTGCTACCAAAAACAGTTTGGTGATTTTAGATGAAATAGGAAGGGGCACAAGTACATTTGATGGAATGGCAATCGCGCAGGCAATTATCGAACACATTGTAAAAAATATTGGCGCGCGCTGTTTGTTTGCAACGCATTATCATGAACTAACCCACTTAAAAGATCATTTTTCTGGAATTGCCACGTATCACGTTGAATGTAAAAAAACGAACGATGGTGTTTTATTTTTATATAAAGTTTTAAAAGGCGAGGCGGCGGGCAGCTTTGGTCTGGATGTCGCGAAAGTGGCAAATTTACCAAAATCGGTTATCTCGCGCGCTGCGGTTATTTTAAAAACATTAGAAAAAACAGAACAGAAAAAAGAGCAGTTACTTTTTGCGGGCCAATTAAAAATTGGCGAGAGTGGCGATGCCGTTGATTCTTTGCAACAAAAAGTTTCGCTGCTTGAAGAACTTTTAGCGGAAAAAGAAGAGATTATAAAAGAGATTCAGTCGGTAAACACCGACGACCTTTCCCCCAAAAAAGCATTCGACTTAATCTGGGCGGTAAAGACTAAGCAGCGGGATTTGTAAAATCCCTCATTCCCCTCTCCCCATGAGCGTTTGTGCTTCAACCTCCTTTATGGTATTTTTAGAATACGCATATTACTAATTGTAATATTGGTATAAGCGTGTAAGATATTTGTATGCAAGGGAAATGGAGGTTTCTTTTGTTGTTGAGGGTTTTTTAACAAGTAAGGTTACTTGGGGGTTACATTTTATGAAGAAGTTTGTAAATTCTGTTGTTTTGTGTTCCATTATTGGTTCAGGTTTTGTTGGCACAGTTCAGCCAACAGTCTACGATGAAATAATCAGTGATGCTGGTGTTATGTCAGAGGCATCGAAATTAAATTTTCTTGCTGATGGCGTTGTTTTCTCAATATGTCTTGTCATGGCTCAACAAAATAAAGATGATTCTGTTGTTACCATTAATCTGAATAGAATGGCAGAAAAAATGGTACAAAGAGACATTTTGAATTCTATAGAAGAAACAGTAAGTTCTTTTATTACAACATCTGCAGATGATGTTTCTGCAATTGGTTTACAGACCAGTTTAAGTCGCGCAACAAGATACTTAAAAGGTTCTTTAAACGATAAGTCATTACAAGGTGGTCGCTTAAAAGCAATCTTTGTTCCAAAAGATGAAGTCACATTGTTTTTAAAGGGATTGTATGATTCGTGGACGCAGTTGAATACTGGCACAAAAAAAATAACAGATGCTTCAAGTCAGGTTACACTTTCTACTCTATTGATGTTGTCTATATTCACCAACTATGGAGTTTCTGTTCCAGCAACAGAAGAGCAAGTAAAAGAAGCGAATGTAAGTACAAATTTAATAAAAGTAACTGATCTTGTCTCAAAACTAACTACGGAATTTAATGGAAAAGTTTTGTCTTCTCTTTTAGGGGAAGGCAGCGATCTTTGTGACAGATTATCTACACAATATACAAAGAATGATGACAAAGCTCTTGGTGAAGCATTTGGATGGGGTTCTGATTTTACAAAAGTATTAAAAAGAAAATATGCAAAAGGCAGCACGGATAGTGCGCAAGAAGAGCAATTGTTAGAAATGCTTAAGATGCAAGGACTAGACAAAGCGTATCTTAATAAAGATGATATCGATTTATTGCTTAAAAAAATCTTAACAGTTTGGGATGGTATTGCGAGTGAAGAGTATGGCGTTGAAGACGCAGACTCAGAAAATGCATCCGAATGGGATACAGTTTATCTAGAAAAACTTATCGCATATGTTAGAAAAGAAAAAAATGATGATGTAAAAAGAGAACTTTCTAGAAAACAATTAGAACAAGAAATTAAACAAATGTTCGGTGAAGACAATCAGAAAGTTATCAATTTAGAAGAAAGACTAGCACAATATTATGGCGAGTCGGTTTCTAAAAAAAGTGGTCGTGCAAAATTTGCAGCGCGCAAAAAAGCAGCAGTTGAAAAGAAGCCAAGACGTAAACCAACCAAAAAAGAACCAAAGGTAGTTGTAAAAAAAGAACAAGATCGTTCTTCTGCAAACAGAGTGTATTCTAATAAATCTGTTTCTTATGAAAAAGGAAAAGAATCGGCAGTGAAGGCAGCAATTTACGAACGCGACTTTTTTGATATCGTAAAAGAAGATTTAGAAAGAGATTTTCTTAAAAACACTCCTGTTGGAAATTCAAAAGAAGAAACAGAGAAATTGATTGAGCTAGTAAAAAAACATAAAAAAACAAAAACGTATTTAAAAGATGGCGTTGAACGTTTGATGCAAAGAAAAGCGCGCAAAGAAAAAGGCGTAAAAGTTACAGACAAAGAAGCTTTTTCCACAAGATATAAAAAAGAATATTGTGATTATCTAGAAGGTCTTGGTTGGAATACAGCGGGCGACGAACGCTTTCATGCGTTAACAAAGTTGCCGTCAAATACAACTGAACTAAGAGATTTAGTTGCAGATATTTATGAACGGTTTAACGATTTTGAACTTGAAACACTTTCAGATAAAGATGTGCATCAAAGGGTTAAAGACAAATTAAAAGAAGATGGGTATAGTGTTAGCGGGATTAATGCCAGACTTAATTCTGTCATAAATGAATTTATAAAGTAATTTAAAGTTATAAGGCCCGCATCGCGGGCCTTATTTTTTCTGTAGAGGATATTTCATGAAAAAGTTAATTTTGGGAATGTTGATAATTTTAAGTTGCGCTTCGACGGCGATGGCGATGGACTTTTGGGATGATCTTGAAGAAGATACGTTTCCTGTTTTGTTTGAGCTACCAGGCGAAGAACAATGTCCTCTTTGTTATTTTAATATGAGTTCAGATTTCGAAGATTTAACAACACTTCCGTGTTGTAGTAAAACGTTTCATACAGAATGTATTCAAGAATGGGCAAACCAACCAAGAAGAGATGAATATGGACGAGAATCGAGCGCGAATAATTGTCCTTATTGCCGTGAGCCGCATGGCATTGAGGCGGAAATAATTGAAGAGGCACAACTTGCACAGGCACTTACTTGTGTTGACCTTCGGTCCATTGGAGCAGATCAAGTACGGAGAGAATTGCAATCAATAATTACTGCTGAGCGATCTGAAGAAGTTCTATTTCTTGCTCTTGATAACAATCAGCTAGAGGATTTACCGGAAGAACTTTCTTTATTTGAAAATCTTAAAGAACTTTCTTGTAATAATAATTATCTAACACAAGATGCTATTGAAACAATTTGCCAACTGGTAAGTCTTGAAACACTAGCTCTTGGTAATAATAACTTAGAATCATTACCTGCTGAAATTGGTTGTCTTGAGAATCTTAACAAACTTAGTCTTGCAAACAATCAATTCACGGAATTTCCTGATGTGCTTGGTAGACTTGCTTTGCTTAGCACACTTTTTTTTGAAGGTAATTCAGTAGACTTAATTTCTGGAATAGATCAGGTTAGAACACTTTGGATTTATGACGAACAAATGAATCAAGTTTCTGAAGAATTAAGGGAAGCCGTTTGTATTACTAGTGGAGGTTTCTAGATATAGAAAAATATTTTCATGAAAAAGATAATTTTAACAATTTTTTTAATTTTAAGTTGCGCTTCGACGGCGATGGCGATGGACTTTTGGGATGATCTTGAAGAAGATACGTTTCCTGTTTTGTTTGAGCTTCCAGGCGAAGAACAATGTTCTATTTGTTACGCAAATATGAATTCAGATTTTGAACATTTAACAACACCTCGCTGCGGCCATATTTTCCATACATACTGCATTCAAGAGTGGGCAAAACAACCAGGAAATGGCGAGAGGTGTCCTCTTTGCCGCGCGCCGCATGGTATTGAGGCTGACATATCCGAAATAGTTGAAGATGAGGCTCCGGTATTAGTGGTAGATGAGAGATTAAGATATATCCTTAATGAGGAAGGCGTATGTCATTTGTGCATTGGAATGTTAACAGAGGAGATTGTGAGTGAAGTTTTGCAAGAAGTTATTCGAGATGGGAAGGCTGAAGAAATACTACATCTTAGTTTGCCCTCTAGATATTTAACGGGTCTTCCTGAAGAAGTTGCTCAACTACCGAATCTTCATCAGATGAGTTTAACTATGAATATGATAGATAGGAATACTGGAGCGTGGGTTGAAGGAGAACTTGCTTGCATACTTTTATTTCTTGGTCGACTTAACAGTCTTAAAATACTTTCTCTTAACCATGATAAATTAGAAGCATTACCTTCTGAGATTGGTGGCCTTGAGAATCTGGAACAACTTACTCTCCATGATAACAGGTTGACGGAGTTGCCTGAAGAGTTGGCTCTACTTCAAAATCTCAAATATCTTGATCTTGGTGCTAATCCATTTGAAGTTTTGCCTGAAGTGGTTGGGGAGATTCCAAATCTTACGGTTAGTGTTTCTGATTCTGCTCAAATTTCTGAAGCATTATTAGATTTAGAACGCCGAGGCCAATTAACAATTTATAGATAAAGAATTACAAACAAATTTGTAGGGGATATTTTTTATGAAAAAACTAAAATCAATTTTACTTACATTTCTAATTTTAAGTTGCGCTTCGACGGCGATGGCGATGGACCAATGTTCTCTTTGTTCTTTTGACTTGGACTCAAACTTTGAAGACTTAACAACTTTTCCTTTTTGTGGGCATGCGTTTCATAAAACATGTTTTGACGCAGAGCAATGCCCAATTTGTCCAATTTTAGCGGCAGAATCGGACGAAGATTTTGTGCGGCAACTAGATGCAATTGAGGCTAGACCTGATAAAGATATGTTTCACAACGTTTTGGAGCAACTATTAATTCAAAAAGATCAAGCAATTGAGGCGGAGTTAGCAGCGTTACAGGCAGAAGTTAGCGAGGATATTTCATGAAAAATATCAAATTAATTCTTATCTCATTTCTAATTTTAAGTTGCGCCGCGACGGCGATGGCGATGGAGGAGAGAATCGAATTTACAGGTCTTGGATCTGTTCGATTAAATCAAGGACTAGAATTTGTTTCGTCCGATGAAGAAGAGACTAGTTCCTATGGAGAACTTGTTCTTTATGACTGTGTTCTTAATGCAGAAACGGCAGAATTTATTTCTAAATTTCCAAATCTTAAAACCGTTTTTATTACATATGATCAAATGGGTAGGTATACTGAATTCATGAATGCTATGCGCGAACAATGTTCAAAAGTAGGCATACACATGTCTTCAGGCCGATCAGAGTGTCTAGACTGAGTTTAATTTGTAGAGGGGGGTTCTATGAAAAAGATATTTCTAATTTCATTTATCATTTTAAGTTCCTCTTCGATTGCGAGCGCAGCTCCTACTGTGAGTCCATTGCGTTTTAATTCATTAGATAAAGATGGTGTTGCTTGTGAAATTAAAAGATGCGGAACGGATGAAGTCTTCCATTACGATCTTTTTAATCTGAGATGCGATGATGTTAATGTTAGTCTGGCGTCTTCTCTTTGTTTATTTCTTCCTGTAAACACAGTTATTCATATGTATTATGATCAAATTAAGCCTGAATTTATTAAATATATATATAAGAATCGACCTTACATGGGAATAAGATTTCATCTTCGCGAAGTTGAAGAAGAATAAGTAGTTTTACCTACCCAAATACCACTCAACAAACTTCTTAACCGCCCGCAGCCGATAAGCAAATTCATGTTCCTGCGGCGTGCCGCGAAGTTGCGCGTACTAAATTCCAAATATTTTTGTAAAATGAAGGATATTTTGTTATTGTTACACGATCTCTGGGGAATTAAGTATTACAAAACGTAACTTTTCTAAGGTTTGTTATATGAAAAATATTAAAAAAATTATCTGTATTCTTTTATGTATGTTTTTTGGGGGTGTTGCGACGGTGAGCGCAGGTCTGTTTTCCAAAGGAAAGAACCATAGGCGTGAATCTGTAGCTATGCATTGTCTTTCTGGGCAAGAAGTTGCAGATTTTGAGGAAGAAGTTGCAGAACAAGCTGGCGACACGTTTGTTGTTGCTGTTGGAAATAAAAATATAGAAGCTACATTGTGCGAATATGGAGAACTAATAGTTCCTTCGTGTAAATTTGAAGAATTGAAATCTGTATTCGCGGCAGTTATAAGTTTTGGTTGTGCGGGTCGTGTAAAAAAAATAGACTTGAGCTCTTCTTTTAAAGAAGAGGAATTACCGAAAGAAATTTATTCGTTTATAAACCTAGAAACACTTATTCTTAACAAAGAAACTCGCTTTCCTTCTATTTATAATTTTAAAAATCTTCAACTTTTTGAGTATAGAAATAAATGGGGTTTTCCTTCTTTTCCAAAAGAGAAGAAGTTGGAAGTTGTTAATGGAGATGTTTTTGTACAAGTACGTATTTATCCAATAAAAATGGAGAGGGTAGTTGCTGGTGGAGTTGATTGTGTAAAGGTACATACTAATAGAGGGTTTTTTATACGTATTCCATTGGAGGGAGCACTAGATGATATTGAAAGTATTTATGTTTCTAGAGATACGGGAGTTACGTTAGAATTTTCTAGGGATCTCCTTGTTATTAATGTTTCTGAAGATAATATTGTTGAAGAGCTTCTTTTGATGTACCGTCCATTAGGAGTGTTCTTGAAACCACCTCTTTTTCAAAGAACTAGAGATGTTCTCTGCTGATACCACTCAACAAACTTCTTAACCGCCCGCAGCCGATAAGCAAATTCATGTTCCTGCGGCGTGCCGCGAAGTTGCGCGTACGTTTTCTCTGAACCATCTGGTAAAAAAATTGCATCGTACGGAAGTCCGGGACGAGCTTCAAAACTTTCTGGCCGTACAACTTTTCCTTCACACTTTCCTTCAAAAAGAAAATGAATCCCTGGTTTCTCTGTGTAAAGCATGTACAACAAGAATGTTGCGCGGGAATTTTCTGCAAGCTTTAAAAGACCTTCGTATCCAATTCCGTGATAAATAAACTTTGTGAGTGTTCCGGGAAAGTTTTTATACTTTTCAAAATAAATTCCGGAGTCATCAATTAAAACTGGAGCGTTAATTTTTGCATATGCTTGTTTGGCTTTGTCCAGAGCGATAGCTCTTTGATCCATAGTTTGAATTTCTGGGAAGTCGTTATCAAGTTGTTTGAGTTCTATTTGTGGCGCGAATTCTTTTATATAACGTTTTACTTCCGCGAATTTCCCCGCGTTGCCGGTAGCGTAGTAGATAATTTTTTTATTCATAAAAAAGTGTTCCACTCATAAAGTGTTCCCCAAAATTTACCAATCTTTAAAAGCTGATACACTATCATAGCATATTGAGATAAAATGTATTCTTGGTAAGCTGTTGAAATTAAAGTTATTACAGCTTGAAAGATTAAGTATTGGTTGAAGTTTTTTTTAAATAAAAAGGGTATATCATGGCAAGTTATAATCGCGTAATCATTATGGGTAACTTAACTCGCGATCCAGAGCATAAACAACTTTCTTCCGGGCAATCGGTTTGTAAGTTAGGTTTGGCGTCGAACAGACAATTTAAAAACAGACAAACAGACACAATGGTTCAAGAAGTTTGTTTTGTTGATATCGATGTGTGGGGACCACAAGCAGACAGCTGTAATCAATATTTGCAAAAAGGCCGCAATGTTTTGGTTGAAGGTCGCTTAAAATTTGATACCTGGACAGATCAAGAAGGTCAACGCAGAAGCAAACATGTTGTTGTTGCTGACCGCGTTACATTTTTGGCAGGCGCTTCTGACGAACAATTTACTAATCAAACAGAAGAAAAAGAGCCAGTAGCTGAGAAAAAAGAAAAAGCTCCATTGCCAGCAAACAAGCCAGAAGTTACCCTACTTCGCCAAGGCTCCGAAGGGCCAGGGGAAAAGCCAGCGGTTGAAAAAACAGAAGTTCCTTCTACAGGTGAAGTAAAAGTAACAAATGACGAACCATTCGAAGACGACCTTCCGTTTTAAAAGATAACGCTTTTGTTTGTCCCGTTCGCCCTGAGCCTGTCGAAGGGTTTCTTCGAACATTAATTGACACAAAAGCTATTTTTGGTACGATATAAAGGTCTTTTTGAATTTTTAAATTCATACACGATAATGATTATTGAGTGAGCGAAAGGTTTTAGAGCGATGGAAAACGGAAAATTACCAATATTTGAGCAATACGCTATTTTTCAAACAGGAGGCAAGCAATATCAAGCCATTCCTGGAAAAACGATTGCTGTAGAAAAAATTGAAGGCGAATCTGGCGATTCGTTAGAATTCAAAGAAGTATTATTTCGCAAACAAGGCGAAGGCAACTTTGAAGTTGGCCAACCATATGTTGAAGATGCAGTTTTAAAAGCTAGCATTGTAAAACAAATGCGCGGACCAAAGATTATAATTTTTAGGCACAAACGCCGTAAAAAACAAAGAGTTAAAAAAGGACATCGTCAGCCAATTACGGTTGTCCGAATAGAAAGTATCTAAAAGATATTTTTTAAAAATTAAAAAGCCCCGATGCAAACGCACCGGGGCTTTTTTGTTTTTAAGTTTGAATAAGTTTGAGGTGTACGGATTGTACTGAAGTTGCTTTTGTTCCCGTTCGCCCTGAGCCTGTCGAAGGGTTTCCTCGAACATCTTTAAAATTATAATTTCTTTTCAGACGAAGAAACCCTTCGACAGGCTCAGGGCGAACGGTGATCTAAAAATAAATCATCAGAAAATTATAAATCCAAAGAAGTGGCAATCGCTAAATATGCGAGACCGCAGCTAAATCTTTATCATCGCCCGCAAAAACAAGTTCATCATTTTCTAAAATAACGTAATCCGTATTTATCAAATGAAGATCATTTCCTTTTTTGACGGCGATGCATGCGACGCGGTGTTTTTTGCGAATATCAATTTCGCCAATTGTTTTGCCAATAAATTTTTCTGGCGCTGTCATTTGTGTTACAGCAAATTCTTTTGTGATGTGAACCAAATCAACAAACGGCAAGCTAAGATTGTTTGCAAGGCGAATGCCAATTTCGCGTTCCGGTAACACAACTTTGTCTGCACCGACTAATTTTAAAATTTCGTCATGAATTTTACTAATCGAGCGCGCGACAACGTGTGGAACTTTTAAGCGTTTTTTAAGTAGCGCGGTAATTAAAATAGACTGAGAAAAGTTTTCACCCATCGCAACCACCACGGTATCCATTTCTTCCACGCCGATAGTTTGCAAAGATTCTTCGTTAACGATGTTTATACAAACAGCTTGCGTTACTTCGTCGCGAATAGATTCTATAATTGCTTCGTTACTGTCTACCGCCATTACTTCCATGCCGCGATCTGCCAAACTGACTGCGAGTTGATATCCAAATCGGCCAAGACCAATTACACAAAATTTCATAATTGTTTCCTATTTTTTTATAAATTTTAACTTATTGCGATACGTTCTTTTGGATAACTATATAAAAGTTTTTGTTTTCGTTTTCTGAGCCCCAATATTAATGTTAAAGATCCGACTCTGCCAATAAGCATTGTTATCATGATGAGTATTTTTCCGATGGTAGAAAGGAGCGGGGTTGTTTCTGTTGCGTACCCGCAGGTTGAAAATGCAGAAACTGCTTCAAAGAATAATTTAAAAAATCCTAAACCTCCATCGGTGAGAAGTAAAATGAATGTTAAAGAAAAAATCCAAATTAAACTTAAAGAGATAATTGTAATCGCTTTATAAACTTGGTCGTACGGAACCGTTCTGCCAAAAATTTCTACCGATGTTCTATTTTTAATAATCGCGCCGATGGTTGCAATCGAAAGCGCGAACGTTGTTGTTTTTATTCCACTACCCGTTGAACTTGGACTCGCGCCAATAAACATCAGAAATAAGAAAACGAGTAATGTCGCGGTTGATGCATGTTGCATATTAATCATCTGGAACCCCGCGCTTCTTAAAGACATGGAATTAAAAAGTGAGATGACAATGCTTTTAACAATTCCAACGCCTTTTAGCGAATTCTGATATTCAATGAGCCAGGTGATAATTGCGCCGGCGAACACTAAAAAGAATGATGTGACCATGACGATTTTAAAGTGCAAAGAAAAATGAATATGTTTTTGTTTTGTTTTTAAAGATCGGATAAATGTTTTTATTTTTATTAAAACTTCATTCCACACCAAGAATCCTAAACCTCCGGCAAACACCAGGACCGCTAAAATTCCTAGCGGGAAAAGTGCTGTTTTATACGGTTCTAGTCCGTTATCAAAAAGGGTGATGCCCGCATTGCAAAATGCAGAAACGGAATGGAAAAGTGCAGAAAAGATCGCGTCGGCTTTGGGCATGTTTTCTTTAAACGGAAAATAAAGAAACACCGCGCCGATTAATTCTATGATGAATGTTGTGCCAATAATTAAAAAAAGAAAGTTTTTTGTTTTTGACCAAAATCCGTATTCAAGTAATTGTCCCGCAACAATCTTTGTGGACATTCCAAGATTTAAAAAAAGAGAAATCAAAAAGAACGACAACGTCATTAAGCCAAGACCACCAATTTGTATCAAACACAAAATGATGCATTTCCCAAAAAAGGTAAACGCGGACATCGGTACAACTTTTAATCCGGTAACACATGTTGTTGATGTTGTTGTAAAAATTATGTTCAACCATGAAATGTTGGTTGTTCGTGAGATGGGGAGAGAAAGTAAAAATGAACCGACGGCGATTACGAATAAAAAAGAAGATAATAAAATTCTGCCAGGAGAAAATTTTGTAGAATGCGGTTGTAACATATAACCCCTATTTTTTTGTGGTTAGCTGAATTATAAGATTGGATTTTTTATTTTTGCTTTTTGAAATGACTTCTTTAGACCGCTCGTCCTGAGTGATTTTTTCTTAAAAATAGTATCGAAGGATGCCTCCGTAGGAGGTACGGTCTTTCCAAATAAAAAAGAGCCGTGCACGCTTTTGGCGTACATCCTTCGATACATTTTGCTGCGCAAAACACTCAGGACGAGCGGCTTGGAAAAATATTCGGAAAAATACAATTTCAAAGAAAAACAAATTAAACTAAACCTTATCTACTAAAAAACCAAACACTTGCTACTACAAGAACAGTGAACAAGAGTACCAATTGGTTAAAATAGCGGTCAATAAAAACTTTTATTCGTGCTCCCCACACATATAATGCGCCGGCAACAAGAAAAAAGCGCGCGCCGCGCGAGATAATTGAACAAACAATAAATGGAATTATAGAAAGTTTACAAAAGCCAGCAGAAAGGGTGATGGCTTTGTATGGAAGTGGGGTGAAGCCTGCAATTAACACCGCCCAGTTTTGATACAAATGATATTTATCAACCGCGCGAGCAAAACTTTCTGGCGAAACAATCCATTTTACCAACGTCGCACCAACACTTTCCCATAACGCCGCGCCAATAAAATAACCGAACATTCCACCCGCGACGGACGCCGCAGTTGCAATGGTTGCGTAGTATAAAGATTTTTTTCTGTTTTCGA